>Ga0210393_10005258_pt1 | contig 10193 bp, 7 predicted proteins | sample IncBWC27OmetaG_FD_160068 | JGI IMG/M metagenome (GOLD analysis project Ga0210393, IMG submission 160068) | Forest soil microbial communities from Barre Woods Harvard Forest LTER site, Petersham, Massachusetts, United States - Inc-BW-C-27-O ...
CCGAGAGCGAGGACGATCGATTCGTTAAATTCGAAAACGCGTCCGAGCGTTGCGCGCAACTGGTCGGCCTCGATCTGGCGAAAAGCAGGTTCGCCAAGGCGCTCGAAGATTTCGGGGATGCGCAGCCCGGCAGCTTCTTCAATGCGATCGTCCAGGTCGACGAAGCGCCATGCCAGCTGACGGGCGAGCAGCGTGCCGACGGTAGTTTTGCCGGAGCCCATGAAGCCGGCGAGGCAGAGCATTTGTACGCGCGGCTGAGACGGACGTGAACTTGGTGGTTGGGTCATCAACAGTTGACTGCGCCGCGTGAATGAGACTGGCTTGGCAGCGTCCTGAGCCACCAAAAGCCAAGTGGCTTCAGGCCGGGCAAGCCGGGACGCAGCAGTGCTGCGCCCCTAGAATGGGACGGCGAATAATCTTGCAGCGCGAAAAAAATAATTCCGGTTAGTCGCGCTTCAATATGCGGATTGTACCACTGTAGGAAGAGAGTTCGACTTTGGCCAGGCCGCTGCCCACGGTGCCGAAGAGGCCCTTGGTGAACTTTGAGGCCATGTGCTTCATGCCATGCGAATCGGGCTTGAGGTACGCTTCCGCCTGGTTGTCCACGGTGCCGGTGGCGGTTTGCGCGTTTAAGTCGAAAGAATCGTTTCCGGAGAAATGCACTTCGACGGTGCCCTTGCCGCTGCGCATGGTGTAAATGCCGGTGCGAATGAAATCGCCGTCGAAGAGAATGTTTCCCGAGGTGGTAAACAAATTCACGTTGGTGAGGGCGGGCTGCAAGAGCTGGGCGTTGCCGCTCACGGAATTGAAATCCAGCTTGCCGGCACACTGGGCGCAAACCAGCGAACCATGGGTTGTGCGAACCACGATATAGCCAGAAACTTCTTTGAGGTGAACGTCACCGGCGACGCTTTGCAGGGTCATATCGCCCATCACTTGCTCGACGTAAATCAACCCTGTTTGCGTTTTCAGTTCGAGTTCGGTTTCTTCCGGCACGGTGAGCTGAAAATTGACTTCGGTTTCGTTGGGCTGCGCGGTGACGTCAACAATATTTGCCGAGACATCGATGCGATCACCAGCGTTCTCGGTCTCCAGGGTGACTTTGGACGAAGCCTGCGTACCGGCGACGATCACTTCCGAAATTTTGGAGGATTTCACTTCGATGCGGCCGTTCCCAATGTTATGGATGCAGACCACCGGATGGCCCTTCACGGGGAAATGCTTCTCGAAGTGTTGCGTCGCTCCTGTCGCTGGCGTCGCGGTCCAAAAAAACAGCCCGGCGCCGACCAGCGGCAGAATGCTCCGACCCATCGTTCGCGCGCTCATTTCAGTTTACGCTCCCCCCGCGTTCCATCATCGCGGATAGCAATTCCGCTTTCTGCTGGTAAGCCCCGGTTAGGTACTCACGCGCCAAATCATCGCGCGGCTCTTCCTTGACGCGTTGTTCGCAGTCGGCAATAAACTTGTCAACGATGTCGAGATTTTGCCGGAGAGAGATGTCCACTACCGAACCGCCGAGCTGCATCTGCGACAGGTTGGCCTCATCGGCGTTCAGAACCGTGGCAGCATCGTCGTAAACGTTGCGTGCTTCGGTGGCCGGAGCCGGACGCTGAATCTGCAGCGCGACCGCAGCAATCACCAGCAGACTCACGGCAGCGGTGGCCAGGGCCCGACTGCGGAACAGATCCGAAAAGCCCTGCAGCCACGAACCACGCCCGGAGGCCGCCGGCTTGATGATTCCCTCCTCTTCGAGTTGGGCGCGTAATGAAGTCCAAACGCGAGCAGGGGGTTCGACTTCGGCGGGAAGCAGGTGGGCCGTAGCGACAATGGCGGTCAGGTCTTCCACCAGGTTCTGACAAGCCGCGCACCCGGCAACATGCACGCGCGCCGCTTCTGGCAGAGGTGTCCAACCCTCGTGTTCAAGGACGACTTCCACTTCTTTACACTGCATGGCCGTTCACTCCGCTAGACGAGACGACAGGTGGCTTGCCCGCTCAATTTTCGAGGAATCGCGCGGCCCGTCTTCGTCTGAGACAACACCCCGAAACTCTTCGTATTGTAGCTCAACCGCCATGTCCGGTCTGCGTCTTTGCCGCATGACGCACCTGCCGCGCCTGCTCTCGTACTTCTTCCTGGAGCAGATCCCGCAACTTGGTGCGCGCCTTGTGCAACTGCGACTTCGAGTTACCTACCGAACAACCCATGATCCCGGCAATCTCGTTGTGTTCGTAACCCTGAACATCGTGCAAAACGAACACGGTACGATATCCGGGCGGCAACTTGTCGATAGAACGCTCCAGATTGACCCGATCTACCGCTCCGCTCAGCTTCAGGTCCGGAGCACCGATATCCTTCCGCGGCCCGCCGGTGTCTTCATCGGGCTCCGTGGTCTCTTCTAACGAGGCCACCGGAAGTGACTTCTTGCGTAGTCGCATCAAGACGACGTTGACGGTCATCCGGTGCAGCCAGGTCGAAAAGGCCGACTCGCCGCGAAAAGTGCCAATCTTGCGGAAAAGCTGCAGGAAAGCCTCCTGCATCAGATCTTCCGCGTCCGAAGGATTACCCACCATGCGCAAGCACAATGCGTAGACGCGACGACCGTGGAGTTCGTACAGGAACTCGAAGGCCGGAGCATCCCCGGCTTGGGCCAGACGGATGGCTTCCCCCTCGCTCAGAGGTTTAGCCTGCTGAGAAGAAGTCGATACGCTGGGATCGCTCGGTCGGTTTCGGGCCAACGGTCCTATAACGGCGCATCCAACGGTTCGGATGCACCGGATACCTCCTGGAGTTGTATTCGCAATGAACCCGCGCTGCCAAAGAAATACGCGGTGACAGGCATTTTTCCCCGGAATGCCCGCTGACGTTGCCGACGGGCAGACTCACCTGCCATCGGCAGGCGTGTCTATTCTCCCCCGACGGCGGCCATACGTCTATGCCGGAATATCCGTTTGCCGGATGGTGTGGAATCGTCGGGGGCGTGGGTCTGGGCCCGCAGAGATTTCTGGAACGTACCCAATTGGTCTTCAGGGAGAACCAACAAGAATGACTTCAAGAGCACGATGGCTTCCCGCAGGCAGGTATTCAGATCGAAATGCGCGGCGTCGACAACCCGCCAATCCTCCTGCGGGTCCAATGCGACTCCGGCGGAGAGATTCTCAACCGTGAGACGAAAGTCCTTCCCCAAGTCGCCGACCATTTCCTCCAGCGTGCCGATCTTGTGCAGGAATTGAGAGCGCCGTGTTAGCAGAACGCGGCTGAGCAGGTCGCTCATTCGCGCCGTGCGCTGCTGCTGGGGGCCATGGAAATTCTTTGGGTCGAGCGGTGCGACGTTGGGAATCGTGCCGTAATGTCTTGCGTGCCCGCCGAGTCCTCGCAAAAGTGCTGCCACGCTGTAGGAAAGTCGAGCGGCCAATCCCGGAGTCATGCCTACCGCTTGATACGACTTCGAAAGCATTCCGGTGTGGCGAAACTCGATCGCTTCATTCAGCGCAATGCTGAACATGTTGTAGACGGATTCCAATTGTTGGACTTGTCCGTCGAAAATTTGCGCCTTCTCTTTTGGCAGCCAAGCGCACCAATCATCTTGCACAGAAGGAAGAGCGCGGATTTGCACTTGGATAGGACCTCCCCGGGGTGGGGAGTATACCAAAACCCACAGGACGTGGCGTAGATTTTTCACAGTTTCTCCACAGGGTTCTCTTTTTGCGAAACCTGTGAATTACCCCGTCGGATCTTACAATACTAGTACGGGCCAAATTGCCGCGGTGGGCCTGATTCCTTGCTCTTCGCGGGTGCGGGTCGCTATACTCGCGTGCAATTACCGTCGAAAGGATTTTATTTTGGAATTTGAGCCGCGAGACCAGTTTGAGCAGCGTCAAAAGAAACTTGAGCAGATCCAGGCGTTTGGTTTTGACCCATTTCCGCGCGAGTTTCGCTGGACGGACACGCCTGCAGCGCTGGTGGACAAATTTTCGGCGACACCTGGGCCGGAGTTGGAGGCTAACAAGCGTGAAGTGCGCGTCGCCGGGCGTATGGTCTCTTACCGGTTGATGGGAAAAGCAGGTTTCGCGCACCTGCAGGGAGCCGGGAAGCGTATCCAGATCTATGTAAAGAAAGATATTGTGGGGGAGCGCGGCTTTCAACTCTTCCATTTGCTGGACCTGGGGGACTCTATCGGTGTACGCGGGCATCTGTTTCGCACTCGAACGGATGAACTGTCGATCTGGGTGGAGGAACTATTTTTCCTTTCCAAGGCACTGTTGCCGCTGCCCGAGAAATGGCACGGCCTGACGGATGTTGAGTTGCGCTACCGGCAGCGCTACCTGGATTTGATCGCGAATGAAAAATCACGCCAGGTTTTTGTTACTCGCGCCCGTATCATTCAGGAATTGCGGCGGTTATTCGATGCTCGTGGCTACATCGAAGTAGAGACACCGATGATGCATCCCATTCCCGGAGGAGCAGCGGCGCGTCCCTTCGTTACGCATCACAATACTCTGGATATTGATTTGTATCTGCGCATCGCGCCGGAGCTCTATCTCAAGCGGCTTACCGTAGGGGGCTTCGATCGTGTGTACGAGATCAATCGCAACTTTAGGAATGAGGGCATTTCGACGCAGCACAACCCGGAATTCACGATGCTTGAGTTTTACGAGGCTTACAGCAACTACTGGGATTTAATGGACTTGAATGAGCAGCTCTTCGCGGAGGTGGCGAAAAGTATTACGGGTTCGACGATTGTGAAATACGGGGACGTGGAGCTGAATTTCGGCAAAATGGAGCGGCTGTCGATGCGCGAGGCCATTGGCAAGTACTGGCCAGCGGATGCCGGCGAGACGCCGACCGCGAGCGACCTGGCGGTACAGGGTGGTGCGCGCGCTGCGGCCGAGCGCTACAACGTATGGGCGAAGAAGACCGGGGCGCCCTATGCGGCTGCAAAGGGCACGCTTAGCGACGGTGAATGGACGGGCTTGCTTTTCGAAACTATGGCGGAGCATCACTTGGTCCAGCCGACCATTCTCTATGACTTTCCTACCGATATTTCTCCCCTGTCCAAACAAAAACCGGACGACCCCTCATTGACTGAACGGTTTGAGATCTACGTTGCGGGCATGGAAATCGCCAATGGCTTCTCTGAACTCAATGATCCCGCCGAGCAGGAACGACGCTTTTTGGCGCAGATCGCGCAGGGAGGCGACGAAGTTCCCAAGCAGCTCGACGTTGACTATATCCGCGCGCTCTGCCACGGCATGCCGCCGACCGCCGGGGAAGGAATCGGAATTGACAGGTTGACCATGCTACTGACGGATTCACCCTCCATACGTGACGTGATTCTCTTTCCTTTGCTCCGCCCAGAAAGCCGCGAAGAGTCTGCTTCCGAAGCGCACGGCGCGTGACGTATCCTTAGTTCATCGATGCGATTTGAATGGTTCGTCGCCAGGCGGTACCTGCGGTCGCCGTACCGTCCAGCGGTGCTGCGCTTGGTGACGGCGTTTTCGGTGCTGGGGGTTGCCGCCGGTGTAGCTACTTTGGTGATCGCACTCTCGATGAACACCGGATTTCGCGAGACGCTGCAAGACCGCCTCCTGGGGGTGAAGGCGCATATATCACTTGCCAGGCCCGGAACCGGCGGCATCCACGATTACGAAGCGCTGGCCACGAAATTCGCGACCATCCCGGGCGTAAAGTCCGTTACGCCAGCGGTGTATCAAACGGTTTTGTTGGCTTTTGGCGGAGACGCGCGGGGCATAGTTACAAAAGGCATTGATCCGGAACGCGAACGTCGCAACGACGAGGCGCTGCAACGCATTGTTGCGGGCCATCTTGATTTTTCTCCCGACGCTGACGGTATTGATGCGCTGCTCATCGGCAAACAACTCGCCGAGGAATGGAAGATCACGTCCGGCGACTATGTGACCCTTACCAGTCCTCAAGGCCGGCTCACACCGTTCGGCATGATGCCGCGAACACGCCGCTTTCGTGTTGCGGGCGTATTCGATTCCGGTTTCTATGATTATGACGAAAACTGGTGCTTTATGACGTTGGCGGCGGCCCAAGCGCTTTCCGGAACTGGCGACATCGTCAATGTTCTGGAATTCCGCCTGGAGAAGCCGGAGCGCGCCACCGAAATCGCCCGGGTGTTGGAGCTGGAGGCGGGGCCCAGTTTCGCAGCCAGCACGTGGGTGGAAGAAAATCGCGCCCTGTTTCGCGCACTCCGGCTGGAGAAGCTGGTCACCGCTATTTTCATCGGACTGATCACTTTCGTCGCCGGGCTCAACGTTCTCGTAGTGCTTTCCATGACCGTCACCGATAAGGCTCGCGATATTGCCGTGCTGATGTCCATGGGCACGCGTCGCCAACAGGTCCGCCGGATCTTTCTGTGGCAGGGGATTGTGATTGGCGCCACCGGAACGATTTGCGGTCTGCTCGTCGGATATGCTTTTGCCTGGATCGCGGGAGCCTTTCACGTGATCCCTCTCGATCCTCAGGTCTATGCAGTTCCTTACGTCCCCTTCCACCCGAGTATCTGGGATGGCGTCTGGATTACCGTTGTGGCTATGGGCATCTCGATCGTGGCGACGATTTTGCCGGCACGCGCGGCGGCTGGGTTGTTGCCGGTCGAAATCCTTCGTTATGAGTAGACGAGGAACTCCCCAAAAACCGACGAAGAGAATGAAGCTTGAGAGAAATTCATGGCTCAATTAAAGAACGGTTTGGGTCCCCTAGATGGGCAGCTTTGGTGCCTTGTTTGCTCCTACAATGGGTTCAAGGGCAGGTAGGTCGGAAGCGGAGCATTTTTCGTCTCCGATTTTGCGGTTTTCCTACCTTGAAGTCACTGAAATATAAGAAGTTATGTTCGTGTCAGATTGAAACAGGCTTACTGTTCTTTTGAATTGGGCAATGATGTGCAAAAAACGGGAATAACTTAGGCCACGGGGCCGGTTGCCAGGGCCGCTCTGGGCGCGGCACTCGAATTGCACTTACTGCATCTAAGTAAAGTGTAGCAGGTGCAAAGAGGGCGCATAGAAGGCGGAGCTACCCGAAACGAATTGATGCAAAACGAAACCAATGCGGACGGAGGCAGGGTAAACGACAGGTTAAGCGCTTCGGCGCTAGCGCCCGATGCCGCTGTGGTTTTGGAAGCTCGCGGTTTGAAGAAATCTTACGGCTCCGGTGAGCGAACCCTAGAGATTTTAGTCGACGCGAATCTAAGTTTGCGACGCGGAGAGATGGTCGCGATCGTCGCGCCATCGGGAGCGGGCAAAAGCACTTTACTGCACTTGCTCGCTGCGCTAGACACGCCAACGAGCGGTACAGTATACTTCGACACGAAAGCAATTGAAACGAATGTTGACAGCGCGGTAGCGGGGTTTCGGAATCGCTCCGTGGGATTTTTGTGGCAGCGGCATCAATTGTTGCCGGATTTTACAGCTGCCGAGAATGTAGCTATGCCGCTTTTGTTGCGCGGCGAAGATTTCACTTCCACGCTGGAGACGGCGGGGAAGTGGCTCGCGGAGGTCGGACTTGCGAATCGGGCCGATCACCGCGCAGGGGAGCTTTCCGGAGGGGAACAGCAGCGCGTGGCGATTGCTCGGGCGCTCGTCACCGAGCCGGCCGTGCTGCTGGCAGATGAACCTACCGGAGACTTGGACGAGCAGAATGCTTGGGCCGTGTTTGAGTTACTAGAGCGGTTGCACCGCGCGCACCGGTTGACGTCGCTGATCGCGACGCACAATCTGGCGCTCGCCGCGCGATGTGACCGAATTCTGGGCTTGGAACACGGCGTTCTGCGTACTCGCGAGGCTTCGGCCAAAGCGAGCGGGGCCCCAGGGGGAGAAGCGAGCTAATCGTGTTCGAACGGTATACAGAAAAAGCGCGACGCGTTATTTTCTTCGCAAGATATGAGGCCAGCCAGTACGGCAGCCCGTACATTGAGACGGAGCATCTGTTGCTCGGCTTGATGCGCGAGGACAAAGCACTGGCCAATCGCTTCCTGCGGCAGCAGGGCTCGATTGAATCGATCCGAAAAGAGATTGAGGCCCGCATTACCATCCGCGAGCGCATTTCGACCTCCGTCGAAGTACCGCTCAGCGCGGAGTGCAAGCGCATCCTTAATATGGCTGGTGAGGAAGCGGAGCGGCTCGGCGTGAAGCACGTGGGCACCGAGCACCTGCTCCTCGGAATCCTGCGCGAAGAAAAGTGCTTCGGCGCGGAGATCTTGATGGAGCGTGGCCTGCGCCTTTCGACGTTGCGCGAAGAACTCGCGCGTACGTCCGGGGAGAAGACTGCCGCTGCGCGCCCGAAGGAAACCTCGCTGCTCGCGGAGTTCAGCCGCGACCTGACGCAAGCCGCTTCCGAAGGCTCGCTCGATCCGCTCGTCGGACGCGAAGGCGAAGTCGAGCGCGTAATCCAAATTCTGTGCCGCCGCACGAAGAACAATCCGGTACTCATCGGCGAACCAGGAGTCGGCAAAACCGCAATCGTCGAAGGTCTAGCTCAGCGGATCTCCGACGGCGACGTTCCGCCGTTCCTCGCGGACAAGCGCATTCTCTCTCTCGATCTCTCCCTGATCGTTGCTGGCACCAAGTACCGCGGCCAATTTGAAGAGCGCCTTAAGACCATCATGAAAGAATTGATGGAGAGCCAAAACTCCATCGTCTTCATCGACGAGTTGCACACTCTAGTCGGCGCAGGTTCCGCAGAAGGGTCACTCGACGCGGCCAACATTTTGAAACCCGCGCTATCCCGCGGCGAAATTCAGTGCATCGGCGCCACCACGCCAGGCGAATACCGTAAGTCCGTCGAAAAAGACCGCTCCCTTGAACGCCGCTTCCAATCCGTCAAAGTTCCGGCGCCCAACGAGGAAGAAGCGGTTCAGGTCATCACCGGCGTCCGCGAACGGTACGAAAAATTCCACGCCGTAAGCTACACCGACGAAGCCCTGCGCTACTCCGTCTATCTCTCGAATCGCTACATTCCTGACCGCTTCCTCCCGGACAAGGCCATCGACCTGATCGACGAAGCGGGCGCCCGCGTGAAACTACGGCAGGCCAGCGTTCCCGAAGAGGTCGGCGAAGTCCAAAAGCGCGTGAAGTTCATCACGCACCGCATGGAAAGCGCGATTGCCGCCCATGAATTCGAGAAGGCGCGTTTCTATTCCGAAGAAGAGCGCAAGGAGAAAGAAAACCTGCGCATCCTTCGTGACCGGTATAAGCTCGACGACGCTTCCACGGGTATCGTCACCCGCGAAGACATCGAAGAAGTCGTCTCGCGCTGGACCGGCATCGGCGTAACTTCCATCAAGGAAGACGAACAGCAAAAGTTGCTGCGCATCGAGCCCGAACTTCACAAGCGTGTCATCAGCCAGGACAAAGCCATCACCGCACTCGCTCGCGCTATTCGCCGCAGCCGAGCCGGTCTAAAATCACCGCTTCGCCCGGTCGGCTGCTTCTTCTTCCTCGGGCCCACTGGCGTAGGCAAAACCGAAGTGGCCCGGCGCCTGGCCGAATTTCTCTTCGGTTCCGAAAAATCGCTGGTGCGCTTCGACATGTCCGAATTCATGGAGAAGCATTCCGTCTCCAAGCTGATCGGCGCGCCTCCAGGCTACGTTGGGTATGAAGAAGGCGGCCAGCTAACCGAACGCGTGCGTCGCACTCCGTACTCCGTCATCCTCCTCGACGAAATCGAGAAGGCTCATCCGGACGTCTTCAACATCCTCTTGCAGGTGTTCGAAGATGGCCAACTGACCGACGGCCTCGGCAATACCGTCGATTTCCGCAACACGATCATTATCATGACCTCCAACTTAGGCGCGCGCCATCTACAGAAGCGCACCTCGATGGGTTTCCAATCCGGCACCGACGAAGCCGGCATGAAGTCCATGGAAGATCTAGTGATGGGCGAAGTGAAGCGGGCATTCAATCCGGAGTTCCTTAACCGCCTGGACGAGGTCATCATCTTCAATCCGCTGGGCGACGACGACCTGCTCCGCATCATCGACTTGCTCGTAGGCCAGCTCAACGACACGCTGATTCACCGGCAGGTGCAGATCGTGGTTTCGCCGGAAGCACGTCAGTGGATCCTCGAAAAAACGTGCGCGGACCGCAATTACGGGGCGCGGCCATTGCGGCGCGCTTTGCAGAAGTACGTGGAAGACCCGCTCTCGGAAGCGCTCATTCAGGGCGGAATCACCA
>Ga0210393_10005259_pt1 | contig 10193 bp, 6 predicted proteins | sample IncBWC27OmetaG_FD_160068 | JGI IMG/M metagenome (GOLD analysis project Ga0210393, IMG submission 160068) | Forest soil microbial communities from Barre Woods Harvard Forest LTER site, Petersham, Massachusetts, United States - Inc-BW-C-27-O ...
GCAGGCTTTCGGGGTTGGGTTCGCGCAGGGAGATTTCATTCAGCACAACTACCATTGGCGCGACGTGCTCACGCATGTCAAGGGTGCCCACACGCTGAAGTTCGGATACGAAGGCTGGTATGGGGACGACGTCGAGCCGTTCCAGGGACCTTGGTCACAGCCGAAATTCTCGTTCAGCAATCTGTTGACGCTGGCGCAGGATGCTCCGACCAACGAAAACGGAATTTATTACAACCCAGCAACCGGAACGGAGCAGCTGTGGAGTTGGGATGCTGCGTCCAGAACCTTCGGGCTCTTTGTGGAAGATACCTGGAGGGCCAGGAAGAATCTGACCTTGACCTTGGGCTTGCGCTATGACGACAGTGGAAACCCCTGGTCGAAGAGTCCGTCAACGGTCTTCGGGAACTTTTACTTAGGCACCGGTTCGACCGAGCAGCAGCAGGTGGCGAATGGCTACGCGAAGGCTACTCACAATGCTCTGCTGCACTCGGTGAACAACCTGTTCAGTCCTCGCATCGGTGTGGCTTGGGATCCTACGGGAAAAGGTGACTGGGTGGTGCGCGGAGGCTTTGGTATATACAACAACTGGCTGACCCAGGCCAACGTGCAGGAGGAGTTCCGAGGGAGTCCCCCGGGAGAAGTCGCGCCGACCTTTGTTGCGGGTGGAACAGCATCCGCCGAAGCCCCAATCTTTGCCCTTGGGACCAGCAGTAAGCCTCCCTTTGGATTCTCATTCCCGACTTTCGGTTCAGGGATAGGGCTAACACCAAAAGCGGGAGGCGGCCTCAACGCGCAGGGTGGGGTTGTGGGCGCCAGCTTCGCCATTGGTGGCATCAACCCACTGTTGAAGTCACCGAAATCGGATATTTGGTCCATCACTTTGGAGCGGAAGCTGGGAAGCAAATTCGCCGCGAGCGTCGGATATAACGGCTCGCATTCGTACAATATCGTTGCCAATGGTAACTCTATCGGGAATGTTTCCTATGGCGTGGATATCAATTCCTTTCCAGGCGACCTCATCAACCAGATGAACAACAGTTCCACTCCAGTCATACCCAGTCCGACCCGGTTGAACCAGAGCTTTGGCCCAATTACCTACGCTGACAATGACCGCCATGGCAATTACGACGCCTTGATCTTTGACTTCAGGGGGCATTTCTCGCGTGGGTACTTGGACGCTTCTTACACTCGTTCCAGTTCGAAGGATGATGGACTTTACTACCCCAATTCTGCAGGACTGAACCCTCAGCAGTATTACGGCCCGTCCATTTTTGACGTGCCCAACCGATTTTCTTTGAGCTTCAACTACTCGCTGAAAGGCATGAATGGCGGCAAGGGAGCTGTGGGATATCTGACCGGGGGGTGGGGAATTAGCGGTACGAGCATCTTCCAGTCGGGTTATCCCCTAACCGTCAATAATACGAACGGCTTTCTCGCGGTGTGCCGATCGGGCGCCCTTAGCAACGTCACCGGATGCTCAGCGACAGATCCCGCTGTTGCCTACCAAGCCGGGAGTGGGAACTACAACGCCGACGGAGAAACTGCCGCCTCCTATCCGGATGCCCTCAGTTACCATCAGTTAACTTCCAATAACGCTTGGCTCACGGGGGCAATTCCGAAGAGCGACTTTGCGGTTCCTACTTTTGGTCAAAACGGAAATGAAAGGTCGACGCAATTCCGTGGGCCGAACTTTATCGAGACGAACGTTAACTTCTACAAGGACAACCGAATTACGGAAAGGGTCAATTTTCAATTCCGGTTCGAGCTTTTCAATCTCTTCAACCGGGCAAATTATGCGTGGAACGGCACGACCGGCCTCGACGTGAATTTCCCGGATGGAAATTTCGGCCAAGCGACGGCATCGCATGAGCCCCGATTCTGGCAACTGGGAGGCAAGATTTCTTTCTGAGCCATCCCTAAACTGAGGATCGCAGTCGGCCCGCTTTACCCGAGGCGGGGCGGCTGTCTTTTTTCGATCTTGAATCACAGGGCTACTCTCGCCTGCAGAGCAGTCAACCCCCTCCTGATACGCACAGCCCGTCATCGACTACCATGCTTCACGTCGCGCACCAATTGTGAAAACGCTTTTAGAAGTGGCACATCCGACAATGACAGAATGGTTTCCCATCCGAAAAGCCTGCGCCGTGATCGTCCCGGTCCTGCTTCTTAGCTTTGCGCTTGCTCAAACCGCTGGGGATCGCGTCGGTCCCATCGCTTCGGCATTGCGGAACCAGGAGTTCGATAAGGCGCTCGAACTTCTCCATCTGGCGCTCGAAGACTTTCCAGGGAACGACACCTTCTGGACCATGCAAGGCGTAGCATATTCAGGCAAGGGACAGAGGAGGCAAGCACGAGCGTCGTTCCGCAACGCGCTTAAGATATCTCCGGACAATATCCAGGCGTTACAAGGAACTGCACAGATCGACTACGATGCCGGCAGCGCGTCCGGGATACCGGTGCTGCAGCATCTTCTGCGTTTGCGGCCTCTGGACTCAACCAGCCATGGCATGCTGGCGGTGCTTCAGTACCAACAGGGAAATTGTGCGGCTGCGGTCGTTCATTTCGAAAAGGCTGCTGCGCTGTTTGAGTCTCAAGTCCTGGCGCTCCATGCGTATACAACCTGCTTGGTGAGACTCAAGCGGCTCGATCAAGCAGTCAACGTTTTTCAGAGTGCTTTGGCTCTGAATCCGGACGATCGCCGGGAGCGTCAACTGTTGGCATCGATTCAGATGATGGCTCACCGGCCCCAGGATGCCATTGCCACGCTTGATCCGATGCTTGGACCAAGCAAGCCAGATGTTGAGACTCTGGAACTTGCGGCGACCGCGTATGAAGATGCGCATGACACCGAAAAGGCGGTCGATACGCTGCGCCAGGCCATCTTGCTCGACCCGCAAAACATCAATTTGTACTTGGACTTCGCGGCTATCTCCTCGGCCCACCAGTCTTTTCAGGTTGGCATCAATGTCGTGAATGACGGGATCGGCCTGCAGCCGAAAGCGGCGTCGCTTTATTTTGCGCGCGGTGTCCTCTTCGTACAGTTGGCTGAATACGAAAAAGCCCAAGCCGACTTTGAGTCGGCATATGCGCTGGATCCAAGCCAGTCCTTGAGCGCCGCCGCCCAAGGACTCGCGGCGGTGCAGCAAAATAATCTTGACCAGGCATTGTCCGGGGTTGAGGAGAAACTGGTACGCAGCCCCAGTGACCCGATCCTCCTCTATCTGCGGGCCGACATTCTCGTCCAAAAAGGCGCAGAACGGGGTAGCCCGGAATTTCAAACCGCAATGCGTTCGGCAAAAAGGGCGGTCGCGCTTCGTCCCACACTCGGGCCAGCTCGAGGGGTGCTGGCTAAGCTCTATCTACAGGCCCAGCAATATCCTGAAGCCGTTGCCCAGTCGAAGAAGGCGCTCGAAATCGATCCGAAGGATCAGGCCGCCTTATATCATCTGATCCAGGCTTTGAGGAAAACCGGCAGGACGAGTGAAATCCCCGAATTGCTCAAACGCCTGGCCCTCCTTCGTCAGGATGCAACGAAGGAGGCACGGGAGCAGTATCGCTATAAGCTTGTCGAAGGGGACGCGCAAACCAAGTAAGTATTACGTCGCGGCGGCCTTCGATCTGACATTCCAATTAAGACTTCAGTAACACGTACGTGCTGTAGGTTTCCTTGTCAATATTCATGAAAGGACGCATCGTTACATGGCTGCCATCAGCCGAACTGGCCAGCCAATCTCCCGTTGTATTGGGTGTCGGCTTGGCTTGTAGCAAAGCGCCCTGGTCGAAAGTCGGTTGCGAATTGCCGACGGCGAATAGCACGAGCGGCCCCTGGATCAAAGACACCAGGTTCTGGTGGTTTGCGTCGACAGCTTCCAGCCGTAACGGCATAGGCAGTTCGAGTTCGACTCGGTCGCCCTCTTTCCAGGTACGGCGGATGCTGGCGAAAGTACCGGGATCTACGGGATCGGAGACTCGCTTGCCGTTCACGGCGAGCACCGGGTTGGGCCGGGCCCACGCTGGAACACGCACGTAGATTGTGTATTCCTTGGGCTGCGAAGCGGACACATGGATCTGGACTTTGTTATCGAAAGGATATTTGGTTTCCTGCTTGAGGCCGTATTGCCCACCGCCATCCTTCCATTGCACGCTCGAAGGAGTAAATAGATTTACGTACACGCCATCTTCGGAACGAAGGTAGGTGCTGATGTGGTAGTCGGCCGCGAGTTGAGGAAACGTTCCTGAGCAGCATGGCCATTTGTCTCGGTACCAGACCTTCTGGCCGGTCGAAGCGTAATCCGAATAGTAAAACGACGTCCCATCGGCCTGAATCGGCCAGGCCCCGAGGATCGTGTTGTAGAGCACGCGCTCCATGCTGTCGCCGTAGCGCGAATCCTTCGTGACCCGCAGCAGGTACCGCGTGATCTTGAAGTGGCCGTAGGCCCCGCAGGGAGTCTCAAAACTGGCGTGAGTCGTAGTGAGGCTAGCGCCCAACTGTCCCGTGCCCGGCTCTCCGAATGCTTCGTTCGGCCCCCAGCCGCCAGTTGCGAAGCTTTGCGTAGACTGCAACATCTCGAAGCCATTCTTCGCCGCGCGCAGATGCTTTTCGCTTCCTAGGGTGATGTAGGCCTGCATTGCAGAACTGAAGGCGTTCACGTGGCTGTAAGCGTGCTCGAAGGGCAGCACGTTGTTGCCCTGGGACAGCGGGTCGAAGTAGGTGTCATCCTCGAGGAATTGTTTCGCCAAGTCGCGGTAAAAAGATTTGCCGCTGCGCTGATACGCAAGGAAGAGGTTTTCGGGGAGAGTGTAGGTCTCGTCCCAAGTAAAAGATGTGTCCTTGTGCGGACGAGAGCGTTGTTCCGCACGAGACAAGGCCTTTTCCGGCAGGTACCGTACCATCGCCCGAGTCAGCTTCTCATGGATATCCATGGCCGTCGGATCGCGGGCGAATTCGTGTGCATCGATTAAGCCGCAAGACAGCTTGTCATAGGTGTACGCGGGAAGACGATAGTCAACGAAGAACTTGGCATTCGCATCCAGCGTTTCTCCGTAGCCTTTCACCAGGCGATTGATCTTGGCTCGCGTCGCATCGGATTGCGTGACTGCGTAGGCCCGAGCCAGTCCGGAAACGTATTGTCCGAAGCTATGCCCGGCAATAAAGCCATGAAAGTCGCTTCCTTCCAGACTGAAGCCTGTAAGGTCGTACCAGCCGCCCATGTCTTCTCCCGGCGCAGGCAAGCCGGCGACCTGCCGGTAGACTTTGAGCATGCGATCGTCGTCGAGATTTAGGAAGCGTGTGTGATTCTGTTCGAACTGGTGCTTCATGGGTCCGTCAAGCAGTTGGACATCCCCATATGCAAAAGTCGTCAGCGGAGTTGAAACCGCCAGCAAGTTCTTATCGGCAGTGGCGGAGACTGGAAGGACGCACGCAGCATAGGTACCCGCCGCCATGGCGCTCGTCACCTTCAGGAAAGTTCTTCGATTTGTTCCAGACGCCATCGCCCTACCCTCCTATGAATCAGAGCAATCGTTTACTAGCACAGAGCGTAGGAGCAGCAAATCGGTTTGTCAATTCTTTTGCCTTTGCGTACCCACTAGCGAGGTTCAGTTCAGCCACAAAACCCTGTGCACCCGCCTTGGAGTCGTAATATAGTGCCCTCTCGCCCAAACCAAACGCCGCGGCCTCCCCAACCCGCACAATTCGCTTCTTACCAGGTCGCTTTTCTGAGCTCGCCACTTCTCCCTCTCATCGAACGGGCGGATCGACTGTTCCTTTTAGAAGGTGCACTGGCCGCGATATGCCGCTACTCCTTCCTTGTAGACGCCGTACGCAGCAACACCTTCGACCGCAAACGCGACAGCGTAGGGGTTTCTCATGACACTCAGGGTATCGGTAAGGATGCTGGCGAAAACGTCACACCGGGCCTTCGTCTCCCACCTGTTCAAGAAATTAGACCTTTCTCATCAGGTGTCGAGCTGCACTTAAAGGCCGGACGAACTCCATTCGATGTAAATTTCGTGTACTTAAAGACCGGAAAACCATTTCGAGCTGCACTTAAATACCGGACAGAATTGTACCTAAAAACCGGACAGTGCCATCAACGCTCCCGAAGCGTTGCACTTGTTGCATGTAAAAAAGGGATTTAGGGGTTTTGGAGCAGTTCGGGAGTAGAGGAAATGAAATGTGAACGGAAGATGACGGCTGTGTGAACGTGGCGAGAACAAAGCGCGGACGCGTGCGCAAGTGACACTTCGCGTTGCGAAGCGGAAGAAGCGAGATTCTCCGATTTTTAAGTACAACAATCCGGTCAATTAATACAATGTTTTTTGTATTAATTGACCGGACACCCGCGAAAACAGGGCACGTCCAGTCCGGCCTTTAAGTACTGCTCGACACCCGCTGTGTCCCCGTTATGGTGCGCGGGTAAAACTTCATCCGCCGGTTCGCAAAGGGTGGTAGGCCGATTCGCCTGCACCGAAAGTGCGCAAGAACCTCAATTAGTGCTGCGCGACACGAGCCCTTTGAATTAAGGGAACGGTGTCGAGAATGGGAGATTCTGGTTCATGAACGAAGACGGGACCGATAAGAAGATCCAGCCGATGCACCTTGCCGTAAACATTCTGGGTCACGTCGATATTGCGTGACCCAGAATGTCCCGCACAATCTCCGGCCTTGCGCCTCGCGCAGCATATGGCTGGAATGCATGGTGCGGAAGCGTCGAAAATAGCGTTTATCGGCCGAATTGGCCGAGTACGAATCTCGGCAAACGCTGTTCGCCAACATTCGCGGGCAAATTGGATTTCGGGTGTGTAGGTGCGACCTCTGCAACCGACCTTCCCATGCTTTGGCGTGCAGGGGTTGCCAGAAAGGCGTGGATGTTGCCCGCATCCGGCCCGCTGAGTACGATTGCCATGCCCGAGATTTGTCCGCGCTCGTTGATCTTATTAGCCATGACTGCGAAGAGGTTGGAACTGGCAGGAAACAGCGTGTTAAGGTCGGTCATCACGTTGTCGTGCCAGATGAAGGCATGGGACCAGTTGAAGGTGGAGTCCCAGTTGCTTCCCACCACTCGGCCCCGGTCGTTGATGCCGCTGGCTTCACCGCCAAAATCTCCCGGCAGAAGGCCGAGGTTTGTGAGTACGCCGTTCTGCCAAAGCGCGCCATATTGGGTTGTGCCGTCAGCACTGCCGACTGTCCCAACCATTTGGCCCCGGTTGTTAATGCCCCAGGCGGTAGAACCAGTTCCGAAGTCAGGAAGCGGCGGGGAGAGAGTGCCGTTTTCCCACGATACGGCGTGAGTCGTCGCACCGCCGCAGGTCCCCGTGTCGCCTACGGCTTCGCCTCGATCGTTGATCCAAAATGCGTCCCCGTCTGGATCGCTACCCGTAGGAAGAGCCTGAGCTTTATATATCCCTTGGTCGCCTCTTTCCCACAACACCGGCAGCTGAACCCGATTATTAGTTCTGCCAGGCGGGCATGTGGAATCCACGATGCCGTTTTCCGCAAATCCTACGATTTGTCCACGGTTATTGATCGCGCTGGCTTGCCCGTTATTTCCGCCGAGCGTCGGGAGAGCGCTCATGTGGAAGACTTGCCAAAGAAACGGGCGACACGTAAGGTGTGTGCCAAAACCGCAAATGTCTTCGCCGTTCGGGTCCAGGACAGCCGTTTCGGAATCACCCACTATCTGCCCGAAGTCGTTGATCTCGCCCCAGTTCATCCAACTGTTCGGTCCTCCAAGCGTACCGAGGTCGAGCTTAAATCCGTCGACGTCTATCAATGCCCGTCCGTTTAGAAGTGTCGCGAATAGGCTATCCACGTTCTGCCCCGCTTCCACGTTCCCAGACATAATCTCCGTCCAGCCTTCATCATTGACGGACATGGCACAAGCCTCATTGGCACTCCCGGCAGTGCCCAAATCGGTAACTTTGTAGCCTGTTTGAGCGAACGCATCGCTGAAGCAAGCCAGAACTACCGCCGTAATGCACGGTATCCAGAAATTCCGCAACCATTTATGTGTGCTCATATCTCCTCTTTTCTTCCGGTAAAGTCGTGGTGCCGAGATGACTCGAGATTTACGTCAGGTACCGCTCGGCGCTCGCACTGGCGGCACGCGCTCACCGCTTCACGTCGTTCATGATTCTTTAATGTCACAACAAAGCGAAAAGTTCCCGCTCACTTCCTTTTGTTTTACGACTCTCATCAAGATGATCTGCACCGGTTGGGACTGGAGCAAGGAGATTTGAACCCCTTCTGTCTCCCGAATCTCGGATGTCGTGTTTCCTCTCCAGAAAGTTAATTCGCCGTCGTGGAAGGATCTATTAACTGGAAACCGAGTTGGGCTGCTTTCTTGCGTAAAGACTGGATCTGTTGGTTGCGATACCGCCGTTCGTAGTTCTCTGCTCCTTTGTCGACATATTGTTGACCGTACTTCAACATCCGATAGACGAGTCGGGCGAGCCGATGGCCCATGGCGGTGATGGCCTTCGGGGCTCCCAGTCTGATTCGCAAACGACGGTATTGGGCGCCAAGGTAGGTTTGGCTACGCCACAGTGCGTTGGCGGCCATGCGCAGGGAGGTGGCGGCGCGGTTGACCACATGGCGTGTGCCTCGCCCAACTACCTTGTCGCCGGTGATGCGATTGTCGGGGCACAATCCCATTCAGGAAACGAAGTGCCCTTCGGTTTTCCAACGACCTATATCAAGCCCGACCTCGGCCAAGATCGTTTGTGCGACCATGACGTCGATTCCATCAATTCGCGTGAGATCCACTCCGGCAACCCGCTGCAGCTCTTGCTGCAGGTTAAATCGTGGCGCATTCTTAGCCAGCTTTTTGCGCTTGACCGTCGCTTCTTTCGGCTGCTCGTCTCCTTGTGCTTCGGTCATCGGTGCTGCCGCCGCTGCGGACGCTGCGCTCGCAAAACTCGCAAGCTGCTGTTGTAATTGCTCATCACACTCGGCAATGCGTTTCTGGTAAGTGTCGTAGGTGTCCACTTCCTGTTTCACCAAGAACAGCAACTCCGGACGCCAGTTGCCCTCCAAGCTCTTCGCAACCTCTTCCGAGCTGTGCGCGTTGCGCCGCGGGGAATTGTCGCGCATGAACTGCGAGCATCTGGCGATGCGCGACGGCCGCTGGGTGTTTCTGGATTTCCTGGGGAAGGGAAACAAGACGCGATCGGTGGCGGTGCCGCTGTGGGAGCAAAGTCGTAACCAAGGATCTTGAAAGGCGGTTCATCGACATCCCTCCAACCCCTACGGTGCCACCTTGAAACCATCAATATCGCGTCATTGCTCTAGACGGATCGGCGGCGCTGGTCCCGAGAGTTCGAGCGTCCAGGCTCGTCGTCTCGCCGAAAACTATAGCACCGTTGTTAGCAAACGTTTACTATGTTCTGGGAAACGGGAAGGAGCGGCGGCGTGAGGGCTCGTCCTCGGCTGCTTTTGGCTTCCGCTTTCCAGCGTCCCGCGCGAACGTGCGTGGGCGGCAATTGTCATTTTTCCCAACCAGAGGTGAACTCATGGCCATCGTCGCAGGAGTCGATTTCGGAACGCTGAGTGTCCGCGTGTCTCTGGTGGATAGCGATCGCGGGCTGATCGGCTCTGCCCTCGCCGAATATCCTTTGCACCGGAAGCGCGAGGATGCGGACTACGCGACGCAATCGCATGAGGATCATATGCGGGCGCTGGCATCTGCCGCCGAGCAGGCGCTGAAGGACGCAGCCATTTCGGGTGATTGCGTCGAGGCGATCGCCCTTGACACCACCGGCTCCAGCGTGATTCCAGTGGCCGCGGATCTGTCCCCGCTTGACGACTACTATCTCTGGTGCGACCACCGCGCAAAACGGGAAGCCGCTGAGATTACCGAACTCGCGCACCGGGAGAAGTTGGAGGCCATCCAGTGGTGCGGAGGCGTGTATTCCTCGGAGTGGGGCTTGGCGAAGCTGCTCCACTGGATTCGGCACAATCCCAGCAAGCGCGAGAAATTCGCCAGTGCTTTCGAACACTGCGACATGGTTGCGGCCACACTGTGTGGGATTAACAACTGGGCGAGTGTCAAGCGCAGCGTCTGTGCCATGGGGCATAAATGGATGTGGAATTCCGCCCTCGGGGGGCTGCCTCCGGAAAGCTTTCTAGCGCAGGTTGACCCGCTGTTGGCGGGGATGCGGGCGAAGTTCGATGGCGAGTACGCTACCTCCGA
>Ga0210393_10005263_pt1 | contig 10188 bp, 10 predicted proteins | sample IncBWC27OmetaG_FD_160068 | JGI IMG/M metagenome (GOLD analysis project Ga0210393, IMG submission 160068) | Forest soil microbial communities from Barre Woods Harvard Forest LTER site, Petersham, Massachusetts, United States - Inc-BW-C-27-O ...
GCGACGATCTCGGCAGCGCTGGCGGTGCCGCGATCCACGAGGACGACGAGCGGCATGTCTGCCCACCGCGCCGGATCGTGGTCGACGAACTGCTGGGTGGCCCCAGGCGTCCGGCCGCGCAACGACACGATGGTGTCGCCCCGCGCGAGGAACAGTTCCGAGACCTGGACGCCCTGGGTGAGCAGTCCGCCGGGATCGTTGCGCAGGTCGAGCAACAGCGACTTCGCCCCGCGGCTCCGCAGCGAGTCGACCGCGTGCTTGAGCTCCCGCGCCGTCGAATCGCTGAACACCGTCACATGCACGTAGCCGACACCGGGCCGGATGACCGCGGCCCGAGGGACCGCGCGCACGTGAATCTCCCGACGCGTGACGGCGATCGGGATGCGGGCTTCGACGCCGGGGCGTTCGACGGTCAGGCGCACGACTGACCCGGGCTCGCCACGCAGCGCCTTGCTGGCCTCGTCCTGCGTCCATCCCTGGGTGCTTTGCCCGTCGACCTCGACGAGCCGGTCACCCGTGCGGAGGTCCGCCCGCTCGGCGGGCGATCCTGGCACGGGCGCGAGGATCGTGATCCATCCGCCACGAATGTCGATCTGCACGCCGAGGCCGATGTACGACCCGTTGGTGGTCTCTTGCAGCCGCGTGAAGCGATCAGCCGAGAGATACGCCGTGTGCGGATCACCGAGCTCGTAGAGCATGCCGGTCACGGCGGCGTGATACATCGAGTCCTGGCCGATCGAGTCGACGAAGTCGCGCCGGACATGGTCGGCGACCTGGTCGAACAGTTCGGCGCCCGTGCCGCCCACCTGCACGCGACGCAATGGCCCGGTCGATCCGCGGAGGCCGTTCTCGAGGAACCAACCGCCGCAGATGACCGCCGCGCTCAGTGTCCCGGCGACTATGACTGCCCGTGACCGCAACCTACACCTCCGCTACTTGAGCGACCGCCGCCCACACGCGATCCGCGACTTCGTCCTCACTGCCGCGCGCATCGATCCCGACGATGCGGCCGCATTCGGGATGCTCGCGCTGCCAGGCCTTCGTGAGAAACATACCGAATGCGCCGGCCACGCGTTCATAGAAATCAATCCCCGAGCGCTCGATTCGATCCCCTTCCCCCGCCCTGGCGCGTGCGTCCTCGGGCGGAAGCGCCAGCACGACCGTGAGATCCGGGATCCGCCCGAGGGTCGCGAACGCGTTGATGCGTCGGACGTCCTCTTCCGGCAGACCCCGGCCGGCGATCTGATAGGCGTAGGTCGAGAGAAAAAATCGGTCCAACACGACGGTCCGACCCGCGGTGAACTCCCGGGTCACCTCAGGCACAAGCTGCGCCCGCGCCGCCAGAAAGAGCAGGAGCTCGGCCCGGTCGTTGACTCCCGCTCCTGATAGATCCAACAGGATCGCCCGGATGCGCTCGCCGAGGGGGGTGCCGCCCGGCTCGCGCAGGGACACGGCATCGATACCCCGCTCGCGCAGGTGGGCGATGAGCCGCTCGACCTGGGTCGTCTTGCCGACGCCATCCGCGCCCTCGAGCACGACCAGGCGTCCCGACACGGGTCAGCCGAGTGTAATGATCGAGCTCGTCGCACCCTTGCGGATGCCGTCGAGGATCCAGTTGTTCACGCGCAGCATGATCTTGTCGAAGTTCTCCTGGGCCGCGACGGCGCGCTGATAGACCGCCTTCCCCTGAATGCTGCCAAGGAGCTCGTCGAGCCGGTGTTCCATCTCGGGCGTCGGGTTCTCCCCGCGCTCGATCATCTGCTGCGCTTCCTGCCGGACGCGCTCCATCTGCTGCAATGTCGCGACGGCCTCGCGATCGTCGTTGAGCGCCTCGTTCGCGCGCTTGACGGCCTGATATTCGGAGCTTTGGCCGATCATGCGGCCGAGCTCTCCTGCCTTTTCTTCAAGAGTCATCGTGCGATCCTATATAGCGTGCCAACACGAACCGCTCTCGTCCCGCGAGGTCGAGCCGGACTTGGCACTCGACATACCGCCCATCCGACATCACAAGCTCGGCCGCCAACGACGCGCGCCGCGCGTCGACTTCGAGAGCCAGGAGGCCGCCGATCTCGAGCACCGCCGGCGCCCCTCGCACGATCTCGCGGATCGCCGCCATTCCGCCATCCGCCGCGAGGAGCGCGACCAGAGGTTCCCAGTCTCGGACACTCGCATCCAAGGCATCGTCGTAGGAAATGTACGGTGGATTCGAGACAATCGCCTCGGCTCGCTCCCCCAGGACCGGCGCCAGCCAAGACCCCTGCCGCAACTCGACCAGGGTGCTCACGTTGGTCGCGGCGACCGCCAGCGCGTCGGCTGAGATATCTGTACCTATCACCCTCGTATACGAGCCTTCCGTTGCCAGGGCCAAAGCAATCGCGCCTGACCCAGTCCCGAGGTCGATGACGGTTCCAGTGCGACCCTCGGACAGCACCAGGTCGACCAGCACCTCGGTCTCAGGCCGGGGAATCAGCACCCGCTCGTCGACATGAAGCGTGAGGTGTCTGAAGGCCGCGCGGCCGACGGCATACGCTAGCGGCGCCCCTGCCCGGCGTTTGCGCGCCGCTTCGCGTGCGCGTACAACCACGTCGGGTGGTACTGGCTCATCGGCGTGCGACACCGGCCACGACCGAGGTCGATCGAGCAGCGCTGACACCAGATCGCGCGCATCGGGTCGGGTGCCGATCATGGCGGCGACCTGCTCGACCAAGTCATCGAGCGTGTCAGACACTATCTGAACCGCCAAGGCGCTCCTCCATGTTCGCCATCGCGAGCGCGTCGATGAACGGCTGAATGGAGCCATCGATCACGGTATCGAGGTCGTGCCGCGTGAGACCAATGCGGTGATCGGTCACGCGGCTCTGCGGGAAGTTGTACGTTCGGATCTTTGCCGAGCGATCGCCCGTGCCGACCTGACTGCGGCGCATACGCGACCGCTCGGCCTCCTGCTCGGCGATTTTCGCATCGAGCAGTCTCGCGCGCAGGACCTCGAAGGCTTTCTGCTTGTTCTGCAGCTGCGATTTCTGGTCTTGCTGACTGACCACAATACCGGTCGGGAGGTGCGTGACGCGGACCGCGGAGTCCGTCGTGTTCACGCTCTGGCCTCCTGGTCCCGACGAGCGAAAGACGTCGATCTTGAGGTCCTTCTCGTCGATCTGCACATCGATTTCCTCGGCCTCGGGGAGCACCGCCACGGTGGCGGCCGAGGTATGGATCCGGCCTTGGGCCTCGGTCACGGGGACGCGCTGAACGCGATGGACGCCGGACTCATAGCGCAAGGCGCCATAGGGGCCCGTGCCATCGATCTTCATGATGACTTCCTTGAGTCCCCCCAGGGTGCCGTCGGAATACGAGAGGTACTCGACCTTCCAGCCGCGGCGCTCGGCGTACCGCGTGTACATGCGGTGGAGATCAGCGGCGAACAGCGCGGCCTCGTCGCCGCCGGTCCCCGCGCGGATTTCGACGATCGCCGGACGGTCATCGAGCGGATCGTGCGGAACGAGCAGCGGCTTGAGCTGGATCTCGGTCTCGGCGATCATGTCCTCGAGACGCGCGACCTCGGAGCGGGCCATCATGGCCATCTCCGGGTCGTCAGACGCGGCGAGCTCGCGCGTTTCGGTGAGCTCGCGGTCGAATTTCAGCAGGCGACCCCCGACTTCGACGACTTCGGTTAGCCGCTGGTTCTCCCGCCCGAGCGCGCGCCGCGCCTTGGCGTCGCGCATTGTCTCGGTAGCGAGTAACTGGCGCTCCACCTCGGCCGCACGTGCGAGCGCGTCGGCGAGACGGTCGCGGAGGCTCAGTCTTTCTTCCCGCCGTACTTCTGCCGGAAGCGCTCAATGCGTCCCGCAGTGTCGACCAGCTTCTGCTTTCCGGTGTAGAACGGGTGGCAGTTCGAGCAGATGTCGGTATGGATCTCCGCCTGGGTCGAGCGCGTCTCGAACGTATTGCCGCACGCGCAGACGACCGTCGCGGTCGCGTATTCTGGATGAATGTCGGTTTTCATAGCCTTTTAACTTACTTGGTTCGGTAGGAAACTGATAGGCCTTTCCCGGCGGGGCCAATGTCCTATGTTCCCGCCCAGCATGGAAATAGCCGACTTCCTCGCCACGGTTCCCCTCCTCGGGCAAATCCCGCCCGACGAGCTCCAGCGGTTCGCGGAGGTGACGCGCGAGAAAGACTACCCGAAAGGCAGCGTCATCCTGTTCGAGGACGACCCCGGCGACTCCCTGTATATCGTGCGCGAAGGCCGCGTCAAGGTTGTCCTGGTTGGCGAGGATGGACGTGAAGTGATCCTCGGCGTCCTCGGCGTCGGCGAGCATTTTGGCGAGCTGTCGCTGATCGACGACCAGCCGCGATCCGCGCATGTGATCGCGATGGAAGACTCGAAGCTCCTCGTGCTGCGGCGCGACGATTTCCGGCGGAGGGTCGAGGCGACTCCGGCCGTTGCATGGGCGCTGTTGTCTGAGCTCTCCCGCCGCCTGCGACGCGCCGACGGGAAAATCGGCGGGTTGGTGCTGCTCGACGTGCCGGGTCGCATTGCCCGGCTGCTCCTCGATTTCGCCGACGAGGGGGGCGGTGGCACCATCGACAAGCCGCTCACCCACCAGACGATCGCGCAGATGATCGGGGCGAGTCGTGAAACGGTATCGCGCGCCATGCGCGAGTTTCAAGACGCCGGGTGGATCGGCGTTGAGCGCCGGCGCATCTCGGTCACCGACCGCGCCGCGCTCCTCGCTCGGGCTCAGGCGCGCGAATAGTGTGACGTGCGTCACAGCCGCGTCGTGACGTTCCGTCTTTCCCGAGGTGACGGTTTGGCGGCAAGTTTGTCAGCATGACCGGACGACTCGCCCGCCCGCCGCGATGACGCTTACCGTGCGGTTCTGGGGCACGCGTGGCTCGATACCCAGCCCGGGCGCCCAGACCGTGCGCTATGGGGGGAACACGCCGTGCGTCGAGCTCCGGACGCCGGAGGGCCTGCTCGTCGTCCTGGACGCCGGCACGGGCATTCGTGAGCTCGGTCGCTCGCTGATCGACCGCGCGAAAGGGCAGCCGATCCGTGGGGACATCTTCCTCACGCACGCGCACTGGGACCACATCCAGGGTTTGCCATTCTTCGCCCCGGTTTTCCAAGAGGGGAACCACTTCACGATCTGGGGCTCCAAGTCGATGGAGACGAGCCTCAGTCGCGTCGTCCGGGACCAGATGTCCCCGGTGGTCTTTCCCGTCGCGTTCGACCAACTCGCCGCGACTATCGACGTGAAAGAGCTGTCTGACCGCGTCTCGCTGCATAAGGCGTTCGATGTTCGGGCGTTTCCGGTACAGCACCCCGGCGGCGCATTAGGGTACCGTTTCGCGGCATTGACCAACGGAAACGAGCCTCAACGCGCGCTCGTCTATATATCGGACAACGAGTTGAGGCAGACAGAGCATTATGAGTCACTGGTCGCCTTCTGTAAGGGGGCCAGTGTCTTGGTGCACGACTCGATGTTCACGGTCGAGGAGTACCGGCAGCACGTCGGCTGGGGGCACTCGACGTATGACGACGCAGTCGAGTTGGCCCTCGAGGCCGAGGTGGAGCGGCTCGTGTTGTTCCACCACAAGCCGGAGCGCACCGATGACGAAGTCGATCGTCGGACCGATGAGTGCCGTGCGCTCGTCGCCCGGCGGGGTGGCACGCTGGAAATTCTGGCAGCCGCTGAAGGCCTCACGTTGAAGGTTTGAACTCCCGCGGGGGGAAGCACCATGATTCGCTACGCTATCGCAACGCTCGCCGTGCTCGCCGGTGTGGCCGCCGCCCAGGCGCCCGACAGTCGGCCGACCGTCGCCGTCATGTACTTCGACAATGGCGCGATGGGCAAGCAGCATGAGGATTTCGATGCGCTGACCAAGGGCATCTCCGGCATGCTGATCACCGAGCTCGCCCAGGACCAGCAGATCCGCGTCGTCGAGCGCGATCAGCTGCAGCACCTGATGGATGAGCAGAACATCGACCCGAAGCGGGTCGACCAGTCGACCGCCGTGCGCCTCGGCAAGCTCCTCGGCGCGCACCACATGATCTTCGGCGCATTCGTCACGGATCCGAGCGGCCGCATGATCCTGACCAGCCGCGCCGTCAACGTCGAGACGTCGCAGGTCGAGTACGTCGCCCGGGTGCAGGGCAACGCGAATAACGTCCTCACGATGATCACGCAGCTCGCCGACACGATGGTGAATGGCATGAAGCTGCCGCCGATGGACGCCAAGGTGAGCGAGGCCCGCGTCGAGACGAGCAAGAAAGTCCCGTTCGAGACCGTCATGCTCTACTCACGCGGCCTGGCTGAGGAAGACAAGGGCAACAAGGACAAGGCCGTCGAGTACTACAAGGCCTCGCTGGCCAAATTCCCGAACTACGAGCCGTCGCAGAAGCGGCTGGCGACGCTCGCGCCCACGAGCGCAGGCTGAAACCGCTCCTGATCGTCGCCGGGCAGGGTCTCCCCGACCTGCCCGGCTTCGACGTCGAGGTGCGCCGCGTTCGCTCAGTGCCAGCGGTGACGGCGCTCGACCCCGGGCGGCCGACGGTCGTCGTGGTCGATGCGACCGCCTGGCGCGACCGATCCGCCCTCGCGGCGATCGCCGAGTCGGTCGCCATCGTCGCCCGTGGCTCCGCCGACGATGACGATGTCCCAGTCGACCTGATCGCGAGCTACATCCCGGCCGACGCGTCACGCAATACGGTCATCGCCCAGCTGCGCGGCGCCTTTCGTCATGCCGCCGCGTTGTTGACGGTGCACGCGGCCCGTGCGTCCGAGGCCCGACGCTATCGCGAGCTGACCGATCTCACGCACATCGGCGTGGCGCTCTCGACCGAGCGCAATCTCCTCACGCTGCTCGAAAAGATCCTCACGCAGGCACGGCGCATCTCGGACAGCGACGCCGGGTCCATCTATCTCGTGGAGCGTACCGAGGACGGCAACCCGACCAGTCTCAAGTTCAAGCTCTCCCAGAACTTCTCACTGCCGAACCTGCCTCTCGGGGAGTTCACCGTCCCGATTGACCACGGAAGCCTTGCCGGATATGCGGCGGCGACGGGCGAGGCGCTCGTCATCGATGACGTGTACCTGCTGCCGGGTGACGTGACCTACAAGCAGAACCGGAGCTTCGACGAGAAGTTCGGCTATCGCACGAAGTCGATGCTCGTGCTTCCAATGAAGACCCACCGGGACGAGGTCGTCGGCGTGCTGCAGCTCCTCAATCGCAAACGTGGAGCGGACACCCGACTCAGCGACCCAGACATCACGGCGCGCGAGGTGGTCCCCTACGACCACCGGTCGGTCGAGCTCGTGACGGCGCTCGCTTCCCAGGGCGCGGTCGCGATCGAGAACAGTTTGCTCTACGAAGACATCGAGCGCCTGTTCGAGGGCTTCGTGACCGCGGCCGTGACGGCGATCGAGTCGCGCGATCCGACGACCTACGGTCATTCGTCGCGCGTGGCGCAGATGAGCGTCGCGCTGGCCGAGGTCGTGGACCGCGGGGGTCGCGTCCGGTTTTCGCGCGAGCAGCTGCGGGAGCTGCGCTACGCCGGCTTACTCCACGACTTCGGCAAAGTCGGCGTGCGCGAGCAGGTCCTCGTCAAGCAGAAGAAACTCTACCCGCTGAACGTCGATCTCATCCGCCTGCGATTCGCGGTGCTCGCGCAGACGGCCGACGACGCGGCGCGCGCCGAGTTGGACCGGCTCTTTCAGGCCGTGCTCTCGGCCAACGAGCCGTCGCTCGACGCCCAGCGGCAGAACGACGCGCTGGCGGCGGTGGCCTCGCTCACGTACCAGGACCTGGACGGTGAATGCCGGCCGGTGCTGACCAACGACGAGCAGCGGTGGCTCTCGATCGCGCGGGGCACGCTCGATGAGCACGAGCGCCGGGAAATCGAGTCCCACGTGACGCACACGTATCGGTTCCTGCAGCGGATCCCGTGGACGCGCGAGCTCCGCCATGTGCCAGAGATCGCGTTCGCGCACCACGAGAAGCTGAACGGCCACGGATACCCACGCGCGATCGCCGGCGACGCGATTCCCGTGCAGGCGCGGATTATGACGATCGCCGACATCTACGACGCGCTGACCGCGGCGGACCGGCCCTATAAGCGGGCCGTGAGCCCAGAGCTGGCGCTCGAGATCTTGCAGCGGGAGGCGAAGGCCGGCGAGCTCGATGCCGACCTCCTGCACACGTTTATCGCAGCCCGCGTATACGTCCTCTAGTGGCGGTCGCCGCCACCAGGGTTGAGCGGGTTGCTGCTATTGATATCGGTGGCGCCTTGCTCGAAGATGAACCGCTCCTGGTACATCGCCGGCACTTTCTGCCCGTGATACATGGCGGGGCTGAACGCCATCTTGACCCAGGCATCGCAGACCGCATGCGTGAGCCCGACGCTCGACGACTGCGTGACGATCGCGGTCTTGGGGTCGATGTGTCCGGTCGTATCGACGACGCCGGTGATCACCACCCACTTCCGTGGCCCACCGCCTTCCGTCTCCTTGTCCAGATCCAGCTGCGTCAAGGTGTGAAACTTCATGTCCTGGACCATGGGCATGACGCCGTTGTCCTTGCGGCGCGGCTTCCAGTCGGGCTTGGCGACGATGCTGGCTTTCGTCGCCGAATCGAGCACGTCGGCCCCCGCGCACGGCCCGAGCTCGGGCTTCCCTTGAGCCGCGGCGGTGTGACTCGCCAGCAGCACTAGCGCAAAGACGATGGTCCGCATGCCTGAATTCTGGCCAGCGTCGCAGCGACTGCTAGCGGCGTGATCGCTTCGTTACGTACGCCGCGATGCACAGCGCGAGGGTCAGTACCGCCGCGAGTGTCCCGATCCAATCGCCCCAGCGCACATACAACGTGCTCACGTGCGTGGTCGCGACATCGAACGTCGGCGCCGCTGCTACGAAGAGTCCCGTGGCGCCGTGCACGCGGCCGAGCGGATCGACGTATTCGGAGATGCCGGTATTCGCGGCGCGGACTATGCCAACGCGATTCTCGATCGCGCGGAGCCGCAGATTCGCGACGTGTTGATACGGCGCCAGGCTGCGACCGAACCAGGCGTCATTCGTGATGTTCGCCAGGAGATCCGCGCTGTCCCGTCGATATTGTCTCGACAGGTCGGGAAAAATCGACTCGTAGCAGATCAAGACACCGACTTTGCCGAGTGGGACCCGGTAGGGCTTGGGGTCCTGGCCGCGTCCGAATCCCCCGAAGTACTTGAGTCCCTCGAACCATCGCGGGTTCACGAATGGCACGCGTTCGACGATCGGGACCAGATACTCTTTGTGGTACGATGGCTGGAGGATGATGCCAGTCGGCTCGGCCAGCTCGGCCGCGTTGTAGATTTCGTACGCGGTTCGCGATGACCACGTGACGTCGAGCACACCGAACAACAAAGGCGCGTGCGTCGTCGCGGCCAGTGCGCGCAGTGAGTCGCGCCACTCGGCATGCTGCGGCAGGAAATCGGGAAGCGAGGCTTCCGGCCAGACGATCAGCGCCGGTTGCTCGGCTGCATGCGCCACGGCCTCACGGGTGGCGTGGGACATGATGCCCATGAAGAACGGCCGGTTGGCCTCCTGGATCTTGTCGTCTTCCGGGATGTTGGGCTGAATGACCGTCACGGGGCCGAGCGGTACGAGCGGTGTGTTCCCCAGTCTCCAAGCGCCATAGGCAAACACCGCAGCCGCCAGGACGACGACGGCTCCCATACGCGCGACGATCCGACGTCTGGTCACCAGGGCATCCGCCAGCAGACCATTCGACACGGCGAGCCACACGGTCAAGCCATGCACCCCGCTGACATCGGCGAACTGCGCGAAATGGGGAAACGTCGAGACGCCGAGTCCGAGCGGGAGCCACGGGAACGCCAGGTCGCCAAGATGGAGCAGGACGAGCTCCGACGTGACCCAGACGACCGGCAGCAGAATCGCCATCGGCCATTGCGTGAGACGGCGTGAGGCAAACAGGACCGCGGTAGTGAGCGCGAACCAAGGCGCCAGCCAAACCAGTGCGGCGACGTAGCCGAGGCTCGCCAGCCACGTGAAGATCGACAGCGCGACCGCGATCCAGTACAGGTTCGCGCCGTAGCCCAAGAGACAGAACCAGAGGCCCATACGAGCGGCGCTCCCCACGGTCCCCTCCGAGCTATCAGCGACGCGCGCGACGCCGGCCGCCAGCGGCACA
>Ga0210393_10005265_pt1 | contig 10186 bp, 5 predicted proteins | sample IncBWC27OmetaG_FD_160068 | JGI IMG/M metagenome (GOLD analysis project Ga0210393, IMG submission 160068) | Forest soil microbial communities from Barre Woods Harvard Forest LTER site, Petersham, Massachusetts, United States - Inc-BW-C-27-O ...
CAGCTGGTCCGGAAGACGCTCGTTCCTCAACAGCATGGGATGCACGCGAACGATCAACATCTCCTCGTAGTACGAGCGATTAAAAATCCCGATCTTTCCCCGCTCGGGCATCACATTGTGGCAGCGCCACAGAAAATCATGATCCAGTTCTTCGCTCGTCGGCGTCTTAAACGCATGGACGTCACAGCCTTGTGGATTCACGCCGGACATCACGTGCTTGATGGCGCCGTCCTTGCCTGCCGCGTCCATCCCTTGAAAGATCAGCAGCAGGGCCCAGCGATCCTGGGCGTAAAGCTTCTCTTGCATCTCGCTCGTCAAGGCGCTGTTCTGTTCCGTCAGGCTCTCGGCGTGCTTCTTGGATTTCACTCCCTTGGTGTCCCCGGGGTCGAAGTCTTTCAGGTGGAACTTGCTACCCTTCGTGATGCAAAAAGGTTCGGCAAGCCGAGTCGCTTCTTTAATCAGTTTTTGGTCGTTCATAAGGAATGCAGTGTAGTACAGCTGCTCAAGTTTTGTAGGGACGCAGCTTTGTTTGCCCTTTGGGCTCCGCCTGGCGCAAGAAATGAAGCGGGCTCGCCGGGACGAGGAAGACCTGTGAACTCAGAACAGTGAGCCTAATCCCCAGCCAAACGCGGAAATCCGGTCTTGCACGTGAAACAAGGAACCGTCCGGCATGGGCAGCCAGCGGTTCAGTCGCAGCACATTAATCCCGTAGTAGACACGGATGGGAACGCCGACTCCTGGCACCCTCCAATTCAGTTGCACGCCTATCGACGCATGCACGATCTCATTCGTGAAATCTGCGAGCGTTGGTCGAGATGGACCCAACCAGTTCAAAAGCAACGCTCCCGATCCGACATCGAAAAAGCCCGTTCCCTCAGTACCAGCGGCCAGATGCATGCGGTATTCGGCATTTGCGACGCCCAGCAGGTCGGCCCCTGCGGGCGTTGCGGAATATTTCGTTTCGCCGCCCGGCGAAACGGAAGATACGACCGCATCCGGACCCAGCTCTCCTGGACGCAAGCCCCTCACGAAATCATCGCCAGCGAACAGGCGCGCATAGACAGGGAGTTGGCCCGAATAGCTTCCCACGCCGGAAAAGCTTGTCCGAAAGGCCCAGGAGTTTTCGCGATGAAAGATGGGGTCAGGCACCACGCGCGCCCACTCCGCCTTCGAACGCACCAGGCCCTCGCTGCCGCCCAGCCAGCCCCCGGAAACCGAGTCCGCGAGAGTGATTCGTTCATCGCCGGTATCGCGCGTCCAACCGAGCCCTGCCGCGTGGCTGGACGTTTCGGTTCCCACGCTGCTGGCGGTTAGTCCCGTAACACCTCCCGTAACACCGGTCGATAGCGCCGGCGAATATTGCGTATTTGCGCGTGACAAATCGTACTTGACGGTGAACGTGTCCGTATTCGTCAGCGCGTAATTCCATGCGGCGTTGGCCCCTTCACTCTCCTGCTTGAAGAATGGCCCTTTCACGCTCCCGGAAAGACGTGGCCGAAGAAACGTATTGAAAGCGGAAAGCGCCAACGATCCACGCGAACCGAGGAAACCCTCTTTCGCAAATCCGAGGGCTATTTGCAAGCATTCAGGCCCGCCCTCGATGTGCGAGGAAAGGAGTTCTTCGCGGTCGAGCAGATTGAAAACCGTGTACGCAATACCGAGAGTGCTGCCAAATTGCCCGCGCCCTCCGGTCAGAAATGCGCGCTGTTGCCCAAGTTCCTCCACGCGTATGGTCACGTCCGCCGTATGAGAGGCCTCGTCTGTCTGCACATGAATGTCTTCTTTTTTAATTGGCTTGAAATAGCCGGTTCGTGCCAAACGCGCCAATCCTGCTTCCAACAACCGATCATCGAATGGCGCTGCCTCTTTCAGGAGAATGCGGCTCCGAAAATACCGGTCCGGGAAACGATGAATGCCGCGAAACTCCAAGCGACGCACCATGTAAGGCGGCGTGGGGTTCCGATCGAGCAGGATTCGCACCGAACGAGAGTTCGGGTCCAGGGTGCGAATTGCCTCAACGTTGAAAAGATTTGCTTCCTGGTTGCGACGCGCCTTCGGTTGCGCTCGAGCTTGCCAAGCCCGGCGAAGATTCTCGATCGTTCGCGCCGAGTATGGACGCCCGGGCAGCACCTCGGTGGAAGCGATCGGGGATTTGTGGGCATCCGTAACGGCCTGCGCGAGGTCCTCGCCGATCCTGACCGATGCAACTCGGTACATTGGGCCAGCTTCGATCGGGATTCCGACAGCAAGCCGCACATCCATCGTCTTTCGCGGCCACGGAATCCAGCGCTGCGAAGACTCCGCGTGCTTCGATACCTGCGCGTCTCCAATCCGCGCCTCCGGGTAGCCATGATTCTGGTAGTAAGCCAGGAGCCCTTCCCGATCCTCATCAAGCGCTTCCCGCGTATACGAATTCTTCCCCTGCAGAGAGCCGAAGAGAGCGCCAGGGTTTATTCGGCGCATCTGCCGCTGCAATAGTTTCGCGGACACTTCGGGATTACCCTCGAAAGTTACCCGGCTGACCGAAAGATGCGGCCCATCGGCAATCTCGAAGCGCACGCGAACCGTCGCGTTGGCAGCTAGGACTCGTCTTATTTCCACACGCGATTCGGGATGCCCGAGCGCCGCTAGAGCCGCCCTGATCGCGCGGCCGATCTGCTGCATCGTTGCCAGATTTTCCGGTTCACCCAACTTGGGTGTGAGCTTCTTCTCCGCGACCAGCTTGGCGATCTGTTCTTGCGAGAGCAGCCGCGAGCCCGAGTATTCGACGCCCGTGAGGATAGGATTTTCTTGAAGATCGAATACCAGCCGCACGTATTGGGGGTCTTCTTCAGGATGATCGGGCAGTCTGTCCGCGCCCTCGACACTCACACGGATGGCCGCGAACCACCCGAGTTTCGCCAGCGCACGAACGTCGCGCGCAATCCGTTGATCGTCAAACCGCTCACCTGCGCGGCTTGCAATTTGGATCCGCACGGCTAGGGGAGAAATTCGCCGAAGGCCGGTGAACGCAATTTCGTCGACGATGGGAGCATCGTCAGTCTGGACAGATAGAGAGGCAAGCTCCGCGTCACGTGGAGGATCTTCCGTTCGCGCCGCGAGTGTCGCGCCCCCGAGCAGCGACACCACAACCGTTGTCACCATGACCTGGCGTTTGCGCATCTCTCCTCGCACCAAGGAGGATGACTACACGCTAACGGATGACGCGCATCGTTGCAGGGTTGTCTCTCGTGGTGGGCGCGACAAATGGCGAGAGACAAATGGCGAGAAGGGCTCGTCAAAAGCAAACTGGCTCGCCCCTGGAAACGGGACGAGCCAGCGTGAGCTCGCTCTTAGGATTGTGGAATTACCGTTTCACTTATCGAATACGACCTGTCCGGTCGAAGGATTGAGGATGACCTTATCCGTCCGCTGATTGTTGAAATTGAACATGTTCTCAATCGAACCAGCAAATTGGTCGAACGAGCCATTTCCGATCTGCGGCAACTCCCAGTTCTCTTCAATAAAACGAACAACGGAGCTCTGGTCGGTCACAGTGTGATCCACAAAGTTCTTCTTCGCGTATGGGGAAACGACAAGGAACGGAAGTCGTGGCCCGTATCCGCAACGTGCCTGTTGAGCTTCCAGCGAGCCGGATCCATTTCCGCAAGCGCCTGGAGCCGTGAGAGCGTCAGCGGTGCTGGTCGATTGATTGACGATTGGCGGCATGACGTGATCGTACCAGCCATCCGAGTCATCCCAGGCGATAATGACCGCTGTCGATTCCCAGTCTGGAAGCGTCTGGAGGAAATTGATCGTGGTGGTGATGAAGACTTGCTCATCGAGGGGCGACGAATTGCTCGGGTGACCATCCTGCGCACGGTTCGCCTTCAGATAGCTGACCGCTGGGAGCCCGTTTGCCAAGGCTGACTTTTGGAACCAGCCCAGATCGTAAATGTGATTCGCTTGGCCGTCATGCCCGACCTCGCTGAGGTTAGCCGGCGGAAGATGATGTGGATTCGAGGTCAACTTATAGTACTGAAACGGATTGTGGTGGGCGCTATACGCCGCTTCGGGTGTCCCGTCGATGCGGGGTGTCGTGGTTGCGCATGCTGCTGGGACAGCGGGTTTATTCCCGCTCGGAGGGACAAAAGCGCTCGTCGGTGTGAAACCGCCCTGGAACCATCCCCATGAAATACCTTTGGCGCTCAACAAAGTGCCAATGTTCTGGTTCGTGCTGAGCATTCCAATCCTCTCGGAACCGCTGCAGTCATCGTAGAACGGATCGGAGTCGCCGATCAGGGTCGCGCTGGCGACGCCATTCATGGTGGTTTTGATTACATCGCCGGCTGCCACCGCTCCCATGTCCGTGGCCAAGTCCGCTCCGCCAGTCATGCCGGACGTGACGTTAATGGCGCCGGGAGTTGACGGCCCAAAGTTGGTACCGAAGGAGTTATCGTTCATCGCGAAGTTCTGTGCGTAGTTCCAAAGCCCCGTTACCGTATTACCGTCGTAATAACCCATCACGATGCCCGCGCCCAGCGCCGACACATCCGGCCATGTCGCAGCAGAGCAAACAGTCGCGGTGAACTCCGGGAACTTATCCATCAGTCCGCTGTCGAATGCCTGTTGCTCCGGCGTGTAGTCATGGTTCTGGTCGCAGGTGTAGTTCTGGCTGGGGTCAAGCCTCACCGGCTGGTAAAGGACGGCGTTTTTGTCCTGGTTGTTGTTATGTTCTAGCAGTGCCTGGATGAGTCCATTCACGCTTGGGGTGGTGGACTTGGGGTGAAACTGCACTTCTTCGCTCGGATTCGTAGCGTTCGGATAGGTTGCGAAGTAGTGGTCGAACGAGACGTTTTCCTGGAAAATCACGACGACGTGCTTGATTGGCGTTGTCGTGGTGCCACCGCCGTTCCCCTTTCCATTGCCGCCGGCAAACACCGGACCCGGTGTAACCGCTGCCAGATTCGTGGCCAGAAGGACAGCCGCCATCCAACGTAAATTCTTGCGGATCATGAACTCTCCTTATTGATTTTGAGCGACGTAACGCCTGAAGTCGCGCGGCCTCACGGGGCGGGGGCCTGTAGCAGCGCGATTGGCGGTCGGAAGCAAACGTGCATCAGGTTGATACGCTTCGGTTGTTATTGGCAGATGACATTCCGATGAACTCTTTTTCACGAATTGTAATTTTTTTCCCCCGCACTCATTGCGCCGGGAGTCGGGGCTCAACTTGGATCAGGCCCATCATGCCGGAGTCTTCGTGTTCCAGAAGATGACAGTGATACGGAAACAACCCGATCGAGTTCGCATCTCGGAAGTCCACGCGCAGCTTTACTCTGGGAAACACGGGATTTTTTCCATCCCAATAAGGAACGTTGACGGTGTCGCGCAGAAACGGTTCGTTGATCGGAAGTCCAAACCACTCAAGGAGCGCGAAATGCACCTGGTGAATATGAAAGGCGTGTAATTCCTGGCTTCGGTTTTCGATGATCCAGTCTTCCACGTCACCCTGATGCGCAACGATGTTGGGCGCGTCGGATGCCGGATCAAAGGGCTTGGGAGCTTGACCGTCCACCGTCAGATAAAAGGTGGTCGGGCTGTTGGGGTCATGGGGATCGAGAGGCGTCTCCGTAAAATACAGCTTTCGAACGCGCGTCGGTGTCACATCTCGCAGCCATACGGTTTGTGATGGCGGGAGCGGAACGGGCGATCTTGCGAGCACCGACCGCGGCTCCGGCGCTTCCGGCTTGGAGATAATGGTTGCGATTGGCCGCGACGGGTCGTTCTCGCCAACAGCGCCGGTGTTCACGCTGCGCGTCACCAGGGTTGCGTGGGAGCCTTGCGGTGGCCCCTTCATGACGAACTCGACTCGCCCGCCGGGCGGGACGCCGAGATGACTCAACAAGATGAAGTGGTTTCCTCCCGTGCCCTTGTCACGAATCGGCACGCCGTCCAGCGCCACGACTTCCACCGCCTGAGCCTGTCCATCAAACAGCATTTGCAGACTCAAGTAGGTAATTGCCGACGCGTTGAGCACACGCCAGAGTTGCCGCTCGCCTGGTTTCATCGTGATCGTCGCGGGTGGATAGTCCGGATACGGAACGGGAACGAAATTTAGAGTCAGGTCCTCGGCAGGCTTGCCGGTCCCCGTTCCCGTATTCGTCACATCGCCGTCGGCATCCAGAACGACCGGCGGTAACGACTTGCCCGCGTCCGCGGATGGCACGGCTTGCGGATTCAGCAGGTTCTGATCGCGAATGACGAGTACACGTTCAGGAAGTTCCGCGAGATCTGGGATCGCCCTCTCGATTCCTTCGACGATCAGCGCTCCGGAAGCTCCGCCGAGAACCTGAGCTTTGGTAAAGCCATGAATGTGAGGATGATACCAGTACAATCCTGGCGGTTCGTCCTGGGGAATCTGAAAGCGATATTGGAACGCGGCATCGCCCGGCTGGATTACGGTGTGCAAAACATCGTCTTGATGACAAACTGCAGGCATTGTCAGGCCATGGAAGTGGAGATTAGTCGACGAAGGCTTCATCGCGCCGTTCGCGCAAGAGTCTCCCGCTGTTCCACTCGACCCGCCGCTCATGTTCATGCTGCCGTGAGGCGCCGCTCGCGCTGCGGCGTCCGTTCGAGCCCCGTGTCCGGTGCCCCCCGATTCGACCGTGGCCTGGTTCCTGAAGTTCAGAATTACCGTATCGCCCGGTTTGACCCGCAGCGTCGGAGATATCTCCCCGTTTATCGTGACGTAGCAATATCGTTTCTCCCCTTTCGAGCTGACATAACTGCGAAACGCCAAATCCACCTTGAGCTGGCCATCAGCGCTGCGTAAATCCTCAGGCTCAGGAACTTCGGCTCCCTCCGCCGGGCGAGCACATCCCGCCGCAGCCGAGGCACCGTAGTGGCCGATCTTTAGATCGGTCCTCCCCGCAATCGCCGATCCGCCGTTCGCACCGACCCTCGTTGGCACGTCCTGCCCCACACAGCAGCGGGCGCCAAGCACACCCGCCAAACACAACAGTACCGAACGCCGCAAAGTCCAGCCTCCACTCTGTTCAGGATCGCGCCAGGAAAGCCCGTCCCCGGATGGCCAATCAGATATCGAATCCCCAGAAACTTCCGCACTCCACAATTACGCGAACTTTGTTACTCCCAGGTGAAAGCCGCGTGAACGCCGCGTCGGTGCCGGCACGCGTTGACTTCGCCGCACTCCGCTCCTAACATGCCCGGTTCATGCCAAAACAAAAGCCAACTCGTGCCTACCGCCTCCCGCATCCGCAACCCGTCGACGCCCTCGAATACGCGCGCTTCACGGGTATCCCCACCTTCATGCGTCTCCCGCACATCACGCAAGCGGAAGAACTCGACATTGCCATCATTGGCGTGCCCTTCGACGGCGGCACCACCTATCGACCCGGACCGCGCTTCGGACCGCGCTACGTCCGTGTGCAATCCGCCATCATTCGTCCCTGGAATCCCGTCCTCAAACTGAATCCCTTCGAAAAATATCGCATCGCCGACTTCGGCGACCTCCCGGTCAACCCTCTCTCGATCGAAGACACCTTCCGCCGCATCGAGCAAGGCCTCGCTCCGATCCTGGCCGCCGGAGCCCGCACTACCTGCGTGGGCGGCGACCACTCCATCAGCCTGCCGATTCTCCGCGCTATCGCGAAAAAACACGGCCGCCCCGTGAACCTCATCCAGTTCGACGCCCACAACGATCTCTGGGACGAATATTTCGGCAGCAAGTATTCTCACGGCACGCCATTCCGCCGCGCCTTCGAAGAAGGCCTGCTAAATGACGGCGGCGTCCTCCAAATAGGGCTGCGCGGCCAGGTCTACGGCGAGGACGATTTCGATTTCGCTCGCGAACACAAAGTCCGCATGGTTACCGCCGAGCAATTCCACGAAAAAGGAATGCCGCAAGTCCAACGCCACCTGAACGCCTTCCGCAACAAACCCGTCTATGTCACCCTCGACATTGATTCGGTCGATCCAGCCTACGCGCCGGGCACCGGTACCCCGCAAATTGGCGGTTTCACCAGCATCCAAATTCTCCAACTAGTCCGCGCCCTACAAGGCCTGAACATCGTCGGCTGCGACCTCGTCGAAGTCTCCCCACCGTTCGATACTGGCGAGCTCACGAGCCTCCTGGCCGCCAACCTCCTCTACGAACTACTCTGTGTCCTCTAGATGGCCACCCTAGCCCGCAAACTCCGCCTGCACGATTATTTCGCCCTAGCTTTCGGAACCATGATCGGCACAGGCTGGCTCGTCCTGATGGACGACTGGCTGGGGAGAGGCGGCCCACTCGGCGGCATCCTGGGTTTCGTCCTGGGCGGAATCATTCTCCTGCCAGTAGGGTACGTCTACGGCCAATGGGTGCTCCGCCTACCCGACGCCGCTGGCGAAGCTGCCTACACCGCCCAAGTCTTTCCGCCCATCGTCAGCTATTTCACCGGCTGGATCATGCTGCTCGCCTACTTCATCGTCTGCCCCTGGGAAGCCATCGCCCTGGGCAAGATCGCCGCCTACATTTTTCCCCAGCTCGATTCGATTGAGGTCTATCGTGTCGCGGGCCAGCCGGTTTTCCTGCTCCGCTTGGTCTTGGGAATCGCCCTTACCATTTTCCTGACTACGATCAACTACCGCGGCATCCGTCTGAGCGCCAACTTCCAGAAGGGCATGACGACGATCGTCCTACTGATCTTTCTAGCGCTCGTGGCTATCAGCGCGGTCCGAGGCTCCTCGGTAAATCTTCATCCGGTCTTTCACGCTACTCCATTAATTTCGATTCTGTTGACGCTACAGATCGTCCCGTACTTCTTGACCGGTTTCGAGTCCGTGCCGAAGTACGCCGAAGAAGCCAACCCCGACCTCCGCGGCAAAACCTATATGACCGCGATAGCCATGGCCCTGGGAGTCGGTGTCTCTTTCTACGCGCTCTCACTCGCTGCGGTCTCCTACATTGCCCCGTGGCAAAGCCTCTTAGGCAAGCGTTTCGCCACGGCCATTGCCTTCGAGCACGGCCTCGGCAAGCACTGGCCCGTCCAACTCATCCTCGTCATGGCCATGTTCGGCCTCTTCCAATGCTTTAACGGCAACTTCGCCGCCGCTACTCGCATGATCTTCGCCTTCGGTCGCAACGGCTCGGTCCCGGCGCCGCTAGCCCACATCCATCCGCGTTTTCAAACTCCCAGCAACGCGATCCTCATCACCGGCGCGGGCACGCTCGTGGCCCTCTTCCTTGGCGATGCCATCCTCGTCCCCGTAACCGAAGTTGGTTCCGCCGCGGCAGCCTATGGCTGGCTAGCCTCCTGTGTCTCCTTGCTCCTCGTACTTCGCCGGGACGCTAACCACAGTCGCAGCACGGATAGCGCCGGCTTCCAGCCGGCTCCGACTCCTTCCGTCAAACTCCACATCATCGCCACGTTCGGCACCGTGGCCGCCTTCGCGCTGGTTCTGATGAAATTTCTCCCGATCTCTCCCGGCCACTTCACCACTGCCGAATATATCGCTCTGACCTTCTGGCTGGTGCTCGGCGCGATCCTCCACTCCCGCCGCACAAAAACTCAGACGATCTCGTAGGACTCAGCGTCCTCTCCGCTCGGCATCGCCACCCGCCCAGTGGCGAACTATTTTTCCAGCTGCTTCTTCCACTCCGCCCGGAACGCCGACTCCCGTTCTGCGATATAACTCTTATATCCTTCCGGATCAACAAACGGATTCGCCGCGCCATCCTTCACCCGCGCGAACTTCTCCGCCATCCCGTAGTAACCCCCGTGCGCACCCAAAAACACGTCGCACGGCAAATCCTTCCATACGCGAAATGCTCGCTCGTAATCCTGGGCGATCTCTGGATACGCCGCGTTATTCACCAGCTTGTACCCCGGATTCACATTCGGGCTGCCAACGATCACCACGTTGTACGTCTTTCCGTCCACGCCGTCGCGCGCCTTCATCGTCCACGTCGTGCAACCCTTCGTATGACCAGCCGTCTTGTGCGCCACCAGCACCACGCCTCCTAGCTTCACTTCATCGCCGTCGTGCAACACGCGATCCACTTTCGTCGCAGTGTACAAATTCTCCGGCGCCCCGCCGTATTGAAAGTCCGCCTTCCCGCCTGACTCCACCACCCGCACATCCCCATCCATCACCATATATTTCGCGCCGGTCAATTCCTTCACTCGCGCACTGCCCGCGC
>Ga0210393_10005266_pt1 | contig 10184 bp, 9 predicted proteins | sample IncBWC27OmetaG_FD_160068 | JGI IMG/M metagenome (GOLD analysis project Ga0210393, IMG submission 160068) | Forest soil microbial communities from Barre Woods Harvard Forest LTER site, Petersham, Massachusetts, United States - Inc-BW-C-27-O ...
GTGCTTGATGATCGCCAACCGGCGACGGACGTCTCGTGGCAGCTGCGGTTCGCTCATGCAGGTCTCCTAGTGCTCGGAGACCCGGACTGTCAACGATGTCCGTCAGTTTTAGACCCCAGGCATACACCCCAGGCATACACCCCAGGCGGCTCCAGGTCAGGCCGGTGCCAGGAATCCGACCGGCCCCGACCCGATACACAACGCCAGCGCGGTGGTGTTGGCCCGCACAAGGATCGCGTCTCCGGCGCCGGGCAGCCTGGCGAAGACCCGGTTGAGTCCCGGATGCACCGGGACTTTGACGTCGGGTCCCTGCGTCAGCGACAGCGTCATCGAGCCGTCGCTGTTGGCCAAGTAGTTCAGTTCGACCGTCCAGTCGGCGGGTAGCAGCGGCCCGTCGAGGATCAGGCGCGCCGGCTTATCCGGTTGCGCGAAATAGCCGCACTGCGGCATGGGTCCCGGCGCGATGGTCCGCACCCAGGTCACTCTCGCGTCGATCAGCCGGCCCGAGCTATCCAGCATGCGCAATTGCGTTGTCGCCGTGGCGAATTCCGGCCTGTCTCGCAACAGGGCGAACATATGGCTGGCCAGGTTCTCCGGCGCGGCGACTCGTTGCAGCACCAGCGGATCGACCTCCTGATCCAGCAGCGGTGCATTCGAGGCCGCGTGCGCGGCGGCCAAACCGGCGCGGGCGTTCTGCAGATACGGCTGGGCAGGGTTGTCACGCCAGCTGGTCAGAAATGTCGCCGTCGAGTACAGGCTGCTGGCCACGAACAACCCCGCCAAACCCGTCACCAAAACTGCGCTGGGCCGCGACGCGTCCAGCCGGCGCGACATGCGCCCGATTCGGTTGGGGGCGTTGAACGCAACGGCGGCCAGCAGCGCCAGCACGACGACGAGATCGGGCAGATACCGCAGGGTCTGGGCGAGCTCCAGGGCGGTCTGCTTCGAAGACCGCATCAGATAGATCGGCACCTGGCAGGCGACGGTGTAACCGGCCGCTGTCAACCACACCAGCCCGATGCGTTGTTTGCGGAGCAGCGACAGCGCAAGTACCCCGATCAGCACCAGCCAACCGAGCGTCATCACCAGCGGCGGTGGCGTGGCCCACGGCGAGGCGGGTGCCCAGCGGTCCCAATGCCACGGTCCGCCGGCCAGCCCCGGCACGATCCCGTGAGTGATCGATCGAGACAGCAGATCCCACGTCATCGCCAGATCGAAACTCCAGCGCTGCTGATTGACCACGGCCAGATAAATTGCCACCCAGCCGACGGTCAGTATCAGCGACGGGATCCACAACCGTAGGCCGGCTCGCCACACCGTGCCCAGGGCCGCCCGGTCGCCCTGCACATGCCACAGCAGGGCGGCCACCGCGAAGGTCACGAACGGGATCACCGCGGCCTTCTCGAAAAACAGCAGCCCGCCGAAGTAGACCAGCACGCCGGTCACCGCGTAGCGCTGATTGCCGGTGCGGACCAGCAGAATCGCGTCGGCGCACACCCAGGCCAGCGCCGCCAGCATCGGCAGCGAGTTCAGCGCCGCCGCCCACCACGCGAACCCGGGCACGCCCAGCGGTGTGAATAGCGCGAACGTCAGCGGGATGAGGAGTACCCAGCGCCAGCCGAGGATGACGTACAGGGCGCGCAACAGGGCCAATGAAGCCAGCAGCTGCAGCACCACCAGGCTGATCGCCGGACCGGTCCAGTCCAGCGGCGCCAGCCGAATGATGGCGCCGCCGATCAAGAAGGCCGCCGGCATCACGTGGCCGTCGTGGTCGTCGAACAGGTAGGACGGCGAGAGCAGGCCGTGGGTGCCGGCCTTACCGATGAGAATCAGGTCATCCCAATAGAAGTAGCCGCCGAACGCCAGCACCCCGCGAATCACCAGCTGCACCGCGATCAGGGCCGTCGCGGCCAGGGCGACCCGAGGTATACGGGTCGTCCGCACAGCCCACCGGTATGGTGGGCCCGTGCGCACGCTGGTTACCGGGGCAGCCGGATTCATCGGGTCGACGCTAGTCGACCGTCTGCTCGCCGACGGTCACACGGTGCTGGGACTGGACAATTTTGCGAGCGGTCGCGCGACCAACCGCGAGCATCTGGCCGACAACCCCGCCCACGTCTTCATCGAGGCGGACATCGTGACCGGTGATCTGCATGCGATCCTCGACGAGCACCGGCCCGAGGTGGTGTTCCATTTGGCGGCCCAGATCGACGTGCGGCGCTCAGTGACCGACCCGCAATTCGACGCTTCGGTCAACGTCATCGGAACGGTGCGCCTGGCCGAAGCGGCACGACTGATCGGGGTGCGCAAAATCGTGCACACCTCGTCAGGAGGATCCATTTACGGCACCCCGACCGCCTACCCGACCAGCGAGACCGAGCCCACCGACCCGGCGTCGCCCTACGCCGCGGGCAAGGTGGCCGGGGAGATCTACCTGAACACGTTTCGCCATCTGTATGGCCTGGAGTGCTCGCATATCGCCCCGTCCAATGTCTACGGTCCCCGCCAGGATCCGCACGGCGAAGCAGGTGTGGTGGCGATCTTCGCCCAGGCGCTGCTGCTCGGTAAGCCCACCAAGGTGTTCGGCGACGGCACCAACACCCGCGACTACGTGTTCGTCGACGACGTGGTGGACGCCTTCGTCAAAGCCTCTGGCGACGTGGGCGGCGGGCAGCGCTTCAACATCGGCACCGGACTGGAAACCTCAGACCGGCAACTGCATTCGGTGGTGGCGGCGGCCGTGGGTGGACCCGACGACCCGGAGTTTTATCCACCGCGGCTGGGTGATCTGAAGCGGTCCTGCCTCGACAACGGCTTAGCCGCAAGAGTTTTGGGCTGGCGCCCGCAGGTTCAGCTGGACGACGGGGTGCGTCGCACGGTCGACTACTTCCGTGACGTCCGGGCGGTCTAGGCCTCTTCGGGCACCTGCGCGCCGTCGAGCGCGACCGCGCGAGCAAGTCGCGCATAGCGCAACTCCAAATCCTTGAACCGCATGTAGGTGCTCAGCGTGGTGAAGCTGAACGCCATGATCAGTGCGTAGAGCATCAGATCGGTCCCGCGGCGGACGCCGAACCAGTGCGCGACCACGGTGGTGTCGTCAGGCCGCAGCACCGCATAGATGCCGCCCAGCACGAACAAGACATAGCCGACCTTGACCCAGGCCCGAGATCGCGCATTGCGGCGCGACCGCAGCAGGTAGACCAGCAGCGCGACGATCGACCCGATCAGCAGCACCTGAATCCAGTTCATCGTGGAATCCTCCCTCGCAGAAACCCGTCGAAGATGATGTTGACGCCATTGAGCAGGGGCTGACCCTTCGACTTCGAGTATTCGGTGTAGAGCACCTCGACCGGCAGTTCAGCCACGCGCCAGTGGTTTTCGGCGATCAACATGACGAATTCGTTGGCATGGCTCATGCCGCTCATGGTGAGATTTAGCCCATCGGCCACCGTCTTGTTGAAAACCCGGAGCCCGTTGTTGGTGTCGGTCAAGCCAAGCCGGCGGCCGCGCCTGCTCAACCGCGCGGCGGTCCGCAGCACGATTCGTTTCAGGAATGGCGGCCGACTGCCCTGGGGCGCGCCGAACCGCGTTCCGATGACAATGTCGACGTCACCGGCGCAGAGCCGCTCGATCATCGCGGACACGTCTTTGACGCGATGCTGGCCGTCGGCGTCGAACGTGGCGAAAACCCGTGCGCCCGACTGCTTGCGGGCATACTCGACGCCGGTCTGGATGGCCGCACCCTGCCCCAGGTTGATCGGATGGCGCACCAAGTGAGCCCCCGCCCGCCTGGCGACCTCGCCGGTACCGTCGGCGCTGCCGTCATCCACGCACACGACGTGGTCGAAAACGGAGCGCACATCGGCTATCACCTCACCGATGACAGCGGCTTCGTTGAAGGCGGGAATGACAATCCAGACGCCGGGGTAGTGCGTTTCAGTTTCCATTTTGAAGGTCATTTATGCCCACAAGGTACACGCTGGCCCAGGCCGGATCAGCCGGTTAAGCGCCCGGCGCGCCCCAGCGCCACCAGATGGACGGCGATTCCCACCAGCGGACCACACAACAAGCCGACCACAGTGCGGGTCTCCAGCGGCAGCGGCAACAGCAGCAGCAGTCCCGACGCCACCGTCGCACCGACCCACCCCAGCGAATACGCCCGGTGCAGCGCCGCCGCCACCGCGGCAGCACCGGTGAGCGTCAGCATGGCGATCGCCACGGCGGCTCCCGTCAGCCACGCCAACAGCGCGCTGCTGGCGTCGTATTGAGGTCCGAAGGCGACCCGCAGCAGCCACGGGCCCACGATGCCCGCAGCCAGCACCCCGACCGCGCCGATGCCGCCGATGATCGCCGCCGGCACAACCAGCGCCCGAAGCCGGTCGGTGCGCTCGTCGACGAAATGAGCGATGAGGTTGCCTTGCATGGCCGTCAGCGGCACCAGCAGCGGCGCCCGGGTCAACGTCACCGCCAGAATGATCACCCCGCCTTGTGCCCCAAGCTCATTCGAGGTCAGCTTGAGCAGCACCGGGAATCCCATCACCAGAATCGCGCTGGCACCGGCCGCGGTGATCGAATGGGCGGCGCCTTTCAAGAAGGTCGCGGTACTGCCGGGCGTCAGCATGCGGGCCGTTGCACGCGCGGCGGGTGAAGCCACCAGCATGATCAGCCAGGCCACCGCGCCGGCAACGGTTGCCCATAGAAATCCGTTCAGGCCCCATCCGATCACAAACGTCGTCGCGGCGACCGCCACCCGGATGACTGCGTCGGTCACCATCAGCGCCCCGTAGTGGGTCCACTGATCGGTGCCGGCCAACATGCCCAGCAGGGTGGCGTGTAGGCAAAAACCGGCGAGACCGACGCTCAGCAGTACCACCGATAACCAGCGCGCCTCGACGAATACTCGACCGCTCCACAGCAGCGAACTGCCGGCGATCACGACGGCTGCGGCTATGCCGACCATCGCGGCGACTCGCAGCGGATGGGTACGTGAGCCGCCGGGGCCGGGCGGCACCTCCAGGTAGCGCGTGGAGCGGACCTCCCGGGTGGTTTCCTGCAGCAGGCCGTTGGCGGCGCCGGTGACCAGTCCGAATGCACCCCAGAACACCCCGAAGACCGAGAAGCCGCTCGGAGCCAGGTCACGAGCGGCCAGGTAGATCACCGCGTACCCGCACAACGCGGTCAATGCGGTCGCGGTGCCAACTCGTGCCACGCTGCCACGCGCGATCGGCCCCTGGGAGGCTCCGGTGGCGCCGGTAGCTCCCAGGGGGGATGCCGCACCCCCGACTTCAGTCACCGGGGCAGCACTTTCGGCCGACTGACCCGATGTATCGCCACAATTTGAAAATAGTAAGCGTCGGCGCCGATGGGCCGGCGGTGGCGATGAGCTTCGCTAATGTGAGCGGCTGTCAGGAAGGACCCATGGCCGCCTTTCGCATCTTCGGCTTCTCGCTGTTACTCACCGTGGCGGCCCTTGCGCTCGGATATGCGCATGGCGGGCTCAATGCCCTCTTGCTATTGGTAGTCCTGGCCGTCCTCGAGGTGTCGCTGTCCTTTGACAACGCCATCATCAACGCCGCGGTTCTGAAGCGGATGAGCCCGTTTTGGCGACAAATGTTCCTGACGGTCGGAATCCTGATCGCGGTATTCGGTATGCGCCTGGTGTTCCCGTTGCTCATCGTTTGGGCAACCGCCGGCATCGACCCGGTTCGCGCGATGGAGTTGGCACTCGATCCGCCGCCGCACGGCGCGCTGGAATATCCTGACGGCTCGCCCAGCTATGAAAAGCTGATCATCTCGGCCCACCCACAGATCGCGGCTTTCGGCGGGACGTTCCTGTTGATGCTGTTTTTGGATTTCGTTTTTAACGACCGAGACATCAAGTGGCTGAAGTGGATTGAGGTCCCGTTCGCCCGTATCGGGCGGCTTGGGCAGGTGTCGGTGGTGGTGACCGGCATTGCGCTGGTCCTCGTCGGCGCGCTGCTGACCCACTCCAGCGAGGAGCGTGCGACGGTGCTGACAGCCGGGCTGCTGGGCCTGGTCACGTATTTGATCGTCAACGGTTTGAGCCGGGCGTTCCGGCCGTCGAGCATCGAGGTCGGCACGACGGACGCCAACCCGGCCGTCGCGACCGGCAAGGCCGGATTGATGCTGTTCTTGTATCTCGAGGTGCTCGACGCCGCATTCTCGTTCGACGGCGTCACCGGCGCCTTCGCGATCACATCGGACCCGATCATCATCGCGCTCGGTCTCGGACTGGTGGGCTCGATGTTCGTCCGGTCAATCACCATCTACCTGGTCCACCAGGAAGCGCTGGACCGTTATGTGTACCTCGAACACGGTGCGCATTGGGCGATCGGCGTGCTTGCCGTGATCATGCTGCTCTCCATCGACGAGCGCTTTCAGATCCCCGGAGTCGTCACCGGTTCAGTAGGCGTTGTGTTCATCCTGGCCGCGCTGAGCTGGAGCGTGCTGCACAACCGGCGCGCGGCCAGGGCTGCCGCCTGAGCGGCTAGGCCTCGATCTGTCCGGCGATGCGCCGTTCGATGGCGGCCCGCGCCCGGGCCGGCAGCACGATCAGGCCGTCGAGCTCCTTGCTTGCCCGCGCATACGCGTTCTGCCGTTCCTCACGCGTGGCCGCCTCGTCTTGCGCCAGGTGCAGCAGGTGCTGGGCGCGTGCCAGCCGTTGCTGTTCGTCTTGCGAGAAGTCGCTGCGGCGTCGGCGGATGGCCTCAGCCTCGGCGATCTCGAACGCACTGATGTATTCGTGGACCGCGTTGCGGTATTCCAGCTGCGCGTCCCGATCGCCGACCAGGTCGTCGGGCCGTTCCGGCCGCAGCAGGTCCGCGTGCCGCTTGGCCTTGTGAAACGCGATGGTCAGCGGAGCTCGCATATCGGTCATCAGCGGGAAGTCGAGAAGTTTGGCGAGGTCTACTTCGTAGTCGAGCCAACGGGCATCGGTACGGTCGTGCGCCGCAATGATTTTGACGAGCTCGCGGCGGTAGCTTTCGTCGTTGTTCCGCGCCCGTCCGGACGCCTGCGCCACGGCGATCTTGGCTTGCTGCTTCAGCCGATACCGTTCCAGCCGTCGATCAGCCCGGCGCTCGCTGGCGGCGGCGATAGCTCTGAGGCCCCCACCGATCGCGCCGCCCAGTGGAAAGACCAGCCACCAGAAATTCGCGGCGAAATGCAGAACCGACGTCACATGGCCAGGATGCCACCGAGAATCGGTGTGCGGTTACGCCGGAAGGAAAGGCCCAGCAGGGCCCAGCAGAAAAGGCTCAGTGCCCGCCGGCCTTGAACCGCTCCACCGAGCGTTGCACCTCTGCTTCAGCCTCGGCCCGCCCGACCCAGTTGGCCGTCTTGACGAACTTGCCCGGCTCCAGAGCCTTGTACTGCGAGAAGAAGTGCTTGATGACATCCAGTTCGAATTCCGGAACATCTCCGATGTCTTGGATCTGATCCCACCGATGGTCGCCGGCCGGAACGCAGAGCACCTTGTCGTCACCGCCGGCCTCGTCGGTCATCTGGAACATTCCCACCGGACGTGCCTCCACGGTCACGCCGGGGAACAGCGGCTCCGGCAGTAGCACCAGCGCGTCCAGCGGGTCGCCGTCTTCACCGAGGGTGTCCTCGATGAAGCCGTAGTCGGTCGGGTAGGCCATCGAGGTGTAGAGGTAGCGGTCCAGACGAACCCGTCCCGTCTCGTGATCGACCTCGTATTTGTTCCGCTGGCCTTTCGGGATCTCGATGATCACGTCGAATTGCACCGTCTCGGCTCCTTGAATCTGGGTGAATCTGGGTAGGTCAGTGCATTGCGGGTCCACCCTAGTCGAGCACAGTACGGCCGATTCGGCAGAATGGGATCAGACAGTCAGGAGAGCGATGGGTCCTACTCGCTGGCGGAAATCCAACTATGTTTTCGTCGCGTTGGCCGTGCTGGCGTTCGTCGCTGCCATGGTGGCGGCGGCAACGTTCTTCACCACGGGTGGGCACAGCAGCAGCGGCACGCGGGTTCCCGTACCGCCCCCGCGGCCGCCGGTCGTCAAGCCGGGAATGGTCCCAGTCCCCGACACCGCCGAAACGCCGAGCGTCCCTGGGCTGGCGGCCGCGCTGGCGCCGGTGGCGGCAGATCCCAACCTGGGCAGATTAGGCGGCCGCATCACCGACTCTATGACCGGCAAAGAGCTTTGGCAGGTGGCAGGCGACCTGCCATTGGTGCCGGCGTCGACCAACAAAATCCTGACCGTGGCCGCCGCGCTGCTGACCCTGGATCGTCAGGCCCGGATCAGCACCCGAGTGGTCGCAGGCAGCCCGAACGCCCAGGGGCCCATCGTGCTGGTGGGCGCCGGGGATCCGACGCTGTCGGCGGCGCCGCCCGACGTACCCACCTGGTATCGGGGTTCGCCGCGCATCAGTGACCTGGTGGAGCAGGTCCGCCGCAGCGGCGTGACACCGACGGCCGTGCAGGTGGACACCTCGGCGTTCACCGGTCCGACGATGGCGCAGGGCTGGGATCCCGCTGACGTCGACAACGGGGACATCGCGCCGATCGAATCGGTGATGATCGACGCCGGACGTATCCAGCCCAGCACGGTCAATTCGAGGCGGTCGCGAACCCCGGCGCTGGATGCCGGACGGGAGCTGGCCAAGGCCCTCGGCCTGGATCCCGGTGCGGTGACGATCGGCTCCGCGCCGTCGGGCGCGCGGCAGCTGGCCGTGGTGCAGTCAGCACCGCTGGTCCAGCGGCTGTCCGAGATGATGGACCACTCCGACAATGTGCTGGCCGAATGCATCGCCCGCGAGGTGGCGGCCGCAATCAACCGGCCGCGCAGCTTCGCCGGCGCGGTCGACGCGATCACCAACCGGCTGAGCACCGCGCACATCGACACCGCCGGGGCAGCGCTGATGGATTCCAGCGGGCTTTCGGTCGACGACCGGTTGACGGCCAAGACGCTTGACGGCACGGTGCAGGCGGCCGCGGGGCCGGACCAGCCGGCGTTGCGGGCGCTGCTGGATCTGCTTCCGATCGCCGGCGGCAGCGGGACGCTGGCCGACCGTTTTCTCGACCCGGCCACCAACCAAGGCCCGGCCGGCTGGCTGCGGGCCAAGACCGGCTCGTTGACCGACATCAACGCCTTGGTCGGGGTTCTAACGGACCGCAGCGGCCGGGTGCTCACGTTCGCGTTTCTCTCCAATGCCGCCGGCCCCAATGGCCGCAATGTGATGGATGCCCTGGCCAGCAAGCTGTGGACATGCGGGTGCGCATGACCCCGCCGTCTGATTTGACCCTCGGTACCGCTGTCGACTGGCGATTCGCGGCCACCGTCGGGGTTCGGCTGGCCCGGCCGGGTCCGCCGTCCACCGACTACACCCGCCGCCAGGCGATCGACGAGCTCACCAGTGCGGCCGCGAAAGCCGAACCGCCGGTGCGTGATGTCACCGGCCTGGTCACCAACGGCGTGGTGCCTGCGGCGCGGATCGTCGACCGCCCGGAGTGGGTTCGGGCCGCAGCCGAGTCGATGCGCGTGATGACGAATGGAAGCGAAGAGCCACGGGGATTTCTCACCGGTCGGATCACCGGGGCGCAGACGGGCGCCGTGCTGGCGTTTGTGGCGTCCGGGATCCTCGGTCAGTACGACCCGTTCGCAGGGGCCAAAGAGGGCTGCCTGCTGCTCGTGTACCCGAACGTCATCGCCGTTGAGCGTCAGCTGCAGGTCGAGCCGTCCGATTTCCGTTTGTGGGTATGCCTGCATGAGGTGACCCACCGGGTTCAGTTCACCGCGAACCCGTGGCTGTCCGAATACATGTCGCAGGCGCTGGGGTTGTTGACCCGGGACGCCGGTGAAGACATCGGGCAAGTGGTGAACCGCCTTGCCGACTTCGTCCGCAACCGCGGCGCCGGGGAGCCCGACGCCAACTCGTCAGGGATTCTCGGTCTGGTGCGCGCCGTTCAGTCCGAGCCGCAGCGCCAAGCCCTGGATCAGCTGCTGGTGCTGGGCACCCTGCTGGAAGGCCACGCCGAGCACGTGATGGACGCCGTTGGACCGGTGGTGGTGCCGTCGGTGGCCACCATCCGCCGTCGATTCGACGAGCGTCGCCATCGCAAGCAGCCGCCGTTGCAGCGGCTGCTGCGTGCCCTGCTGGGTCTCGACGCCAAACTCAGCCAATACACCCGCTGCCAGGCG
>Ga0210393_10005267_pt1 | contig 10183 bp, 11 predicted proteins | sample IncBWC27OmetaG_FD_160068 | JGI IMG/M metagenome (GOLD analysis project Ga0210393, IMG submission 160068) | Forest soil microbial communities from Barre Woods Harvard Forest LTER site, Petersham, Massachusetts, United States - Inc-BW-C-27-O ...
TTCTGGAAAACAATATGCAAGGGAATGAAGTCCAAGAGAAGTGTCATTCGGAGACCGCGAACGAGTTAATGAGGCCTTTAATGAAGGGCTGACATCGACCCTCACGGATTCGTTAATCGATAGATAGTACGGTCGGGTCGTCGACTTGAACCGTATGCGACGAGCTCTCGCTAAACGAAAGCGAGCTCGCCGCACGCGAAGGATCCGAGTCCGGCGAGACGCTTTTCATGGCCTCTACCTCCCTCTCTTGAATCATTGCCGCCTGCCGCGCAACGGTTGCAGACTCGTAGGCGTCTTCCGCTGGCATCTCTACCCGAGGGCACTTGGCCATCTCGGCCTCATCATAGGTTTGCAGCGCCTTCCGGAAGTCCAGCATCCATGAGTGGTCCATGAGTTCGAAAGCGCTCGGCCTCCGTGTTTGGTCTACGGTGAGGCACTCTTTGATAAAGTTGATGCCCAGTTCGCTAAGTTGGTCCGGCTCAGGAAGTGGCGGGTGCTGGGTGGCGACACCGATGTGGTACATAATAGTCCTGTCGTCCCCAGAAGTAAGTTACACCTTTCGAGGTACGGACGCTACCACGCATGGTAAACGTACCATTCGTTGTCCAGGTGACTCCACGGCTTCTTTCCGGTGGCGAACTCGAGCACGACGCACCCTATGGACCAGATGTCCATCACACCGTGCTGACCTCGTGTGTCGTTTTTGATGACCTCCGGCGACATGTACATTGGGGTGCCGGTAAGGCTACTGCTCAAGCCGATGCCAAGCCCGCCACCGAAGAGGCCGTCTGCCGGACGACGAGATCGCATCATCGTACGATGGTTCTTTGCAAGTATCTTCGCTGCTCCGAAGTCTACGAACTTTATCACGCCGAGATGATCCAATAGTATGTCTATTGGCAAAATAAAATAGCGTTTAGTCAGAATACGTGTTATTTGGAGGGCCTCTACTTACTATCTGGCTTGATATCGCGGTGCGCGATGCCCTTGGAGTGGAGATATGCAAGGCCTTCCAGCATCTGCATGGTATAAACTTGTATGATGTGTTCGTCCTCGATGCGTCCGAGCTCCAAGAGAGCCGCCAAACTTCCACCCTGACAAAACTCCTCGAAAATGTAGACTTTGTCCCGGTGCACTTCGATCCCGTAATACTCGACGATATTGGGATGGCGCAGCATCTCCATGACGCGAAGCTCGTCGCGGATCTGTTGGTAAAGACTCGGTGAGCCAGCGAGCTCCTGGAACTTGATCTCCTTCACTGCCATCAAGGAACCGGAGTCCAAGTTGACAGCAGTGTACACGGAGCCGAACGCCCCTGCACCGATGAACCTCCCCTGCTGCCAGCGAATGGAGATATTAGAACTGAAGGAGGCGAGGAAAACGGCTGATTGATCCTCCAACTTTTCATCGTCCAGTACACGGCCAGCCATACGCTGCTCTGAGGTAAGAGTGGCCCTGTCACTTTCGAGCTTCTCCACCGCATGTGACGTCCTTTCCCAGAATTCCTTGATCGAGGGATCCAAGTAGCCTGCAGCAGCCAGCCTCTCGTTATGGAAAAACGAAGAGAACGTCTCGGCGGTCAAAGGGGCTTCCTGCCGTCGTTCGCCCTGCCTTTCCCTCTCCTTGCTCGCCTCCAGGGTGGACCGCGCCCCAAGGATATCGAAGTGGCTAATCAGAAGCGTCATACAACTGGCCACTTTCTGTCGGAGCATCTCGAATTGGTCATCAGGAAGCTGAAGTATGTTGTTACGTGTACGGTGAAGTGCAAATTCCAGTGCGTTCACTGCCCACTTGAAGGTCTTTCGTTCGTCTGGATCGCAGTCGTCACAAATAAAGGAGACCCACGAGATCGCGAGTCTGACGAGGGACCGATTGTGCTTGAGAAGTGTCGATCTGTCCATGGACTTTTGGACGTGTTGGCCGTGTTCAGAGGCAAACAAGTACCAGCTCTCCAGAAGGTCCTGGTGCTTTCTAGTTTCTCGAAGAGTGTTGCGAACATGATGAACAGATTCGATAATAGACTCCGCAAGTCGATTGATGGCGCGATTTATCTTCTTCATCTCTCTATTGACAGGGGGTGAGTGGGCCTGTTGTTCTATAATGCAGATCGGAGGCTTGATGTCCATTTCGCTATCCCCATCATCCATTGTCAGAAAAACTTCGGTGAACTCTTGCTTTGCCAACGCGAGCCTATGTTGACCACCATCGGCTATGAGGCGAACTCTGTCGTCCTTTAAACCCAGATCGATCCTCGGAATCTCCAGCATGAAGACAAGCCCATTCCAGAGGAAACGGCTGCGGGGGGATAATATAAGAAGATAACCGGCTTCATTTGGAAATTCTGTATGAAGGTCATAGATGTCGACAATTTTGCGGCCATCATCCTCAAGTTGTTCGGTTACGTGAAAGGCTTCCAAAAGCATTCGGCGAATGTAGTCCGGGTGATCCTGTAAAGAGCTCGAGGCAACGATATACGTTCCCTCCTCCTCATACGTTTGAGTGAAGACAAGGAAGTGATCCGTTTCCACAAGTTGAGCAATAAAAAGATCGATAGGGACGTCCTCTAGGGTATACTCTGCAGAGTTATTAAGTCTCTGGCAGACAAGCCTCGGTGGATGTCAGGTATAGTTTGAAAAGAGAACAGCGGGCACCTCACCGAACAAAGCGCTGCAATTTGCGGTACCGCAGGCGGACACTATCCAGAACTTTGCCGTACCAGCTGGTCATTTGTTCGTCGCTCGAGTCTTGCTGTGACCCTGTGCGCGTCGATCCGTTAACGCCAGTGCCAGGTTTCCGCCGCTGACTCGACATCGGCCTTTCCGAGGCAGGGAGCCGCAGCTGAGTATCAAAGAAGTTGGTGACACGAGCCATCAACTTATACGTGAGCGCACTATTCGAACGTTCAGATACAGAAGCCCCCGGATGTGAGTTTGCATACCATAATTGCTCTGCAACCATTGATGTCCCTCCAGGAACAGTTAAAGCAACATCGTTGAAGGTTGGCCACTGACTCTCAATCAAGTCAGTTTCCTTGAAGTAAATATCCTTCGCGCCACTTTTCAATTTCCAGTGTATCAACTTGAAAAAGAAACTTAGTGCATCCAATACGACGGTATCGTAGTTGTCGCTGATACAAGGGGGTAAATTCCAATTACCTCCAGGGTCGGGGGAAAGGAAGGCCTCGTATTGTCGCTTCAGCGTACACGCTATCCCGATGCTTAGTTTGAGGTCGTCTGTCATCTGATCAATAATGATGACAGCCGGTTCCTTTAGCTTCTGCGCGTAGTCCAGTCGAACGCGTAAACTCGCCAGAGCGAGTTGGGTTGGGAAAGAGATTAAGGGGACGAGCTCTCGCTCGAAGGATGGAAGATTCATTTTCTTCAGAAGATGGGCCAAGTTGACTTGAGCATCCCGAGACGCCCCGATGAGGGAGTGCACTGTTGTCATGAAACCTTTTGCGAAGGTCATTTGGATAGATTCCTCCTTCATGGCTCTCTCAAGGAATGTGGTACCGTCCGCAACAGGGCCGTTGTCGCCGAGGGTATATCGTGCCCCCAAGGGGCTGTCTGTATTAGCAACAGGCGCAGTAACGTCCAAAGTCTCGCTTCCGGTCCATTTCCGCAAGACATCGATCTGTCGGCGAAGGGAGGTGAATATGGTGGACCAGGTAATAAGAGCATCCCTGTGAGCTTGAAAATCTGGCTCGGCAAGAACAGGTTTGTCTAGGTGGAGGGCTTTGTGTGTCGGATACAGCGAGTGCACGATGTCCAGGTGTCGCAGCACCTCGTTCACTTGTTGTAAAGCGATGGCCCCTGGATCATCCTTGTCCTCGAGGTCTCTAGCGCGGAAGGTCAAGACCTCGTTGATGACAGGATCAACTGTTCTGACTCTCAAATCCTCAAGCCTTTTTCTCTCTGCCTCCTCCGAGGTGCCCATGATATTGGCCCTGATGCCCAGCCAGAGGTCGTGACTATACCTGCCCTGCTCCTCGCCAGAAGAGGCGAGCGCCACAGCTATCCGCGTCTTTTCAGACTTTAAGACGTCGCCGTCCAAGACTGACGCAAGCATGGTCTGCCACTCGAGTCGCTCTCTTTCCTCCGGGGTCTCTGGCTCAATCGATCCCGACACTAGTAATGAAGAGAACATGTCGCGGCTATCACCGGAGCTATCCAGCAACGTGCGTCCAAAGTCCTCCTCATCGCTATCTCCAGTATCAACAGGCTGATTTAGGCCCCTTGGAAAATATTGACTATCGGGGTCATTTCTAGGATCTTCGGAGCCGGAGCCAGACCCGTATCGAGTGAGGAATTGAGAAAATATGTCATGATACCTTGCATAGTATTGTGGTACCTGTGTGGAAGAAGAGGAAGAGGTGGATGAAGGGGTATTGAAGGAACCGGCGGGGGAGTATGTCTTGAGAAGTGACTTGAGCCGGACAGATCCCGTGAGCGTGGAGGTATTAGGAGATGTCGCGGTAGAAAAGGCAATGGACCTCGAGGGCTGCTGAATGTCCCATGCATCCTCATCTTCTTGGGGTGTACCAACTTCTTCATGGGGGTACAACGTTGGTATGTGTCGTAGCATTGCGAGAGGCTGCCAGTGTTCGGCTCGAGTCAGATCTGGCCTTACGTTGACCGGACCGCACACTCCGGGTCTGCTTGTCACACACGTTCTCCGCTGCCACTACCTCCTGCCGACTTTACAACAGCATTATATCATGGGCGTCATAGAGAAGGTGCGTCACTTGTCGTGCCGTCCAGTACCGGTCTCACATCTACCTCGCAGATCAAAGAGATCGAGGGTGAGTTCTGCTTGCCCTCTCCCATGTCCTTATGTTCATTTACCAACCGTGATTGGTCCACAGAGGAGATGGCGAGGAGTACGCGTTTAGAACCAGTTACTTCGTCGAATATGGGACTCATTTTTCCCTATAGCGCAGAAGAATAAGGTGGTTTGAGAGCATTTTATCCCCATTGAACGATTCAAACTCCCTTTCGTTTAGGCGACCGAGTATCACCTAGGTCTGCTAAAAGCGAAGCTTGCACGCTACCGCGCCCAGCTCTTGGAACCCGCCACTAAGTCCGGTGGCCCTGGAACTGGATTTGATGTGCAAAAGTCAGGGGATGCCCGTGTCGCCCTGATTGGGTTTCCGTCCGTTGGCAAGGTATAGCTCCGCTGCATCTGCACTAACCATATGGGTCTGATATCCGCAGTCAACTCTCTTGAGTAGAGTGACTCACACCGCTTCCGAGACCGCTGCTTATGAATTCACAACTCTTACCGTGAGTCCCTTGTGATTACGTCGCCTGTGTGGCAAATGACCCAATAGGCATTTAGGCCATTCCAGGCGTCATCGAGTATAAAGGCGCGAGGCTACAACTCCTTGACTTACCTGGTATCGTGGAAGGTGCCAGTCAAGGTCGTGGTCGTGGTCGACAAGTTGTTTCGACCGCAAAGACAGCAGATTTGATCCTGATGATGCTGGACGCCACCAAGTCGGAGGAACAACGACGGCTACTGGAAATTGAACTGGATGCGGTTGGAATTCGCCTCAATAAGAAGAGGCCAGACGTCGTCTTCAAGCGGAAAACAACTGGCGGGGTGAGCATTTCCGGGCATACTCTTGCCCATTTTCTCACCCACAATCTCTGTAGATTACCGTACGTCCCATCATTCGCCTCCAATACCGTTCTGAAAAATCCCCCAGTTGACTGCTACTGTGAAACTTACCAAGACCGACGAAAAAACAATCCGGACGATCTTGGCGAGCTGTACACAATCTCTCTTTGCACTCGGCAGCTCTTATACCTGTCTTCAGATAAGCTACACAACTGCGATGTGATGATCCGAGAAGATGTCCGTCACATTTACTGTCATTTAGGCAACCAAATTGACCATATACCAGATTACCATAGACGAATTCATCGATGTTCTCATTGGTCTGTTCTCTCCTCACCCAGGCTCAATCGTCTCATTTTTCTAATAGGGACGCGCAAGTACATACCGTGTCTTTGTATGACAAGTACTTAGGGTCCCCAGAAACTCATGTATATAACCTTCAGATGTCTACAACAAAATCGACGCCATCAGTCTCGAGACGATGGATCGCTTGGCTCATGAAGACCATACAGTCGTAATCAGCTGTGAGATGGACCTCAAGTATGTTATAATTGGTATTGCGGTATCTTATTAATGAATTCATGTAGTTTGGGCTATCTCATTGATCGTATATGGGATGATCTTGGCCTCGTGAAAGTCTACACGAAGAAGAGAGGTGCACATCCCGACCTTACTGATCCGATTTGTATGCGTAAAGGGTCTACCATCGAGGTACTCGCCGGGACGTACTCGGTCGCCCTTGAGATGCTCACATATCATTCAGGACGTGTGCAACGGGATCCATCGGTCGTTAGCTACAAACTTCCGTTATGCGCTAGTATGGTTAGTGCCTATTCTTTTTCATCACGTTACGAATTAATCACTAATCAACCCTTTCCAGGGTGAGGGGTCCTCCGGGCCCAGTTGATTGTACTGACAGGTACTCTTCCAGGGGAAATCTTCAAAGTTTGCGCCTCACGCGCAAAAGGTTGGGCTCGGTCACCTCGTGCATGACGAAGACGTAGTTTCGAGTATGTCTTTTGATGCATAGCATCCTGAATATCATTTTACCACTGATTCTCCTCCTGCAGTATTCACCAAGTAGTCTATAACGTCCGATAAGAACGGACGTCGTGTCTGGGTGGCGCTTTCCCCGGCGGCCTCTTCTGCCTATTAACCATGGCAACCTGGAAGCCGAGGATTGTAGTACTCGTAGATGTTCTAATGGAGTATATGTGTACTGTTATGTGGAGTAATATGTACACTATTAAACCGTGGATGCCGCCGTGATTTGATGCTATCAATTGGAGGCGCGAGGCGCTCGAAGCGTGCCGCACTAACGGTCAACTAAAACTGATTGGCAGCTGTTGCTCTGAGTGCCCTTTAATAATAAGAGGAACGAAAGGTCCGCACAAGGCATCAGCCAAAAAAAAGACTCGGCCAGAAGTGGCCGTGAGGGGCTGGCCCAGGAACTGCGAACAGCTGTACCACTTTCTCGACCAAGACTGAGTGTCGACTGAGCCGCGGTTTCTTGAGACTCGCGACCGCGCCGCGAGTGCTCAGAAAAAAGAAAGGGTGGTGGTTGGTGTCTGTCCGAAGATTAGGCCGCGGCCTCGATCACACGCCGCCACCTCAGGTCCTCCGGGAACCGCGATCACACAGGCGCTTGAGCTGGCGTTTCAAGAACCATGCGAGAGTAGGTCAAAACCCCGGGCCTTGCAGTTGTGGCACCCCCTCATTTAAAACCAACGCGAAAGTTTGACTCGGATGCCAGTGACTGCCAGCAGCAGACCATGATCCCCCATACGCCTACGGAGCGACCCGCCACCTCGGCCCCAGCAATGGAATTCATTTTTTTGGGCACGGGCACATCAGGTAGCTTGCCCAATGTATCCTGCCTCACCGCACCAGAAAGTGAATCCCCTTGCAAGACATGTCTTTCTACCCTAAGGCCGGAAGGAAAGAAGAATATAAGGCGGAATACATCGGCTGTTGTATGTATCGACGGAAAAGACGGGAAGAAGAGGTACGTTCTCCAGCCACAATAGCCTAATGCGTCATTCAGCAACGCCGTATCGCGCCGTACCTCAGGACTATCGTCATCGATGTCGGCAAGAACTTCCAAGCAGCGGCAGTCGAGTGGTTCCCAAAGTATGGGCTACGACGAATTGATGCCGTGTTGATTACGCATGCACATGCTGATGGTACGTAGCCGCCCTTCTTGCCTGAGCGCGCTATGATTTTAATAAATGTGTGGGGACTCGGAACCGCTAGCCATGAATGGGCTGGATGATCTCCGCGGTAAGTGCGGCGCAGTATCATGACGTAGTATATTGTCATTCACGCTCACGCATCCTGCTGTTAGGGTGGACCTTGAGGGGTCAGATACAACAGTTTATCGATGTCTACGTGTCTCGGGCAACCTTTGTCGAAGTCGAGCGCGCCTTCCCCTACATGGTTTCTAGAGAGTTCGCTTCGGGAGGTGGCGATGTAAGGGAACCCCAACGACCTTGACATTATCTCCTCACCCTTCGTATCCTCAGATTCCAGAATTTAAGTGGCACATCTTCGAAGACAAGGTTCCTATTGACGTCGCAGATTCTGGGATTTTGATCACGCCGTTCGAAGGTGGGACCGCCTGCTATCTGACCGATTTAGGTTTTGACATGGGATACAGTTCATCACGGGCGTCTATGGTCAACGAGTCCGCTACCTGCGTTCGTTCCTACCCCAGTCACAACGCCATCGACGCCTGCGCGGCCTTCTACGCCGAAAACTAGCCCCTCTTCCTCCCTGGCACAACAAGGGACACCAATCGAACTACCACATCAGCCGCTCGCAAGTTCTAAATGCAACCAAGACGTTCCAGCAATTCCATACCTATGTCATGGATTCAAGATCCAGGATTCTGTGGTTTACATCTCTGACGTGTCGTGGATCTCCGAGGAGTCATGGGCAGTGTTGGACCAACCTTCGGTTAGCGACCCATCGCATCAATACGCTGTCGCCGTCGTCGATTGCCTGCGACCGCTGGCCCATATCTCACACTATGGGATCAAGGAATCTGTCAACGTTGCAAGGAGGATAAACGCGAAGCGCACATACCTGACGGGGTTTGGACACGAGGTGTCACACGACGAGTATGTCACCGTTGGCGAATACGTCGGCGGAAAGGTCGTCGAGAACCCCACTGATAAGGAGAAGGATTATATCGACCTTGTGGACGAAGGAAAGAGTATATGGTTGCGTCCTTCGCACGATGGTTTGCGGATTGAAGTATCTTGTGAAGGAGTTGTGAAGGACAATAGTTACAGTTACGAAGAGTAGATACACTAATGGTACTAGATTGCGTCTATCAATAATCTAATCTTATCTTGGAGCGTGGAATTTCATTTCCTTTCCCAAAACGACCCGTCTCGCACTCCTAATAACACCCACTTCTTCGTTCTTTCCAGCTGGGGTCGTTGTTTTCAATGAGGTTCTTTTCCCAATCCTTTTTGTACGAGTGCGTGTCCGCTCCCTTTTACTTGTCGTCCCAGCCTGATCCCTTTTAGCGATCCCTGGCCAATTGTATCCCTCGCTTTCTTCCTGCGCTATCCGAACCCATATGCATCACACGTCATCTCGTGTGATGTGATCTCTCGCGAGTTCACTACCTCGGGCTCTCTCTTGACTACCCGTCTCATTCTAAAGACGGCCACGTTGCCAAGATGGGCGCCAAAGGGCATCGTCTCTCGGTCAGAAAGTTGGATCATCGAAGAGAGCGAGGTGGACCCACATGGCAAGGTGGTACGTTGCCTCACACGGAACCTCGAGCACGTCAAGGCCATGCAAGTACATGAGACCCAGACCTTCAGTCAAGTGGGAGAGGGGTGTGTGGACTATTTCAGTTTCGCCTACCCCAGCCTCAACGCATTATTTCAAAGGAAAACCCTACAGACTACAGAAGCCCGGATTGTTTCAGGGTTTGGATGGGGTCTCACCAAACAGATCGAGAACTATGGCCTTGCTCGCTTCAGAAAGAATGTGCAGAGGGTACGTCTTTTTACAGGACTAAATACCCGTCTCTCAGGTCTTCCTTGCAGTCGCGTGAAGGTGTTGCTCTCATTCTGGACCTCATCCGGCAGGGTCGACGACAGCATATGGCAGTAGGTTCATCGTATCTCAGCCCCACCAGCGCTAGTCGTTTCACGACCGCTCGTCGCTCGTTTGACCATCATGGATCCGAGCCCCACAAATTCCCCGGACCGGACGATTCCTCCCGCTAAGGCATGTATTGGGTGGGGCTCACAGGTTGGAACAGTTCTCTCAAAATTATCATTAGCCCTTAGCCCGAAGTGGTTTGCTCGCTGCATATCCTCATGGCACATATCCCTCCTCCATTGCGCATTTTTAGGTACCTTGTCGTGTTACATTGTATTAGTATCCTTAGTTGCGAGTATAAAGTCTGGCTGATGGAGACCCTTGCGAGAAACCGTTCCCACACATGAATGATCCATATCTGCGGTTAACGCGCTTTCGCTGAGGCCTTCGTGGTACCCGACGTACGGTACCCTTTGTATTGTCTACTACGCATTGCCGAGCT
>Ga0210393_10005269_pt1 | contig 10183 bp, 11 predicted proteins | sample IncBWC27OmetaG_FD_160068 | JGI IMG/M metagenome (GOLD analysis project Ga0210393, IMG submission 160068) | Forest soil microbial communities from Barre Woods Harvard Forest LTER site, Petersham, Massachusetts, United States - Inc-BW-C-27-O ...
GTGAAGTCGTAACAAGGTAGCCGTAGGAGAACCTGCGGCTGGATCACCTCCTTTCTAAAGTAGTCGTGGCTCACTCCGCTATGGTGTGCGGATCATGCCACGCAAATGTACCCCGCTCTTCTCACGAATTGCAGGGATACACGTTCGGTTTACAACCTGGTTTAATCCAGGATTCGGGCGGATTCTGTCAGATCGTATCGAGTCAAAGAGAAGACAACTTCAGTAGTGTGTTTAGGGGCCGCGTGTTCACTCCGCGGCCCTTTTTCTTTTTGCACACGTCGCACAATCTTACGTAGATGGGCTTTAATCTATTTCTCAGTTGCGCGATCTGGGAACGGCACTACCCCGGCGTCCTCTGGTTTTGTCTTTCGCGTGGCGGCGAATTCTACTTTGCTCAGCAATCCCGGCGCTACATTCCAGTTTTCCCCGGCATCTGTGACCACCGTAACTGTCTTCTTGTTATAACGAGTCTGTGTTCCGAACACTACGGCGCCGCCATCTGGATGGAATTTCACTTTTTCGCCGATGCGGAAACCCAGCATCGCGGAGTGCGACCGCATTTGATGAAGAAACCTGAGGCGAGCCACAACCTTGTGGTTCAACTCAATGAGTTCTTCTTCCGAAAGCGAATCAATATCAATGTGGCGCATCTTGGTTTCTCGTTCACCAGGACGCATATTGCACCGGAAACTCGGAGTTTGGCAACCGGATTTGGTTTTCGGTCCCACGCCGATTTTAATCTCAGTCCACGATTCGCCACCTTCGGTTTTGTTTTGCTTTGACTGCGCTCTGTTGCAAACGTAAAATTTAATTTTGGCGCTTGTCTTCCGCATAGGAAAGGGCCCAGCTCATGTCTCGATTTCTTGCCGCAGTCCTGTGTGCCGCCAGTGTGTCCGCCGCGTCCGCAACTTTCGCTCGCGCGCAAGCTTCTGGTTCGACTGTTGAACCGATCCGAGTGCCCGCAGGAACCGTTCTGACGTTCTACTTGCAGACTCGTCTTCGTCCCGTGGACAGCGATCCACTCGATCTCCTACCCTCAGGAACCATTCTCCATGTGAAAATTCTCAACGCTATCGACTCCACCGTCGATCGCGACGGCAGCGAATTTCACGGCTCAGTCGTATCCGACCTCGCCATGGGCGACGGCATCGTTATCCATGCCGACGCCGAAGTCCGTGGCTTGCTCGTTCTTCTGCGAAGCCGCAATCATCCGGAAGGCTTCCGTTATGAACTCTTGCTCACGGAACTTACCGATCACGGAAAGTCCTATCCGCTCACTGCCTCACTTAACCCTTCCTTCTTCGATACCAGTTCTCAGCCTGCCTCCTCCACGCCTGCTTCTTCCACCAAGGACGAAGCAAGAGAATCGACCAAGCCGAGCGCATCTGGCAATACCAAGTTACCTGTAGGTCCGTCGCAATAATTCCCTGCAAATCGTCCCAGGCTGGGCCTCTAATGCGATACCAAACGCGACTAAAGAATTTTGCGATGTATCACCGCGCGCAGGAGTGTTGCTAGCCAGATTATTTACGCGGCGCGAAGAGATTTCCGGTCCTGGTACTAGTAAACATGGCGCTCCCAATCCCGCGCCACCGAACGTAAGTTATTTAAGCGATAGAAGTTACTAGATTTGACACGCATTTGTGCCGGTCTGGCACGTCTTCTGCCTGCTTAACTCTGCTCGGCCAAATCTCCAAGGAGGCTTTAGGCAATGAAAAATGTATGGCGATTTGGTTTTTGCACTTTGGCAGGCACGGTTCTCATAACGGGCGCCCTCGCCCTGCCGCCGGCGAACGCTCATCAAACAGGGGATGGTTCGCAGGCAACCGCGCAGACGCAATCCGTGTCGGGAAAGATTGCTTCAGTTGAGAAGAACTCTTTCACGATCACTCTTGCTTCCGCGTCGACGTCCTCTGTCTCGGAGGCGCCGAATCAGGATCCAAGCACCGCCAAGACCATGTCCTTCACGATTGATCAGAACACAACCATCGAAGGCAAAATGAAAGTCGGCGCCAACGCGGATGTCACCTACCGCCAGGAAAACGGCGCGAACGTAGCTATCAGCGTCCATGTTGCTCCCTGATCGGCGCGAACGGTTGCGTTCACGTCCCATAACGCCACGTTGATGCCGTCAGGTAGATGCCATCGCGTGGATTCCAACTGAAGTAATCTCCGCTTGTCTAGGGACTCTTCGAAAAATTCTCCTTCGCCACTTCGGAGAGTCCCAAGACACTTGCCGCAGCCCACTCGATCTGCCAAGGCACGTGGGTTTCTTCGCATACTCTCAAATGGCGGTGTAAGACAGGCAGGCACCTACGTACCGAGGTACCATTGGAATTTTCTCGCGCAACATGTTATTTCTCGACCATGTCGGACAGAATGTTCGCGCAAACCTGCCCAAACTGCGGCGGCATCTGCCCACAACAGGCCGAGACCTGCAAATATTGCAAATTCAGTTTTTCGGGCACGAGCAGTTTCTCTCTGAACGGGCTGGTCTCGCGAAAAAGCGGTCTGCGGATGGCCCTCATCGCGCTCGCTATCCTAATGGTAGTTGTATTGATCGTGATGGATATTTTGCATTATTAACATGTTCCAGCACTTCTCTGCGAGATCTCGGTTGGCCTCGGTTTCTAGGGAAGGATGACGAGGGCCGACGGTTCTCCGGAGGATTTGCGCGATAGCCCGCGTACGCTAGAAGGCTATGCGCGCGGCCGCCGGCCAGTGGCGCAGGAATATCTGAAGGACGGCCAGTTCAAGCCCGCCATTGAAAATCTGTTTGCTCTTCCAGATATCGACTAATTACAAGTGCACAGCACCGCAGCGGGCTGCCCCACCTTCCGCATCGAAAGAGCAGCCCAATCAAGCGAGTCTCCGCGCTGACCCGCACATCAAAAACTCAGCATTCTAATCCGACCAAGCGAGGTAGCCCGGCACAATCAGATTGACCACCGGAACGATCAGCAATATTCCCCACCAGTTGGGTTTGCCACGCTCCTCCGCGATCCCCATCCAGACGAGGATATACATAACAATTCCGACTATCGGAATGAAGAACAGGATGATCCACCAAATGGGTTTCTTGGCGATGTTCAGCATCAAGACAATATTTGCGATTGGAATCCATGCAAGCCAGGCGTTCTCCGTGTCGGTTTTTTGCGCGATAGTTTGAAGGGCCAACGCGACATATACGTACATTACCAAGCAGAAGATAAGAAAAATGAACATAAATCCGCCGACTATGGCCGTGGGAATGCGGGCGTCCTGCTGAGCTGCCGCTGGGATGGCCATGAAGAGGACGGCCACCAGCGTTAGGAACGAGCCGAGAAGTGAAAGAAGTTTGGTGCGTGCTTTCATCAAATTTCTCCCTCTGAGAAGTTGGACTCTACGTGAGTCGGGAATGGCCCCGGAGAAGACTGGTAGCCGGACAAGAGAGGAGCGCTCGAACGCACGGTTCCCGCGTGCGCGGAAAGAGTAAACATCCCGTTCGAGACTCGTGTGCAGGCTACTCTTGGCGGCAGATTATGAAAATCGGCCGTTGGTGTCAAAAGACTTCTGAGCTTTTGGCGGGATGTGCTTCCGATGTGTAAACACGGATTTGTATGCCTTCAGCTTCCACTAACCGTATTGCAAACGACATTTCTAGGGAGTACGCTCTGCCGAGCCCTGCCCTGCGGGGTTTCTCCATTCTTTCGCTCCGCGAGCAAGGCCGATCTTCAGCCGTCCGAGTCTCCCCACGCGAAGGAGGCCCAATCACATGCCCCTGGACAGCAAGGCAGTCGTTCGCCGCCTCTATGAAGATGCCTGGAATAAACGCAAGCTTGAGTTGGTGAGTGATATCATTTCCCCCAGCCACGCTATCCACGACAACAATTTTCCTGGCTCCTCTGTTGGCCCCGAAGCCTACCGCGCTCAAATGGCCATCTACTTGGCAGCCTTCCCTGATCTGCACTTCACTGTCGAAGACATCGTTGCTGAAAAGGACAAAGTGGCCGCTTCCTGGACCATTTCCGGCACGCATAAGGGTGAGATTTGGGGAGTTCGTCCCACTAATAAGAAAATGTCATTGGACGGCATCACCATCCATCACATCGCCAACGGCAAGATCATCGATTCCTACATCAGCTCGGACGCTTTAGGCTTGATGCGCCAACTCGGCGTCGTTCCTGCCCTCGCTCAACCGAAAGGCGCTGCCTCCCGCTGACTTCCCGTCAAGAAGTCATCGGCCCTTTTCCCCGGAGTTTCAGCAGGCCGTTTGGCCAGTTGTAACTACAAGAACAAGCTAGTACTTCAGCGCCATTTGGCGGGGCGGAATGGCTTCTAAAATTGTTGTGTGACCAAACCTTCCAAAGGTGCCGCCGCTTTCTTCATTTTTTTCGGGTTGATGTTTTTCGTGCCCGGGCTGCTTTCGTTGTTTACGTTTCTCGCGAACAGCCGTAACCACAGCACCAGCGGCACGATTGCCGGCGCCGCCATCGCGCTTTTCATTTCCGCCATTGGCGTGGGATTCCTGTTCGTGGCTGTGGGCGGCTATCGCCGGATGAAGGCCCAGGCCGCGGTCGAGGAAGCAAACCCCTCATCGCCGTGGTTGTGGCGGACGGATTGGGCCAGCCGCAGGGCAGAAAGCCAGCGCAAGAAAAGCGAGATCACTGCCTGGGTGGTTGGTATCTTCTGCAATTTGGTGATGATTCCCTTGGCCCTCACCATCGTTCCGCAGCTGACCCGCAAAAATGACCCGCGTGTTTTCCTGGTTCTCGGGTTCGGTCTCATTGGAGCGATTTTATTGGTGGTCGCCTTACGCGCCACGCTTCGCCGCCAGCGCTTCGGCAATACCTTTTTCGAGCTTTATTCGCTGCCGTTTTCTCCAGGCGGCCGCCTTGCTGGCAGGATTCATCTCAACCTCGATTCGAACGCCGCGCACGGCATCGACCTTCGTCTTTCGTGTGTTCGAAAGATGGTCACGGGTTCGGGAGACAGCCGCTCCACTTCGCAGACCGTTCTTTGGGAGACGGAACAAAACGTTCCCTTTGGTGCTGTTGAGATGGATTCGGTAGGCAGAATGATTCCTGTGGATTTCGCAATTCCACCCGATGCCTACGTCACCGATCACGACAATCCTTCCGATCAGGTTCTCTGGCTTCTTCACGCCAAGGCGGATATTCCCGGCATCGATTACACCGACGATTTCGAACTTCCTGTATTTAAGACTTCATCCACCGCGGAGCAATCATCACACTACTCTTCATCGGAAGCTTTTGGGTCCGAAGCAGGTTCGTTCAGCGCCGCCGACGCAGCCCCTGTGGCCGCGCCGGCAAATCCGAAAGTCATCATTTCTTCTGAAGCTGGCGGCACTGAATTTTACTTCCCTCCTTTTCGCACTCCTTCCCGCGCGCTGTTTCTTCTTATCTTCACGGCGATCTGGACTGGCGTTGTTTATTTTCTGTTCCGTTCGAGCGCTCCGTGGTTTTTCCCGATGGCATTTGGTTTCTTTGATTTGCTGTTGATCTTTGCCATGTTTCACGTCGTTCTGGGAATTTCCCGCATTCGCGTCGGCAACGGCGAGCTCACATCCACTTCGCGCGTGCTCGGGATTGGCTCGACGAAACGGTTTTCCTTTTCCGATATCGACGCGGTTGTTGCAGTCACGAGCGGACAGCAGGGTGGGACTGAGGGACAGTCGATGTACGCTATTCGCTTGCGCACGAAGAATGGCCGCCGCGTCACGCTCGCCGATGAAATCAGCAGCCGTCAGGAAGCTCGTTGGATCGTTTCGCAAATCGAAACTCTCGCCGGCCTGAAAATCGACACGCATGTCGAAGTTGATTCACCGTACGGCCCGCCGCCGCAACCTGGCCAGCCGCTCTTTAATTCGCAATCAGGTTCCTTGCGGGCGGGCTCTTTGCAGGTTGGCTGGCAGCAGTCGCGGCCGCAATCGCGTACTTCTACGGTTATTTCATTTGCGGTGTTCGCTCTGTTAGCCGGCGGCATGTTTGCCTGGCAGGGTTGGCGGTTCTCGACGTTTAAGGCGGCGGCAAGCGCCGCGCGGGCAAACAAAGCCCGAACAAACGGCTCGCACATGGCTGTGACGGCGAACACTGCTCCGCCGCGTCACGTTGCTGCGGCTGCGATGACCGGCGCTGATGCGGAGCGCGTGCTGGCTTTGCCTGCTCAAGATCAAGCGGAGGAGTTGCTCGAGCGCGCCATCGGACACGACCAGCGTGCGCTCGAGCTGTTCGAACAGCAAGTCGAAAGCTGGGTTGGCCACGTCCGTTTGACCGACCACATGCGGCAGCTCGAGCGCCGCTCGGAATTCTCGAGCGATTTGCGCGTGCGCTACGCCAATGCGGACATCAATCTCACGCTGGACGGCTGGCAAAAAAACGAGCAGGCGGCGCAGATGTTGATCGAACGCGCCCGCACCGATTTGCATTACCGCGCCGCGGCTGTTTATTTCCTTGGGATGCTGGCCGGGCGTGGCATCGCTTACGATCGAATTCATCCGGTACTTCTCGATTACGCGAAACACGATCCGGACGCGAGCGTGCGGCAGTGGGCCGTCGAGGGGATGCGCTATCTCGGCAAGGACGAAGCTCTCGACGAGCTATTCGAATCGTTCACGGAAGATCCGGCCGACAGCGTTCGCAATCGCGCGGGCTGTAACCTTTCCGATTGCGGAAATTTCATGCGCGCGCAGCGTATGCGCATGGTGCCGAAATTTCTCGATTTGGTTGCTGCTCCAAGCACTAGCGCACAAATGCGCACTTGGTCTTACATGGCGCTGCACGAAATTACTGATGCAAATGTTCCTGCCGATCCTCAGGCTTGGAGAAATTGGTACCGCGACCACGGGTCTGGGAAATTGGCCGAGTTCCAGCGGCTCGATTGGTGGCAGGTTCGCGGCGACGAATAAAAATCGCCACTACTTCGATGCCCGCAGCGCGCGGGATTATTTCTTCGCTGCGAGGATGCGCTCGATCTGCGAAATGTGATTGATGTCGTGTCCGGCCATCATGTGCAGGATTCGCTGGAGACTCTCTTCGCCTCGCTCGGCGTGCATGCCGAAGTGCTTCCACTGTTCCGGACTGAGCGATTTGTACAGCACGAGATTTGCGTCGCGCACGGCACGAAATTGCTCGATGCTCTTACGCGGATCGCGCTTTGCGTAATTTCCAGCGGACGCCCAAGCGTCCTGGTCGAACGCCTGGATGGGCGTTCCCGGCGCTGCGAGGATCGAACGGATGCGCCAGCCGACGACGATCTCCGTGTCGGCGAGATGCGCAAGAATTTCGGCGACGGACCACTTGTCCGGCGTCGGCCGCCTGCGCAGTTTGGAGGGTGCCGCTCGTTTCACCAGGCTCGCGAGCTTCTTCGGCGTCGCCGACTGCGTCTTGAGCGGGTCCTTGCCTTCAATCATTTTCATAATGCGCTGCGAATACTGCTGCGGTGTTTCGCTCATCTTGTCCATTATCCTTTGCGAAGACTCAACGAAAATTAAGTAGTCTCAAGCAACGCGGCTCAGCTCAGAATGTTCTGAAAAGCCGCTTCCAGCGCACCGTAGTTGGATGAATCAAGGCATTTGCATAGGCCAGGAAGCGCTCGCGGATCTGCCCCGTTTCCCACGCATCGGGCGACGCTTCTAGCGACATATAAATCATCACCGGTGTGCCAATGATATGGTTTCGCGGCACGCAGCCAGTGAAGCGGCTGTCATAGGAATTTCCGCGGTTGTCGCCCATGACGAAATAACAGTTCTCGGGAATCTTATAGGGCGTGTGCATGCCGTAAGTCTCGCTGGGGCCCGTCGTGTAGTTCTCTGCGAGCTTTTGTCCGTTGATCCACACGGCGCCATCGTGAATGTCCAGCGTTTCTCCCGGAAGTCCGATGACGCGCTTGATGATATCGGAAGTCTCCTGCGCGACAATCGGCGTGAAGATCACAAGTTGCTGGCGCTTCGGATTGCGCCATAGCGGCACATGCCAGTGCGTGAAGGGGACGCCGGCATCGTACCCGATGCGGCTCATGATGAGGTGGTCGCCGATGAGCAGCGTGTTTTCCATCGAGCCGGAGGGGATCACGCGCGCCTGTCCGAGCGTTCCATTAATGAGCAGGAAGATGAGGATAACCCACATCCAGGCGATGATTTCACGCTGGATGCGCTTCGACCGCGTCAGCTTCTCATCAGGTTTTTTTGCTTGAGGCTTTATGGCTTTCATCGTTCACCCACGAATCCATTCTACCTGTAAATGCAATCCGTCATCTGCTAAGACGCTTCCACGGTTGCGACGTGAGCGGCAGATTCGCGCTTCGCCATGTCCGAAATGATGGTGCGCGAGCCCATGTATAAGACAAACGCGAGCGCAATGCACAGCACAGGAATGATGAGCATGGCTTGTTGAAGGCCGGTGGCGCGAAACACTTCCGTAACCACGGCGGAGCCTGCCAACGTGGCGGCTCGGTGCGCGAGGATGTCGCTCAATTTACCAGTGAGAAGCGGACCGAAGGAGGCTCCGCACATGTACATGGCCATGAAGTAGATTGCCATAGTGGAAGCGCGCTGGTTAGGCGCGACGATGTCCTGAATGGCGGAGTAAACGAAGCCGTAGTAACTCGATAGCGAACCGTACATCAGGCCTAGAAACACAGTAGCCAGGATAAGCGAGTGTGCCGGTTGCAGGATTCCGATGCACGCAAGCGGCACCGTGACGAGCGCCATGAACGCGGCACAAAGCAGGCGGCCATCCTTCCGGCGATCACTGATGTAGTCTCCGAGATACCCGGAAAGCAAGCCGCCGCCGACTCCTCCAAGAAGGTAAAGCACGCCGGTCACTTTGCCGGAGTTGGCGACGGAGAGGCCGTGCACGCGGCTTAGAAACGCGGTGAGGAAAGTGGCATAGGCATAAGCGCAAAAATTCAGCAGCGCGCCGCTCACGATAATCCACCAGAGCGTGGGGATACGCAGCACGTTCCAAATAGAGGTTGTGACCAGCGCCGTGCCTTGCGGTTCGCTGGCGCCGCGCTGCGGCTCGCGCAGCAGGAGAAGGGCAGGCAACAGCAACAGGGCCGGAAGGGCGGCAGTAACCATGGCCGTGCGCCAGCCGTAGGCCTGGGCGACGGGGCCGCCGATCAGATAGCCGAGTCCGCCACCGATAGGGACGCCCATCATGAAGAGAGCGAGCACGCGGGAGCGTTGGGCTGGGGGAAAAAGATCGCCGAGCCAACTGGTTGCGGTGGGCGCACACGCCGCTTCGCCAAGGCCAACGCCCACCCTCGAGAACAGCAGAAATGCGTAAGTCGTGGCGAGTCCAGCAGAGGCGGTTAAAGCGCACCACACCACGACGCCCCAGGCGAGAAGTTTTTTGCGGCTCCAGCGGTCCGCGATGAGGCCGAGCGGAACGCCAATGATGGCGTAGAGCCAAATAAAGGCGCTGCCGAGAAGGCCGATTTGCGTGTCGTTGAGATGGAACTCCTTACGCATGGGCTCGACCAGGGCGCCGGGCACGTGGCGGTCGTAAAAATTGAGGATGTTAATCGCGAAAAGGACGACGACGGAAAACCACAGGGCGTTCTTTTGTGTCTTCTGCAACAAGGCGCGAGCATGCTAGCACAACGGCGGGGACTGTTGGTTGGTCACTCGTAACGAGACAGACGTGGAGCGTTTGCATGAACCTCGATCGCGTTAACGTTTTTGTTTTGTGAGACTGTGGAAAAAAATGAAAGACTCAGCCTCAAAAAACGAGGCTGGAGAACGTTTGCTCTCACACGCAAAGACGGGCGCAGCGTGTCGTGCTCCTACGCTAGGAGCGGAGATGAAAGTGCTTCAGGCAGTGGCTGATTTGGAAGACTGGTGCGCAACTTTGGATTGCCAAGCTTTGCGCAGTTCCTCACGGTGCTTTAGGACAACGGCTTTGGCTTCGTTGAAGTTGGCGTAAACCTTGGTGCCTTTAATGGTGTTGCAGGGAGTGCAACACGCGACCAGGTTGCCGGGATCTTTCTTTCCCTTGCGGGCGCGAGGATGGACGAAATCCACGCGCATGACCAGGGCGTTTTCGAAGCTCGCGCGGCCGTCGAGCCCGCAGTACTGGCAGCGGTAATCATCACGCTCCAGAATCTTCAGGCCTTCGGGCACAGACAGAGGAGAAGCCACCAGGGAAAGTGTTGCAAGGCTTAATGGCATGGGCGACCACCG
>Ga0210393_10005270_pt1 | contig 10182 bp, 11 predicted proteins | sample IncBWC27OmetaG_FD_160068 | JGI IMG/M metagenome (GOLD analysis project Ga0210393, IMG submission 160068) | Forest soil microbial communities from Barre Woods Harvard Forest LTER site, Petersham, Massachusetts, United States - Inc-BW-C-27-O ...
CGGAAGTCGGGCTTGCCGTTATCGATCCGGATGAAGGCGAACTGCGGGTTGTGCGTCCAGCCTTTGGGATTGGCCAGTGTCTGATCCACCATCTGGGCGAACGCGTTGTCACCGCCGAACATCGTGGAGTCGAGACCGTCCTCGATCTCGACGGTGTACCTGAACACCTTGGCGGTGCCCTGACCGATCTGCGGGGTGGTGCCCGGGACGACTTGCCAGGTCTTGTTGCCCGCCTCGGTGAAGGGGCCGCCGTCCGGCAGCGTCCCGGCCGGCAGGTTGTCGTCGAACGCGGCGAGCCCGCGAGGTGGTGCGTCGAGGATCGACGTGCCCACCACACCGATGGCCGGCGGGCCCTGGATGGCCTCGCTCGCGGCCGGCTTCACGGCGCTGGTCCCGGTCACCGTCTGGTACATCACCACCACGGTGAGCGCCGCCAGGACGGGCAGCGCATACGCACGCCAGCCGTAGGTGGATACGAACCGCCCCAGCCATGTCTGTTTACGCCATTGGCGCTGCCGCTCACGGTCAGCGCGGGCCCGTCCGGCGGTCGCGGCAAGCGGGTCACGCTGGGCCCGCAGCGGTTCTCGCCACTCGTCGTGTAGCACCGGCACTCGACCGGTGCCACGCACAGGCCGCGGGGACGTCACTTTTCCAGGATGGCACAGCCAGCAGCGGCTGGGAGTCCTGGCGCGCCCGAGAGGCCGTCAGACTCCCCGGTCTGCCAGCATCGACGGCGCCGTTGCAGGTCCAATGGACGTCCTTGGAGTCCCAATGAACATCCCAAGGTAGCCCCAGGTAGTAATGTCTTTCCATCGAGCCGCGCGGGAGCTGGGCGGCGACACTGAAATAATGCGGACAAATCAGATGAGGACTCGATGAGCGATCTCGCCAAGGCAACCGAACGTCGGGCCGACACAACGGCCGACCGCGGTACGCCGCCGGAGGGCGCAGACCGTCCTGGGGCCTCGAATCGGCGCGGCAACCGGTTGCCCCGCGACGAGCGTCGGGGGCAGTTGCTCGTCGTCGCCAGCGACGTCTTCGTCGACCACGGCTACCACGCGGCCGGGATGGACGAGATCGCTGACCGCGCGGGAGTCAGCAAACCCGTTCTGTACCAACATTTTACGAGCAAGCTAGAGCTGTATCTGGCGGTGCTGCGCCGCCACGTGGACAACCTGGTGTCGGGCGTGCAGCAGGCGCTAAGCACGACCACCGACAACCGGCAGCGGTTGTACGCCGCGGTCCAGGCGTTCTTCAACTTCATCGAACACGACAGCCAGGGCTACCGACTGATCTTCGAGAACGACTACATCAGCGAACCCGAGGTCTCCGCGCAGGTGAAGGTGGCCACCGAATCGTGCATCGACGCGGTGTTCGCGCTCATCGCCGCGGACTCCGGGCTGGAGCCTCACCGCGCCCGGATGATCGCGGTGAGCCTGGTGTCCATGAGCGTCGACTCCGCCAGATACTGGCTGGACGCCGACCGCCCGATTTCCAAGTCGGACGCGGTCGCGGGCACCGTGCAGTTCGCCTGGGGCGGGTTGTCACACGTGCCGCTTACCCGCTCGTAGCGGCCTTCCCGGCGTGGCGGCCTCTGGATTCTGCCCCGATTCCGAATCCGACGCGACGCGCGTCGGCGGCCCCCACCTCGACGTAGGCGATCTTGGCGGCGTGAATCAGAAAGCGACGGCCCCGCTCGTCGGTCAGGCCGAGCAGGCCCGAGCCCGCCCGCACCGCGGCGTCGACGGCCTCTTCGACCTCTTCGGGGGTTTGCGTACTGGAGAACACCAGCTCGCGCGGACTGTCCGTGATTCCGATCTTTACCTCCACGGGGACCCCTTCCGGTTGGGTTCCAGCTAGCACTGAAGTCGCAGGCCTGTCAGCAGCAGGTTAGTGGACGCCGCTGGTGCGCTCTGACGCAGATGCACCCACCGGCTCAAAACGGACCTATCCGGGAGATAACGATTAGCTCCCAGCTCGGCTAACGAGTCGCACGCCAGCCAATCCTCGGCGTTCACATCAGTAACGTTGGCACCATCAGACACACACTGGACGATCTCGCGGGCCAAGTCGCCGACTATCCTGACTACCCCGACGACGAGATTTACGACACAGACGGAGCCGACTACCTCTCCGATGAGGACGGCTACGACGATTTGGCGTGGCCAACCGACCGACGCTGGCGCCCGGTCGTCGCGGTTGCCGGCGCGGTGGTGGCGACCTGCGCCATCGCCACCGCGGTCATCCTCAACAGCGGTGACAGCGCAACGACCAAGGCCACGATCGGTGCGCCGACCCCGACGCCCCGGACGCTGATGACGCAGCCTTCCACGCAGCCCTCCACGCCACGCGCCACCGCCCCACCCAGCGCGTCAACCACGCCTCAACTGCCGCCCGAGACCGTCACCACCCTGACACCGGCACCGAGCGTCGGTCCGACGAGAACCCCGACCGCCGCGCCGCGCCCCGGACTGCCGCCGCAAGCCCTGCCACCCCAGGCCACGCTCAATCCGCGCGCTGTCCTCTACAGCGTGATCGGGACGAAACAACTCCTCGACCTGGTGAACATCGTCTACACCGATGCCCAGGGCTACCCGCACACCGAGCTCAACGTCGCGCTGCCGTGGTCGAAGGTGGTCGTCCTCAACCCCGGCGTCCAGACCCAGTCGGTGATCGCAACCAGCATCTACAGCCACCTCAACTGCTCGATCGTCGATGCCGCGGGGCAACCGGTCGTGGTATCGACCAACAACTCGATGATCGCGACCTGCACCCGCTAGCCGCATCTCAGCTCAGGCCGAGTTCGCTCATCCGCTGGTCGTGCGTGTGCTGTAAACGGTCGAAGAACGCAGTGACATTGCTCAGGCCGCCGGCGCCGGACATCACCAGGTCGACTAGCTCATCGTGGTCGGCCAGCAGGTACTGGGCCTGCGTGATCGTTTCGCCGAACAGTCGGCGCGCCCACAGCGCCAGCCGGCTGCGCTGTTTAGCGCTGGCGGTCACCGCGGCACGCACTTCGGCGACGACGAATTGGGAGTGCACGGTTTCCGACAACGCCGCCTGAATCACCTCGACACATTCGTCGGGCAGCCCGCCGGCGATCTCGAGATACAACTCGGAGGCCAGGGCATCGGCGACGTAGGTTTTCACCAGGGCTTCCAGCCAGGTGCTCGGCGTCGTCAGCCGGTGGTAGTTCTCCAGCGCCGACACGTATTTCGACATCGCCTGCACAACGTCGACACCGCGGCTTTCCAGGGCGTCGCGCAGGACCTCGTAGTGCCCCATCTCGGCGGCGGCAATGCTGGCCATGGAGATGCGTCCGCGCAGGTTGGGAGCCATCTTCGCCTCGTCGGTCAGCCGGTAAAACGCGGCCACCTCGGCATAGGCCAACAACGCGAACAATTCGTTCACGGCCGGATGATCCGCCGGCAGGCGTGGCGCTGGGGAATCGGCCACCTGGTCCGCGGATGAGGACGAGGGCATGGCAACACTCTAGTCGGCGGGCTCGGGGGAAACGGGAGCCCGCAGATGTCCATTAGCTATCATGGTCGTAGGTAGTGGCTGTATTTGTGCCGCCGGTACCTGCGAAATGTGCGTGCACAGCTGGCCCGCCCGGACTGGGCCGGCGCCTCGGCGACGTCTTCGGAGTCGGAACTCGTGCGCGCGTGAACCGCGACAGAGAAAAACGACACGACACCGAAAAACGTCACCGAAAGGCTCGCTACTCACGCATGACTGAACCCACAAGCACAACTGAACTGACCCCCCAACCAACATTTGCCGACCTCGGAGTCCGCGACGAAATAGTCCGCGCACTAACCGAAAAGGGCATCGAACAACCATTTGCCATTCAGGAACTCACCCTGCCGATGGCACTCGCCGGCGACGACGTGATCGGCCAGGCCCGCACCGGCATGGGCAAGACCTTGGCGTTCGGTGTTCCGCTTCTGCAACGCATCACGAACGGCACCGGAACCAGGCCGCTGACCGGCGCACCGCGGGCATTGGTGGTGGTGCCCACCCGCGAACTGTGCCTGCAGGTCACCGACGACCTGGCCACCGCGGCCAAGTACCTGATGGCCGAGGGCGGCCGCAAGCTGTCGGTGATCTCCATCTACGGCGGACGGGCTTACGAGCCGCAGATCGACGCGCTGCGCGCCGGCGCCGACGTGGTGGTGGGCACCCCGGGCCGGCTGCTCGACCTGTGCCAGCAGGGCCACCTGCAGCTGGGTGGGCTCTCGGTGCTGATACTCGACGAGGCCGACGAGATGCTCGACCTGGGCTTTTTGCCCGACATCGAGCGCATCCTGCGTCAGATCCCCGCCGACCGGCAGTCGATGCTGTTCTCAGCGACCATGCCGGACCCGATCATCACGCTGGCCCGCACCTTCATGGTCCAACCCACTCACATCCGCGCCGAGGCGCCGCATTCCGCGGCCACGCACGACACCACCGAGCAGTTCGTCTATCGCGCCCACGCGCTGGACAAGGTGGAGATGGTCGGCCGGATACTGCAGGCCGAGGGCCGGGGCGCGACGATGATCTTCACCCGCACCAAGCGCACCGCGCAGAAGGTCGCCGACGAGTTGGCCGAGCGGGGCTTCAAGGTCGGCGCCGTACACGGCGATCTCGGGCAGATCGCCCGGGAGAAGGCACTCAAGGCGTTCCGCAACGGTGACGTCGACGTGCTGGTGGCCACCGACGTCGCCGCCCGTGGTATCGACATCGACGACATCACCCACGTCATCAACTACCAGATCCCTGAGGACGAACAGGCCTACGTGCACCGGATCGGACGCACTGGTCGCGCCGGCAAGACCGGTATCGCGGTCACCCTGGTCGACTGGGACGAGCTGCCCCGCTGGTCGATGATCGATAAGGCGCTGAGCCTGGACACCCCCGAGCCAGCCGAGACCTACTCCAACTCCCCGCACCTGTACACCGAGATGGGCATCCCGACCGAGGCGACCGGCACCATCGGTTCGGCGCGCAAGTCGCAGGTCAAACGCCGCAGCACCGAGCGTGACGGGGCCAAGCCGGAGCAGTCGCGACAGCGCACCACCACCAAGCGGCAGCGCACCCGCGCCGGCCAACCTGTAACCGGACACCCCGCCGCGGCCTCCAACGGCGACGGTATTACTGCTGAAGAGACGCCGTCCGGCTCCCCCGCCGCGCCGAACGGGAACGCCCGGCGGCGTCGTCGCCGCCGCAAGCCGGCGAACGCCGCCGCGCCCGCCAACTGAGCGCGCGCCGCCGCATGGTCAGACCCGAACGCCGGACCAAGGGCGACATTGCGGCGGCGATGACCATCGGCGTGGTTGTGGCCGCGGTCGCGGCGCTGATCTGGTGGACCAGCGATGCCCGCGCCACCACCAGCCGCCCGGCCGCCGTGCCGGCGCCCAATCCGACCCCGGCCCGGGAAGTTCCGGCGTCCCTGAAAGAGCTGTGGACGGCCGCCAGCCCAGCCACCACCGCACCCGTGCTGGTGGGCGGGACGGTGGCCACCGGCGACGGGCGCCGCGTGGACGGGCGCGACCCGGCCACCGGCGAGTCTCGCTGGAGCTACGCACGTGACACCGACCTGTGTGGAGTCTCCTGGGTCTACCACTACGCGGTCGCCGTCTACCGGGACGACCGTGGCTGCGGTCAGGTCAGCACCATCGATGGGTCCGCCGGTACCCGCGGGCCCGCCCGCAGCGGCTACGCCGATCCGCACGTGCGCCTGTCCTCCGACGGCACGACCGTCTTGTCGGCGGGCAGCACCCGGTTGGAACTGTGGCGCTCGGACATGGTCCGGATGCTGCTCTACGGCGAGGTCGACGCCCGGGTGAAGCCGTCGAACCGCGGCCTGCACTCCGGATGCACGCTGGAATCCGCGGCGGCCAGCTCGTCGGCGGTGTCGGTGCTGGAAGCCTGCGCGAACCAGGCCGACCTGCGGCTCGTGCTGCTGCGCCCGGGCAAGGATGACGACGAACCCCAACAACACCTGGTGGGCGAACCCGGGATCCGCGCTGGTTCGGGCGCGCGGGTGCTGGCGGTCTCGGCGACCAATACCGCGGTATACCTGCCGTCACCGCAACCGAGGGTCGAGGTGATCGACGAAACCGGCACGACGGTGGCGAGCACGTTGCTGCCCAAGCCGCCGTCGGGCTCGGCGGTGGCGACCCAGACGGGCAGCCTGGTGACCTGGTGGACCGGCGACGCCCTGGTCGTGTTCGACTCGACCAGCCTGACTCAGCGTTACATCATCGCCGCCGGCGACACGACCGCGCCGTTGGGGCCGGGCGTGATGATGGCGGGGCAGCTGCTCGTGCCGGTCACCGACGGAATCGGCGTCTACGACCCGCTCAGCGGCGCGAACAACCGCTACATTCCGGTGCACCGGCCACCCGGCAAGTCCGCCGTGTTCCCGGCTGTGTCCGGTTCCCGGGTGTTCGAGCAGCGCGGCGACACCGTGGTGGCGCTCGGTTAGTTCCGGCGAGAAGACGCAAAAGCACCCAAATCTCGGGTGTGTCGGGGGCTTTTGCGTCTGCTCGCGCTGGTTAGAGCTCCACGGTGAACGTGGGCAGCGGCTTGCCGGACTTCCAGTGGTTCAGCAGCCCCTGCGCCAGCTCGCGATAGGCCGCCGCGCCCTTGTTCTTGCGCCCGGCCATGACCGACGAGCCCGACGCGCTGGCCTCGGCGAAGCGCACCGTGCGCGGCACGGGAGGAGCGAGCACCGGCATGTCGTAGCGGTCGGCGACGTCGAGCAGCACATCGCGGGTGTGGGTGGTCCGGGAGTCGTACAGCGTGGGCAACGCGCCCAGCAGCCGCAGATTCGGGTTGGTGATTTGCTGGACGTCGGCGACCGTGCGCAGGAACTGACCGACACCGCGGTGGGCCAGTGTCTCGCACTGCAGCGGCACGATGACCTCGTCTGCGGCGGTGAGCCCGTTGAGAGTGAGCACGCCCAGCGAGGGCGGGCAGTCGATGATGACCACGTCGAACTGGCCGTCGAGCTTGGCCAGCGCACGTTTGAGCGCATACTCGCGGCCCGCCCGCATGAGCAGCATCGCCTCGGCGCCGGCCAGGTCAATGTTGGCCGGCAGCAACGTCATTCCCTCGGCCGTCATGACCAGCGTGGCGTTGGGCTCGACCTCGCCGAGCAGCACTTCGTGCACCGACACCGGTAGTTTGTCGGGGTCTTGGCCAAGCGAGAACGTCAAACAACCCTGTGGGTCCAGATCGACAAGCAGGACTCGCCGTCCCTTGTCCACCATCGCCGCACCGAGGGAAGCGACCGTCGTCGTTTTGGCCACGCCACCCTTCTGGTTGGCCACCGCCAGTACCCGGGTCTCACTCACAAGCGCTGCCCCTCCTCATCGCTTTGCTTTACATCGTCGCCAGCGCGGTGACAGTGCCCATCCTGACATGTTTCCCTCCGGCTTCGCTTCGGCATGTCATCCGGCAGAATCTGTCGGCATGGGCGTCTACAACCACCGGCTGCTGCTGCTGCGCCACGGCGAGACCGAGTGGTCGAAATCTGGCCGGCACACCGGCCGTACCGACATCGAGCTGACCGACAACGGCCGGATCCTGGCCCAGCGGGCCGGACGTGCTCTGGAGGAACTCAAACTCGTTGACCCCGTGGTGATCAGCAGCCCGCGCAAGCGGGCCCTGGAAACCGCCAAGCTGGCCGGGCTGGACGTCAACGAGGCGTCCCCGCTGCTCGCCGAATGGGATTACGGCTCCTACGAGGGCCTGACCACGGCGCAGATCCACGAGTCCGTACCCGATTGGCTGGTGTGGACACACGGATGCCCCGGCGGGGAAAGCGTTGCGCAGGTCAGCGATCGCGCCGATGCGGCCGTCGCCATGGCGTTCGAGCACATGGAGTCGCACGACGTGGTGTTCGTCAGCCATGGCCATTTCTCCCGTGCCGTGATCACCCGCTGGGTCGAGCTGCCGCTTGTCGAGGGTCGCCGGTTCGGCATGCGTACCGCCTCGATCGGGATCTGCGGGTTCGAGCACGAAGTACGACAGCTTGTTGCGCTCGGGTTGACCGGTCAGTGAGCCCGGGCGAGCCGCCGTTCGCACTATGCGGGCCCAATGGGACCCTGGTTGCCGACGGGGTCGTAGCGCGCTACAGCGACGTGCGCGCCGCGCAGGCGGCGCTGCGCTCCGGGACCGCGTCAATAGTGTTGGGCGCGTTGCCTTTCGATGTCCACGGACCCGCCGCATTGCTGGTGCCCAATGTTGTGCGGCGCACCGATGCGCCCCCGGAGTGGCCGACGGGCCCGCTGCCGGCGGTTCGCATCGCCGTCGCCATCCCGCCACCGGCGGACTACCGCGCCCGGATCGGCCGCGCGCGAGATCAGCTCGCGTCACCCGGTAGCGCGTTGCGCAAGGTGGTGTTGGCCCGCGCATTGCGGCTGACCGCCGATGCTGCGCTGGATGGCCGCGTCGTCCTGCGCCGGCTGGTGGACGCCGACCCGACCGTGCACGGATACCTCGTCGACCTGAGCGCCGCCGGCGACCACTACGCGGGTACGGCCCTGGTGGGCGCCAGTCCGGAACTGTTGGTCGCGCGTTTCGGCGACCGCGTCGTATGCCAGCCGTTCGCGGGTTCGGCTCCGCGCGCCGCCGACCCCGACGTCGACGCCGCCAACGGCGCCGCGCTGGCCGCTTCAGCCAAGGACCGTCATGAGCACCGACTGGTCATCGACACGATGCGGGCCGCCTTGGAGCCCCTGTGCGACGACCTGACCATCGCACCGGAGCCGCAGTTGAGCCGCACCGCGGCCGTGTGGCACCTGTGCACGCCGATCAGTGGCCGGCTACGCGATACCTCAACCACGGCAATCGATCTCGCGTTGGCCCTGCATCCCACCCCCGCGGTCGGCGGGGTGCCGACGAAGGCCGCAGCCAAGCTGATCGCCGAGCTGGAAGGCGACCGCGGTTTCTACGCCGGGGCGGTGGGCTGGTGCGACGCCGCCGGCGACGGCCGCTGGGTGGTTTCCATCCGCTGTGCGCAACTGTCGGCCGACCGCCGCACCGCGCTCGCCCACGCCGGCGGCGGTATCGTCGCCGAATCCGACCCCGATGACGAAGTCGACGAAACCACAACGAAATTCGCCACGATCCTGCGCGCGCTGGGAGTTGAGCAGTGACCGACAGGATACGCCGCGCCATCCCGGAGGACGCCCCCGACATTACGGCCATGATTCATGGCCTAGCCGAATTCGAGCGCGCCCCCGATCAATGCACCGTTACCGAAAGTCAAATTTCCACAGCGCTTTTCGGTAATTCGCCAACGGTTCAAGCACACGTCGCCGAGGTTAACGGCGAGGTCGCCGCGATGGCGCTGTGGTTTCTCAACTTCTCCACCTGGGACGGCGTCGCCGGCATCTTCCTAGAAGACCTGTTCGTACGCCCGAAGTTTCGCCGCCGCGGCCTGGCCCGCGGGCTGCTGGCGGCACTGGCGGCCGAATGCCGCGACAACGGTTACACCCGGTTGTCGTGGGCGGTGCTGAACTGGAACTCCGATGCCATCGCGTTGTACGACGGGATCGGCGCGCAACCGCAGCGCGAGTGGACCACCTATCGGCTGTCCGGCCCGGAGCTGGCCGAGCTGGCCGGACCACGCTGATCGCCACCGGCGGCCCAGCGCACGGCCGCGGGGCTGAACAGCAGTATCAATACGGTCAGCGCCACGATCCCCAGCGGAATCCCGAACGCCGGCTGATGCGAACCCACCGCGAGGTACCAGGCGATGGGCAGCAGCAGCAATTGAGTGAACACGCCCAGCCCGCGTCCCCAGCGCTTGCCGGCGGCGAGGGCGTATCCGGCGGCGAACACTCCCCCGCCGACCACGGCGAACCAGACCGCGGTGCCCAACCCGTTGACCACGCGCTGGTCGGCCCCGGCCAGCCCGCGGACCACCAGCACCGCGGCCACCACCAGCGCGGCCGCACCCTGGAGGACAACGATCCAGCCCGCGCCCCGCACGGCGGACGGGGCGGCCGGGCTACTGGGGACTGTCACAGCGTCAGCGTAGCTACGCCTCACGGGCTACACGCGGCTCTCACAGGGCCGGCTTAACCGCCCCGCCTAAGCTGATCGATCATGCGTGCCGTGCTGATCGTGAACCCAACAGCCACTTCCACCACACCGGCCGCCCGCGACCTGCTGGCCAATGCGCTC
>Ga0210393_10005276_pt1 | contig 10172 bp, 16 predicted proteins | sample IncBWC27OmetaG_FD_160068 | JGI IMG/M metagenome (GOLD analysis project Ga0210393, IMG submission 160068) | Forest soil microbial communities from Barre Woods Harvard Forest LTER site, Petersham, Massachusetts, United States - Inc-BW-C-27-O ...
GGCGGAAAACACCCTTGAGGCGATCTGCAAGGAATACCTGAAGCGAGAGGGGGTTCGGCTGCGAAGCAAGAGCCAGATCGAGGGCGCTCTCAGGCGGGTTGTCTATCATCCCAATAAGATCGGTTCCCGCCAGATCGAGGATATCCGGCGATCCGATATAGTCCGACTTCTAGACCAGATAGAGGATGAGCGCGGCCCGGTGGCCGCCGATTTCTCGCTTTCGATTGTCCGAAAGATCATGAATTGGCATGCCCGCCGCTCGGATGATTTCCGGTCCCCGATTGTAAGCGGCATGGCGCGGTCTAATCCAAATGAGCGCAAGCGCGAACGGGTGCTATCCGATGACGAATTGCGCGCCTTCTGGAAGGCTTCAGGGGAACTTACCGGGCCGTTCGGGCCGCTACTGCGGTTTATTTTGCTGACAGCCGCCCGTCGAATGGAGGCCGCCTCTCTGACCTGGAACGACATTGTGGGCAACGACTGGATTATCCCGGCTGTCAGATACAAGACCAAGAACGAAACCGTCCTGCCGCTTTCCAGGGCCGCCCTAGAGGTGCTGGCGTCAATCCCCCGAGTCGATGGTGTGGATTATGTTTTCAGCACCGGCACAAGGCCGATAGGCGGATTTAGTCAGTTCAAGGCCAAATTTGACAGCAATTCCGGCCTTACTAATTGGACGATCCACGATCTGAGGCGGACGGCGCGAAGCCTGATGTCTCGGGCAGGGGTTTCAACCGACCACGCCGAGCGCTGCTTGGGGCATGCAATGGGTGGCGTTCGCGGCACCTATGACCGTTACGCTTACCATGCCGAGAAAAAGCGAGCGTTCGAGGCCCTGGCCGCCCAGATCGATAGAATCATAAACCCTCAGCACAACGTAGTGCCGATGAGGAACACTGCGGCCGTCGAACTCGACTGTGCAAACAAAAGCCCCGCGGGCGAGGGCGGGGCTAGGTAGGGGATGCGGTGCGAGCACCGCAAGCCGATCATATTTGCTGTGGCCCACAGCGTCCACACACATTTGCCGCGGCGCCGGGGCTATTTCACCCGCTTGCCCCGCTTCATGCGGCTCCGCGGCGGTGGCGGGACTCGGGGGCCTTTTTAGGGATGCCTTATGTCGAAACAACAATCCAAGCTAGCGCTGTCAGCGCGACGGCGAAAGCAAGCATTAAAACGACGCCTAGAAGGTCTCGGTTTAGCACGGCGCTGCTCCCTTGCTAGAGTAGGGCGGGAGCGCGGACTGGTCTCTCTGTCACCGATAGGGGGCCAGAAGGCAGCGCGGTGATGTCCACGACTAGGCGCTTCTTGTATGCTTAAGTCCATCTAATTCGCATTTGCCGCGGGCGGGTTAGTCCCGCCAAAAGTCCCTGAATCGCGTCTGGCTTAGCGCCGGGTACCGAGTCGTATGCGTGATCGAGACGTGCCCGAGCCAATCCTGAATTGCCCGCGTGTCGATGCCGTCGTTGGCCAGCTTGTAACCGCAGCTATGCCGCAGCATGTGGAAATGGACCGGTAGCGCCAGGCTGGCACGCTGGCCGATAATCTTGACCAGCCGGTTGATGGCATCCGGCGTGAACGGCGTGCCGCGCTCGGTGCTTCACTGGCCCGTGTTCACAAGAAATCGGCTCCAAATCACAAGACGTGATCGCAGCGTGTGTTGTACCGCAGAACAGATGGCTAAGATGAAACCTGTTCCGTAGCCGGGGGGACAACTACACAATGCCGAAACTCGCGACGTGCAAATCGTGCGAGCGTCAGATCAGCACGAATGCCGGGTACTCGTACTATTGTCCGCATTGCGGTCACACCTACCGGCGCTCGTTCTTTCAGACTTACCGCAGATTCCTTTGGATGATGCTCGCCCTGCTGGTGGTCGGGTTCGGTTACGCTTTGATTGCCTCTTGACTGCGCTAAGCGGCCTTCTACGCAGACGCCACGCTTATCAAGAAAAGCCGTTTGCTGAGTCAGGGAAGGCTCAGGATTCAGTTTGCGTACTGGCGGTACATCCCTAGCCCTATTTTTAGCCTGTGGTTGGCGCACCCGGTTTGCATTTGTGCCCCACCGTAAGGCAAGGTGCCTGATTTTAGGCACGCTTGTCGCATCAGAAAAAATTATTGGCGGTTCTAGGAACTACTGCCTTCGCCCAGCACTTCCTGCACTCACCTACAGTGTGCGGGGCTGCGTCATGGAACCAAGATTTATTCAGTTGCGTGCACATCAGAAGAATATTGATCGTTATAAGCTCAAAACCAGGTTGAGCGAGACTCTTCTGTTAGTGCTGTTCGCCATCTTCAACTTCGTCCTATTCATTTCGACGTTAATCTCTCCACCCCGAAGGCAAAACGCATGCCGCGTAAACCGTGAAGAGTCACGGGAAAACCTGTCCATTCAGCGAAGCGCAAACGCACCACCAAGCCTCTGAAGCCAAGGACAAAGGCTCATCCTGGAACGGCGGCTGGCGCTAATTTCCAGGATGGAACGTGAGCTGGAGAAACTGAGAAACTCCGTAGGAGGTGCTCGCTTATCCCATACCCTGTTCGATAAAAGCCATATCGTTCGCCGTCGGGCGACTCATTTTCCCCAGATGTTGCGGATCCGCTTGTCAGCAATCGCCGTATAAACGACAGTATTCGCGATCGAGCGATGCCCCACGAACGCCTGAAGAGTGCTTGTATCGACTCCGCGGGCCGCCACCCGAGCATTGAAAGTCTAATCCTTAAATCGCTTTATGATGAGAATGGAGAGAATGGCGCTCACATAAAGCCAGCACAGGACCAGAAGCGGGATCAGGATAAAAGCAGACAGTCCAAGTACCACAGAAACAATCCAGCCGAAGCCAAAATAGAAGTGCAAACCGCGAAGCCAACCAATGCGGCAGCAATGTCAAAATCAATGAGATGGTCGTTGAGGAATTGCTTCACCGCGCTTTCCTCCTCACACGCTTGCGCTTGCCTCGAAGTAGCCAGCCGTTTCCTGAAGCTGGGAGGCACGCTACAGCGCGTTTGCCGCGGCCGAATTATCTCTCACACCCTAGCTACGGAAACGCGCCCGCGTGGCAGCGGAGAGGCTGGGGCATGTGATTTCACTTGTCATCGGCTGCTGATGCGGGACCCGGCAAAAGAAAACCCCAGCTTGGGCGAACCGGCTGCTAGTAGGTAGCGCAAATCACTGATGCCATCAGCAGCGGAAATGACAGTCTGGAATGTCGTCGTGAGTAGAGGCTGATGATCGCTGCAGCGAAGAAAGGGACCGAAAGGATATGGAGGATCGTCGTCATGGCGAGGAACCTAGCACATGTTGTAAGGCGCCGGGCAGGTCCGATTCGCCACGCGGACCGGGCTATTTCACCCGCTTGCCGCGCTTCAGGCGGCGCTTGCGACGAAAGGGGAAACGACGCCATGCACCAAACCGGTGCCGACACCGAGCTCCTTGCCGATTTTCAGCACGCCCATGCCGCCCTTGTGGAGGCTCAGGATTCGCTTTTCGAGTTGGGCCCTTGTCATGCCCCAGCGTTCCTCATCGAGGCTCCGGGCGCCATCCTTGCGACGGCCACGGCCTAGCTTCACGCCCTGTGCCTTGGCTCGCTTCAGGCCGGCGTTGACGCGCTCGACAATCATCGAACGCTCGAACTCGGCGAAGACGCCGCACATCTGAAACATGGCGCGCCCCGACGGCGTGCTCGTATCAAGCGCTTGCTGGTGCAGGTAGAGATCGCAGCCGAGCGCCTGCAGCTCGTTCAAAAACCCGACCAAGTGTTGCAGGCTGCGGCCTAGCCGATCGACCGACCAGGCGGCCACCATGTCGATCTTGCGGGCAGTGGCGTCCTTGAGCAACCGATCGAAGCCGGGGCGCCTGTCCCGACCCTTGGCGCCGGAAATTCCGGCGTCCTCATAGATCCCGACCACTTCCCAGCCTGAGCGGGCAGCAACCGCCTCGAGCTCGCGCCTTTGGTTCGCCGTGGTCTGTCCGTCCGTGCTGACCCGAATGTAAATTCCAACCCGCTTTGTGATGATCGCCTCCAAGGTCGGAAGCAGCAGATCGGAAGCAGCAGAATAGATTTGCGACGCCCAAAAACAGCAACGAAAACAGCGACCGGAGTCGGCAGAAAACGGGGGTGTTTCCTCTTGATCCGGCCGTACGGCGCACCAGGGCGCGAAAATCCGCGGTCGCGCAAAAGCGCGGGCCCCGCGACATGCAGCCGCCGCAGCAGCGCAAGGCAGAGCCCGTGCCGACCCGATGGCAGATTTGCGATGCCAGGGGTCTGGCGGGAAGCCTACCACATGGTGCGACGGGCGACGGCTCGGCGTGGTGCGCGTGGGGCGACACAAGAAAAGGCCCGGCGATAACACCGGGCCAGTCACATTGCGGATGCGACAAGTTTATCACCGCCATGTGACAGTCGGACGACGGTGCGACGGCCCGGCGGTTCAGCGTGGCGCGCTCAGGCAGGCACACAAAAAGGCCCGGCACGCTTGGCTCGCGCCGGGCCCAAGTCAGGGAGGAAACCGCCCAGCCTGAAGCTAGGCCCTTCGATTGATGCAAGCTGCATGCCGCGCGGCCGACCGTGCCGCGGCCGATCGGGTTCCAGCGCGGAACCTTCACACCCTTGGAAGGGTTGTGATTCAGGAGGAATTTATCGCGGCTGAAACTGTCTCTTAAGGGGGGCTCGAGCAGAATGAGCACTCATGAAGGCCATATTGGCGATATTGGGCGTTTGGTTCGCGTCGAATCTGGCGATCTTCGCTTTCATCCTTTGGCGTCGGTCGCCGCACTTTCGGCAGCGTGTGTTTCGTCTGACCCTTAGCGCTTTCGTGCCGGTCGAACGTAAGCAGGCGCATGGCCACCGCCGGGATTGACCGCCGATCCGCATAATATCGCAATGCCGCCAAGCGGACCGTTGCGGGCGCGAGGGCGAATTAGGCGAATTCCAACTGAACCGAACGCCTGCCGTTCCCCTGCAGCAAACGGCCCCAGGGAACTGTTTTGACACCTGCCGATTGATTCCTCTCCAACACGCGAGGAGGAAGAGCTATGCGCCTTCATAGCCACCCCTAGTCAATTGACGTGGTCACCGTAATAGCCGCTGGCCTGTTGTCAGTGGGCTTCGCCTGTGCCCTAGCATCCCTGTGGATCGAGCTGGCCCACTAGACCGCGACCAATCCGACCCCGCCGCAGAGGCAGGCGCAGCGGAAACAAGAGCGAATTCGGTTCCTGTCAAAAGTGCCCAAGCGACGCAATAAACATTGCGAGACTCAACGCAAGCGTTAACGCCATGATGCTCCATTGCAGTAATACAATCGTACTCATTCCCAGTCTCCCTGAGCGACTGTGAAAAGCCGATGCGGTCTTGATGCGACACATCAATTGGCTCGAACGTAAGCCACGCGTTCACGAGCGATGTGTTAGCCATCCCACATTTCACGAAGACTTGATGGCCACGCGAGGCGTGCCGGATCATCGATGTGGCGAGCGGCGAGGTGGTCGGAGTGTGTTGCGCCGCGAGGGCAAAATCGGTATTTTTTAAAGTGAGGCGGGCGTGCGTGATGGGAGAGAGATGCGGGCTGAAGCAGATTGGATCGTTGCGATTGCTTTTCGGGGCTAAACTTTTGAAGTAGGCGACAGGATGATTCCGAATAGGCCCTTTTTGTTGAAGCGCCTTAGATCGGGACGGAGCGGTTCGGCCTCGCAAATCAAGGAAACCTGACCAGGAATGGTTTGAACAAACGACTGAAAGCCCCAATTGGCATCAATGTCGTCAACGACGACTGCGCTCTTTGGTCCCAGCGTTGGCCAAGTTCGATCCAGTTCAAATCGAACGTTACGGTCACTGTGGAGGCTATCGTGAATGAAAAGGTCAATTTGGCCTAGCTCATCGAGCAATCCAGGAAGACGGCGCCGACTCGAACCCTTGATGTACGTCCATCGATCCGAGTGGCCGTCGCCAACGGCCATTCCGACCTGTTGACGCCAGGGCCTCTCCAGTGGTGGAAGATCAATGCTCCAAAGATGGCCGTCTCCGTTCCTCTTAAGTGCTTCAAGAATGAAGCGCGACGTGACACCGTGAGCTACGCCCGTTTCGACAACCTTCTTTGGCCTCAAGTGACGCGTTAGACACCATATGGCTCGCACCAATCCAGCATCGCCATCGTTCCACCACTGAAAGCTCTCCGGGCCGGGTCGTATCCCCTTTGCTTCCAGCTCGCCCATTACCTGGTTCCATAGCTGCGAAAACCTCTGAGCTTCGTCGCGGGGCCACGGAACACCAAGGGCTTCATGAAGTTGCTGCTCCCAGCCTAAATCTGGCTCGTAGGGGCATTGAGGTCTGCGCTCCTCGTACTTCTCCGCATAGGCTTCGCGGATTGTGGTCCAGATTCCAATCGGATCGGCGGCTAAATCGGCAATACCAGTTACAGGATGCTTCAGCAAATAGCGTAGCGGTATTCCCAGCATTGATGCCTCCCGTGAACTGAGGCCACAAAATTCGCTGCACCAAATGCACCGAATTTCCTTCGCATTATTCGCACCGAATTTCTCGCGTCGCACACTCGATACGCCCCAACCGCCCGTATCGACATTTGTTCAAAAAAGGCTTTGTCGCAGAGCCTGAGGTGATTGTGGAGTCAAAGGCTGGTTCCATGTTGCGCAACATTTCGTCAATCGCATCGACGCGGCGCCGACTTGGACACATCAGCGCCGCGCCGGGCCGCACCGTGACGACGGGGGTCGAAGGAGGCACAGCCAAGGTCAGGTTCTACCGTGCCTTTATGACGGCTGGACGATGCGAGATGGCCGGTGGTTCGGCGTGGCGCGCGGAGGGCGGGACAAGAAAGGCCCGGCGCAGAACACCGGGCCAGTACTGGCTACATCGCGTAAGGCAGGACGAGTTGGGACTGGGAGTGCCACAGCTAGGTCCCACCGATCACACAATCCAGGCCGCCGAGGACATCATCCCCCGAAGCCGGTGTAGCTCCCCCAGGCGCCCGCGGCACCGGACCACGTTCGCGGCAGAGCGGGTATCTCACCAGCATTGGAATTGCGGAACTGTTGGCTGGTGAACTGCCGCGCGTCGCGGGCGTGATGACGCTGCTTTGAGTAGGCGGTCCCTGTGGTTGCGCCGGCCATCAAGGCTGCACCGAGAATAGCGAGAACGATCTTACGCATGGTTTCCTCCGATTTTTGTGTTTGAAAGATGTACGTTTGGAAGCCCGCGTTGGTAGTGCGATCAAGATCACAACATCATCACATTGATCTGATCCGGACGTTTGTCATGAGTTCGCAGAGGGCTAACGATGGAGCCCGTAAATCCAAAAAAGCAAACGAAAACAGCCGAAGAATTGGCGACGATGATCCTTCAGGATCTCAGCAACGTCGTCGAAGACTGCCCCCGGCGCGGAGTTACCGTGACCGTCTACGGTCTGGATCCATGGAATGTGTTGCTCTCGTTTGGCGTCGATGCCGGTCCCGTGCGCAACTAGGCCGAGTTGCAGAGGTTCTGCGACATCATCACCGAGCGGTTGAGGCGCCTGTATGACGTGGCGACTTAAGCAGGAAGATCTACCCGGCCGGCCAGAGGCCATGCAGTCAATTTCGGAAGGGCGCGATAACGACTCCTCTGACGGCAACCTGCGCGCTATCGACGAAGTTAGGATTTGTCTCTGAAGCGTGCTCGATCGCGCCGAGCGCGATCGCCACCAAAGAGAATATGCCGATCCAGGTCCATATGATACCGCTCTTGCTCATGTTCGTGGGTCTCCTTTCATCCACGAACTGAAACGTAGGGCTGCACCGGCTGAATCGTTAGCGGTAAGACGATGAACATAGCTTCTATTCAACAGCCGGGGTCGAAGGTTTGCTCGCGCGAACGTGAAGGCGCCGCGCGCTAACAGCGACGTCAATGTACCCCCTAAAACAAAGCGATGACGAAAGCGAAAGAAAAAATAAAACCTGGTTCTTCGTTGACCAACTCGACCAGACGCCGCGACGAACGCGGTTGACCGGATAGATGCGGCACGATCAGGTCTTCGGAAAACATGCCGAGTAGCACCTCGTTCTGGATCGCGGTTCTCTGCCGAATGGTCACCTCGCCCGAACTCCTCGATAAGCGCCTGAACCCGCTCGGTCGCGATTCGGCAGGCGTCCGTGGTCTTGTCCAAATCCTCCCAAGGTGAACAGTCGAGTTTTCCCCCAGCGGTTGATCGGCACCGCGACCGCAGCACCATCATCTCGGGCTGCTGTTTGCCGGCGGGTCGGCCTGATGATCTAGGTCGATCTCGGTCATGGTGTGGATTGCAGCCGCAGGGTCACGCGGCATTGAGGATTCCATCAGAAGAACCCTCGGAGGGCACTGTGTGTACCCAGTGTGTACCTTGGAGGGCCGGCAAGCCCGGGGTATCTGGAGCTAAATCCTAGAAACCAAGGGAGATCCTTGATCCTGAGCTTAGGATTTAGAGAACTAGGGTCCAAGAATTGTAAAGTATCCTTCGAGCTCCGTCCTCGCGAGACGCTCATACTCAAAAGCTTGCGCCAGGAGCGACCATTTTTGATCAGGACGGAATGCTGCAGTCTGCCGATACAACGAAGCGATGGTGCGGTACCGGCGTACGTTTTCCAAAACAGCCTTCCCACTCATGGTTTGCCTCCATTCCCTTTTTGGTCGGGGCGGATTTGTGCACGGGGCGATTTGCGAAATCGTTAGCGAGCTTGGCGGAGAGGGCACATGGTTTGCGAACCGTTGACTTGGCCGCACGAGCAGTGGCCGCCTGGCTGACCGGCGGCGTGGCAATCTCAGTTGGCGGTATCCTTATTCTCCCTTACCGAACAGGTGTTCCAGCACTTGTTCGGTCCACTATTTTATGACACCATAAAACTATGAAGCGGTCAATAATAGATAGCGCTAAAAAATCAAAACGTGGCAGGCCTCCTGTCGAGAGCAAGGCGATCAATGTCCGCATGGCGGTCGACGCCATAAAATCCCTTGACGCATGGCGTCGTCAGCAAGACGACCTTCCCGGCCGCCCCGAGGCGATCCGGCGCTTGGTCGAGATCGGCCTCGAAGCGACATCAAAGAAAGGCGGAAAGCGATGATGGGGCCGTCAGACCGACTGCGCGCCATTTGGAGGAATTCAAGAATTTCCGCAGAACAGATGAAGGCACAATTGCCCTTCCGGCAGCGCGGCCTTTCGGACCGGACCATTCAGGCGCTCGTCGACTGCTCAATCGACTCGCCAGAGCGATTGCTCTTCATGACCGAAAAAGAGATCCGGTCGATCCCCGGTATCGGTAAAGTCTCGCTGGCGGAGATCATTGCCTACAGAGACAAGTTCATCCGATGAGGGAATGCTCCGAGGCCATCCGCCGCCTCGCTGAAGGCGAAGCCGAATGGCTAAAGCTATGAAAGTCCCGGAGCCTACCAAGGAAACGAAAACAGCCGAAGAACTGGCCGCGATGATTCGCCGCGCGTCTAGTTTGAATCCGCATTGTCCGCGGGGCTTCACGGTATTCGGAAGGGCAACAGGCGCGGGACCGATCAAAGCCGCAGGAAAAACGGCGAGGTTTAACATGGAAAAAAAGTAATGAATGCGAGTCAGCTTGTGGCCTTAATTGTGTCCTATCTAATCCGGCAAGGCGGCAAGGGGCAGCGAGAGATAAAAATGAAGCGTCCTAAACCGCACGACATGACTGACCTTGAAAAAGCACGGATCCAGCTCCGACAGGCTCGACTTGGTGCCCAGCGCCGTCTGCAAGATCTGGATGGCCAAGAACTGCCGCCTAATGAGCGCTTCGGCAAGGAAGTGCTCCGCTGCATCATCATGGCAACAGAGCCGGCGGAGATCGCCAACGCAGACCTGGCGGCGGCAATCTCAATGATGAAATACGTTGCAACTGTTGCAGGTGAAATCGACCGCGCACCGCACTAACACATCGGCGCGATACAACAGCGGCCAGCGTGCATTAAGCCGATTTTCATTTGCCAATCTGAAATCTGTCACAAATCGTACGTATAAGGTTCACCTTAGCGTCTGGTTAGGCTCGGCATAGGTGCACCCCCCCTTGCTGGGCCAATTTATTTTTTAGTTTTTGAGTAGGATGAGTTCGATGGTTGAGGTGGTGGCAGCATTTCTCGGATTGTTAAGCGCAAGCATTTTTCTCGCACATGCCTTTGAGGCCTACAG
>Ga0210393_10005280_pt1 | contig 10169 bp, 10 predicted proteins | sample IncBWC27OmetaG_FD_160068 | JGI IMG/M metagenome (GOLD analysis project Ga0210393, IMG submission 160068) | Forest soil microbial communities from Barre Woods Harvard Forest LTER site, Petersham, Massachusetts, United States - Inc-BW-C-27-O ...
GCCCGCGTCAGGCTTTCGGATGGCGGCAACGCGAAACCCGCCCGCTGTAATGCGGACGGGTTCGCCGGCTTTCCGCTGAGAACGGAGAAATCGACCGCCAGGTGTCCTGAAGTTATTTGAATCAACGGTCGCGTTATTTCAGCGACGTATTGATGCTCGTGAACTTCGCGTTGAGGGTAGAACCGAGACCATTAACGGCAGCGATAATGGCGAGGCTGATGCCGGCGGCGATCAGGCCGTATTCGATCGCGGTTGCACCCGACTGATCGGCCCAGAACTTTGCAATAATCTTCTTCACAGTACCTCCTGTACGCAAGTAAACCCGCTACTCGGGTTGCTGGCACTGTGCCGTTAACTGATTAAAATCGAGCGAATAAGCGAAATGAACAATTAATTAAAGCGGCTGTCGCTCGTCCGCCGCCTCTGCAAGTCACGCCCCTCCCGTTGCGAGAAAACGAATTCGCGCAACGCAGGAATCCAAAATCCTATCCGGCGCAAACGACCAGTTTTTCCTCGGTGAAGAACTGGAGCGCACCGTAGCCTTCCATATCCACGGCGTAACGAAAGTTGCCGTCCGTGGTGGGGAAGACCGCAATGACGACACCGTCTTTATGGGCGTCATGGTCGTCGGTCGCCTGTTCAACCCGTTCGCCAATCGCAAATTTCGACATCGCATGTTCCTTTTCGGGAATCTTATGCGTGATTCTCCCCCAAACTCGTTAACGGTTCTTAAGCAAAGGCGGCGCGACTTTGGTCAAACGGAGACCAAAATCGCGCCGGTCGTTGCGTTAAGTCTCGATGGACGCGAACAAATTTTCTCGCGATGATACCGGTTCCACTCAACCGCACCCCGGATTCTTACGGTGTCGGCCTTTATATCTTTGAGAGGCTGCCTTGATCGACCGACGGCGATTGCTTCATTCCGCCTCGACTTGCATCGCCTGGTTCGGGCTCGAATCGACGGCGTTGGCAACCGAGGCGGTCTATCCGTCCCGTCCCGTGCGCTGGATCGTTCCCTATACGGCCGGCGGCGCGACCGACGTGTTGTCCCGCCTGATCTGCCAGCGTTTGTCGGACCGGCTCGGCCAGAGCTTTGTCGTCGAGAACAAGCCGGGCGCCGGCAGCAACATCGGCACGCAGGCCGTGATCAATTCGCCGCCGGATGGATACACGCTGCTGCTGACAAGCACCGCCAACGCCATCAACGCGTCGTTCGATCCGACGCTGCCATATGATTTCGAGGCCGGTATCGCACCGGTGGCGGGCCTGGCGCGTATTCCGCTGGTGCTCGTCGTCAATAACGAACTTCCCGTCCGCAACGTGGCGGATTTCATCGCCTACGCCAGGGCCAATCCCGGCAAGCTCAGCATCGCTTCGTCTGGCATCGGCACCTCGCTGCATCTCTCCGGCGAGTTGTTCAAGGCCATGGCGCACATTCAGTTCGTCCATGTACCCTATCGTGGTTCGGCGCCGGGGCTTTCGGACGTGATGGCTGGCCAGATCCAGGGCATGTTCGACAACGTCACCTCTTCGTTCGAACTGGTGCGGTCGGGAAAATTGCGGGCGCTCGGCGTCACGACAAGGGAACGCTCGGAAACCCTGCCCGACGTGCCGCCGATCGCAGATACGCTTTCCGGATTTGAAACAAGCTCGTTCTACGGTGTCGGCGCTCCGCGCGGCACGCCAAAGGACGTCATCGATCTCCTGAATAAGGAAATCAACGCGGCGTTCGGCGATCCCCTCATCAAGCAGCGGTTTGCCGAACTCGGCGCCATTCCCATCACCGGCAACGCCGGCGCCTTCGGCGGCATGCTCACGACCGAAACCGGGCGGTGGCGCAAGGTCGTGGAACTTTCCGGTCAGAAGAAAGAATGACGGCAGCGGAACGCCGCGGTATCCTGTTCTTTGTCAACGATACGCAACTCGCTTGGTCGGGTTCACATGATCAGACACAGAGCCCCATGGGATGCCCGCTCGACGATCTCGAGGTCGGCACATGTGCTTGAGCGGATCGGACTGGCGCTGACAGGCGCTTCCTGCGGCCTGTTCGTAGCTGCGCATGTCGGACGGGCCGACATCGAGCTGATCGGCTCGGCGACTGCCGTCTTTGCCATGATGATCTACGGCGCGATCGGCTTCTACCTTGGGATCGACCTGCCGCACCCGCCTGCCGATCATGACATGCACCTGCCGCTGCGCCACGGACTGGGCACCGGCACGGACACCGTCGAGCTGTTGAGTGCGGCCGGCACGTTCCTCGCCGCGGTGGCGGCGGTGATCTCGGTAGCCAGCATCGTGCTGGATGAAGCAGCGCATGCCACTTCCGCGCTTCTGATTTGTCTGGCCTGGGCGGTCGGCGCGACCTTGCAGATTGCCGCCGGGATCATCGCGCGGAAACACGCCAATACCGCGGATCAATCGTAGTGGCGCAGCCCTTCAACACAACGCGACAGCGGCCCAGCATAATGCCGGGCCGCCGTTGCACCGTCCCGTTATCTGCCCGGAACAGGCGATTGGGAAGCTTAGCTGCCGGACGGATTGAAATCCGGATCGTGGTCGCCAATGCGCGAACGATCGAAGCTCTCGTTGTCGAGGTAGGTGCCGGTCGATTCGCGCGGCGCTACGAACGCAGGCGACTGCACCTGGTTGTAGGTCGAGCGATAGTGCCGGAGGGCGTGGGCCGGCTTCTGCGGGGCAGATTCGTCCTGCGCGAAGGCCGGGCTTGCAAGTGCTGCTGTCACGATGGCGACAGCCGTGAGTGCTTTAATGGTCATAGGGTTTTCCATCTTTACGTGGTGAACCCCTCCTCGTGACATTTCCCTACATTCACAATCCGTAACAAGCGAAACACGTTCCCGAGCGTGGATTCAAACGAGCGTGAGTCACACTCAATCACGACGCCGTTTTTCGTGATCTCCGCCGTGATTGAGAGTGAGCATGCCAAGCGATTTCCACCGGATGAAAAAAGCCCACCGAAGGGCTGCGCGGCTACTCGAATTTTAACTAAATCGAAAGCGCGCGATGCGCTCACGTCCCGGTCCGGATTCCGGCGATCAAAATGTCGATCATGCGTTTGGCGGCTCGCGTGCCATCCGGCCCAGAACTCATGTTCGCAACCCCGGCCAATGCGCGCAGTAGATCGAGCGGATCGAAATCCGAACGAATATCGCCGCTCGCAGCGGCGCGATCGATCAGCTTCGCGATCGCCCGCGTCATCTGTTCCGCGGAAGCCGAATAGAGCTCGGATGTACCGCCGACGATCGAATTGAGCGCGTCGTACATTCCGTGTTTGGTGGCCATGTAATCCACGAACAAGTGCAGCCATTCGCGCAAGGCCGCTATCGGTGCCTGCGTCTCGGCCAACCGTGAGGCGGCCGTCACGAGCTGCTCCGTCTCATGGCGGTAGACCGCCTCGATCAACGCGTCGCGGGTGGGAAAATGACGGTAGAGCGTGCCGGCCCCGACACCTGCGGTTCGCGCGATCTCGTCGAGGCTCGCTGCCGCTCCCTTTTCGGCGAAGGCGGCCTTTGCGGTTTTGAGCAAGAGGGCGCGGTTGCGCTGCGCGTCGGCCCGCGGCTTGCGACCAGTGAGGCCCTTGCCCTCATCTATCACGTCCAAAATACCCCTTGATAAACGGAGAGTGCCTCCATATCTAAAACGGAGACGCTCTCCTTTTACGTCAAATTGGGTTGGCAGACAATGGTTTGCCGCCAAGGGAGCGTCATGGCCAAGAGCTAACAAGACCCAAGGAGTTTGTCATGACGAATAGCTTCGGAGCGACGTCCACCACCGACGAGGTGCTGGCAGGTATAGATCTCCGCGGAAAGCGCGTTCTGGTCACGGGCGTATCGGCGGGGCTAGGTGTGGAAACGGCGCGCGCGCTCGTCGCGCATGGCGCCCGTGTGGTCGGCACGGCCCGTGATCTTGCCAAGGCAGAGCGCGCAACGAGCGGGATCCGCGCCCAGAGCGCGAATGGCGACAGCTTTGAACTCGTGGAGCTGGATCTCGCCTCGCTCGCCAGCGTGCGTGCCTGTGCCGATGCGCTCGTCGCCGACGGACGGCCTTTCGACGCCGTGATTGCCAATGCCGGAGTGATGCGAACGCCCTTCGGGCATACCACGGAAGGCTTCGAGACCCAGTTCGGCACCAACCATCTCGGCCATTTCGTGCTGGTGAACCGCATCGCGGCAATGATGGCTCCCGGCGGGCGACTGGTGAACGTCGCCTCGTCCGGTCACCGCTATTCGGACGTCGACCTCGACGATCCCAATTTCGCGCGCACGCCCTATGATCCGATGATTGCCTATGGCCGGTCCAAGACCGCCAACATCCTGTTCGCAGCCGAATTCGATTCGAGGCACAAGTCACGCGGTGTGCGGGCGACGGCGGTGCATCCGGGCGGGATCAGGACAGAACTCGGCCGGCATATGGCGCCTGACGAACTCGACAGGCTGGTCGCGCAGATCAATGCCCAGTTGGCCGCCGACGGCCAGCCGCCCTTCCAATGGAAGACGGTCCCGCAAGGAGCCGCGACATCGGTCTGGGCGGCTTTCGTTGCCCCATCGGAGAATGTCGGCGGCCGCTACTGCGAGAATTGCCAAGTGGCGGAGATCATCGAAGGACCGGTCAGCCCGGTGAGCCCCGGCGTCAGATCCTATGCGCTCGATCCGCAGCGCGCCAAGGCGCTCTGGGCCAGGAGCGAGGAGATGGTGGGTGAACGCTTCTGACTCCACCTGACCGTCGAAGGAAGCCGACGCGTCCAAAAAGACAAAAAAGCCAACGAAATTGTTGAGAAGCCGTTGTGTACCCGCGTGGACGCCACCGGCCGGGATCGAGATTTTCGGCCAACCCGGGTGCCCACGCGACCAACCCGCCAAACAAGCGTTACAATCTGCGGTAAGATGCCTAGAATGAAGATATGAAGCTTGCGAGGTGACAATGGGCTGGGTCGCTGGTGTCGTCGCGTTCACGGTAGGTGCGTTCGGCATGGTGGCCGCCGCCGAGGCCCAGCAGGGTCAGGCAGGACCTCCGGCGGTTGGTGTGCTTGAAGCGACCAAGCGGCCCATCACCGAGTCCAACGAATTTCTGGGAAGGATCGAGGCGGTCAACCGCGTCGCCATAGTCGCGCGTGTCACGGCCTTCCTGGACAAACGGCTTTTCGCCGAAGGCACGGAAATCAAGACCGGCGACCTGCTCTATCACCTGGAGCGCGGTCCGTTCGAGGCCGATCTCAAGTCGAAGCAGGCCCAGGTCGCCCAGTTGCAGGCGACGCTGGTCAACGCCAAGCTCACGACCGATCGGGCCCGGACCCTACTGAGCGGACCGGCGGGTCAGCAGTCCACCTACGATGCCGCTCTTGCCAACCAGCAGAGCCTCGAGGCGCAGATACAGGCGGCGCAGGCGCAGGTCGACCTGTCCCAGATCAATCTCGATTACACCGAGATCCACTCGCCGATCGACGGCCGGATCGGCCGCACCGCCGTCACCGAAGGCAACGTCGTCACACCGAGTTCCGGAACGTTGACCACCGTCGTCAGCCAGGACCCGATGTATGTCACGTTTCCTATTTCAGTGCGCGAGGGCCTGGGGCTGCGCGATCGTTATTCGACGCGCGGCGGCTTCAAGGCGGTCGTCATCCGGCTTCGGCTGACCGACGGCCGCCTCTATGACCAGGTCGGCCAACTGAATTTCGTCAACAACACGATCGATCAAGGCACTGACACGATATTGCTCCGCGGGACCATTCCCAATCCCGAACTGGCCTCCGGCCTGCGCGAACTCACCGACAACGAGTTCGTCAGCGTCTTGCTGGAAGGCGTGCAGCCGGTCGAGGTTCTGGCGATCCCGCGCTCTGCTGTGCTGTCGGACCAGCAAGGGGATTATGTCTTCGTGCTTGGCGCCGACAACAAGGCGGAGCAGCGGCGGATCAAGCTCGGACAATCGACGTCCACGGTCGCTTCGGTGACAAACGGTCTCCAACCGGGGGAGAAGGTCATCGTCGAGGGCCTGCAGCGGGTGCGTCCCAACCAGCCCGTCGCGCCCGGTCCAGCCAGCACTCTGATCCAGTCCAGCATGAACAGCACGGCAGATGGTGGCGCTGCGTCACGCAGTGGCGGCGGCACGAAGCCTGCGGGCACCTCTCCATGATTTCAGCCGTTTTCGTCGACCGTCCGCGGCTTGCCATCGTCATCGCGTTCGTGATCACGATTGCTGGCGCGCTCGCGCTCATGCAGATTCCGGTCGCGCAGTTTCCCGATATCGTGCCGCCGCAGGTCACCGTAACGGCCGTCTTCCCCGGCGCCTCCGCCGACGTGGTGGAAGCCAGCGTCGCTCAGCCGCTGGAGGCGCAGGTCGTCGGCGTCGACAAGATGCTCTACATGAAGTCGACCAGCGGCAACGACGGCAGCTATACGCTGACGGTCTCGTTCGCGCTCGGCACAAATCCCGACATCAACACGGTCAACGTCAACAACCGCGTTCAGACCGCGCTGTCGCAATTGCCGACCGAGGTGCAGGCGCAAGGGCTTGTCGTCCAGAAGAAGTCTTCGGCCGTGCTGCAGTTCATCGTTCTGTACAGCAAGAACGGCGAGCAGGATCCGCTGTTCATTACCAACTACGCCGTGATCAACGTCCTCGACGCGATTTCGCGCACGCCCGGCGTCGGTCAGGCGACGCTGTTCGCCAAGCTGAACTATTCGATGCGGATCTGGTTCGACACCCAGCGGCTGACCAGCCTCAACCTGGCGCCGTCCGACGTCATCGCGGCGATCCGCGCGCAGAGTGTGCAAGCCCCTGTGGGGCGCATCGGCGCTCGCCCGATCAGCGACGACCAGCAATTCCAGTTCAACGTGCAGACGCAAGGGCGGCTGACGACCTCGGCGCAGTTCGGCGACATCGTGCTCCGCGCCAATCGCGACGGATCGGTGCTGCGCATCAAGGACGTCGCCCGGGTCGAAATCGGCGCGCAGAACATGGACAGCGAGTCGCGGATCGACGGCCAGGCCGCCGTGCCTCTGGGAATCTATCTTGCGCCCGGCGCCAACGCCGTGTCGACGGCAAAAGCCGTCCAGGCGACGCTCGCCAAACTATCAGAACGGTTTCCGCCGGGATTGACCTATAGCGTACACTACGACTCCACGACCTTCGTCTCCGACACCATCAGTGAAGTGCTGAAGACACTCGGCGAAGCCTTCGTGTTGGTCGTCATCGTGGTGTTTTTGTTCCTCGGCAACCTGCGGGCCACGCTGATCCCCGCGATCGCGGTCCCCGTCAGCCTGATCGGCGCCTTCGCGGTTCTGCTAGCGCTCGGCTATTCCGCCAATACGGTATCGCTGCTGGCCTTGGTGCTCGCCATCGGCATCGTGGTGGACGACGCCATCGTGGTGGTCGAGAACGTCGAGCGGGTGATGGAGGAAGAGCCGGAGCTTTCGCCCGCCGATGCCACCAAGAAGGCGATGACGCAGATCACTGCGCCGATCATCGCAATCACGCTGGTGCTGCTGTCGGTGTTCGTGCCGATTGCCTTCATCCCCGGAATCTCCGGCACCCTGTTCCGTCAGTTCGCGGTGACGATCAGCGCGGCGATGGTGATCTCGGCATTGAACGCGCTGACGCTCTCGCCGGCACTGTGCGCGGTCTTTCTGCGGCACACCGGCCCGCGGCGCGGCATCCTGGGGCGCGTGCTCGGAGGCATCGACTGGGTTCGCGACCGCTACGCCGGCCTGGTGCGACGGTTGCTGGGTGTCGCGACACTGGCGGTCGTCGCGGTATTCGTGTTCGGCGCCGGCATCGCCGGCGTCGCGCGGCTGACCCCGACGGGCTTCCTGCCGGAGGAGGATCAGGGCGCGTTCTTCATCGCGGTTCAGTTGCCGGACGGCGCGTCAGTGGCGCGCACCAGCGAGGTGACCAAGCAGGTCGAAGCGCAGCTCAAGCAGATGCCGGCGATCAATCATGTGCTCTCGATCATCGGCTTCTCGCTGCTCGATGGCGGCAACGAGCCGAATTCCGCCTTCGTGGTGGCCAGCATGAAGCCGTTTGCGGATCGCAGGGCAGCGGCGGATTCGGTGCAGGCAACGATCCGCCGGACCTTCGGCGCCGGAACGCAGATCCGGCAAGCCGCCATCCTGCCGTTCAACCTGCCGCCGATCATCGGGCTTTCGACCTCGGGCGGTTTCGAATACCAGCTCGATGCGCTTGAAGGACAGGACCCGGCCGCACTCGGCAGCGTGATGACCGGCCTGATCAACGCGGCCAACCGCGATCCGCGGCTGACCCGGGTGTTCTCCACCTTTACCGCGACCAACCCGTCGATCTATCTCGACATCGATCGCGCCAAGGCGCAGGCGCTCGGTCTCAATATGAGCGACGTCTTCACCGCGCTGCAGGCGACGCTCGGCGGAATCTACGTCAACAACTTCAATCTTTTCGGACGCACCTGGCAGGTCAACGTGCAGGGCGAAGCCGCCAACCGCGGCGACATTCCCGACATCTGGCAGATCTATGTGCGCAACAGCGCCAACCAGATGGTGCCGATCCGCTCGATCGCCAGCATAAGGATCATCACCGGGCCGCAAGTCATCACCCGCTACAACAACTATCGTTCGGTCACGGTGAACGGCGGCCCCGCGGCCGGCGTTTCGTCAGGGACAGCGATCGCCGCGATGGAAGAACTGTCGAGATCGACGCTGCCCGCGGGCTATTCCTATGAATGGACCGGGACCGCCTATCAGGAGCAGGCGGCCTCCGGCCAGACCGGCATCATTCTCGGGCTGGCGATACTGTTTGCCTACCTCTTCCTGGTCGCATTGTATGAGAGCTGGACCATTCCGGTGCCGGTCCTGTTGTCGGTCGCAGTCGGCGTGCTCGGCTCCTACCTTGCCATCAAGCTCAGCGGATTGAACCTCGACCTCTATGGCCAGATCGGCCTGGTCGTGCTGATCGCGCTCGCCGCCAAGAACGGCATCCTGATCGTCGAATTCGCCAAGGAGCAGCGGGAAGCCGGACTGTCGATCACGGATGCGGCCGAACTCGGCGCACGGATGCGCTTCCGCGCCGTGATGATGACCTCGATCGCCTTCATTCTCGGCTTGGTGCCGCTGGTGATCGCAACCGGCGCCGCCGAAATCAGCCGCCGCGGGGTCGGCACGGCGGTGTTCGGTGGCATGCTCGCGGCAAGCTCGATCGGCATCTTCCTGGTGCCGATGCTCTACGTCGCCTTCCAGCGATGGCGCGAGAGCGCCAAGCGCCGTTTCGGCAGCAGCGAAAATAAGGGTGAAAAGGCCCATCCGCCGGCGGTGAGCTGACGCGCGACCGCCGCCGACTTACCGAATTCCCTCTTCGGCCACTTCCTCGGTCACCTTGGCGACCTCTTTGTCTTCCTCGGTCAGCTGGGTTTTCTTCCAGCCGCCTTGCGCGAACCAGCATACCGACACCAAAGCGGAGGCAATGTTGGCGATCGGAAACGACCACCACAAACCCGCGGCGTGTAGTTCAGTGTGCTTGGAGAGGACGTAAGCCAGCGGAAACTGCAGCATGAACTGGGAGACGATCGCGATCACCATGGCAACGAGCAGGTTACCGGAGGCGCGGAACGCCGACACGATGCAAAGCTGCACACCCATGGCGCCCCATGCCAGGCACATCACGCGGATGAAGCTTGCACCCTCGGCGATGACCTCGGCATCGTTCGGAACAAAGAAAGCCACCAGAGAAGGCGCGAACAGAAAGGCCATCAGACCGACCGCCGTGAGAATGATGAAGCCCCAGACGGCGCCAAGGAACGTCACGCGAGAGGCCCTGAGGATATTCCCTGCCCCGATGTTCTGGCTGACCAACGTGGACACCGCCATCGACAGCCCCATCGCAGGAATGACGATGAACTGCAGGATGTTCGAGCCTATCCCATAGGCGGCCAGGGTCACGGTCCCGAAGCCTGTCACCAAGAACGTCATCAGCAACGGTCCGAGCCCGCGCGTCGAAAGCTCGATCGAACCCGGCAGCCCCAATAAAAAAGCGCGCTTGATATATTGCGGGTCGGGCCGGAAATCCCGCCATCCAAGCTGGATGCCATGCCGGCCCTGCAGGAAGATGACCATGCCGAGCACGGCGGCAAGCCCTTGCGTTGCCAGCGTTGCAAGTGCGGCCCCCATCACGCCCTGGCCGGGAATCCA
>Ga0210393_10005282_pt1 | contig 10168 bp, 6 predicted proteins | sample IncBWC27OmetaG_FD_160068 | JGI IMG/M metagenome (GOLD analysis project Ga0210393, IMG submission 160068) | Forest soil microbial communities from Barre Woods Harvard Forest LTER site, Petersham, Massachusetts, United States - Inc-BW-C-27-O ...
GACGGAATGCCCGCTCGATCAGCGCAGCCACCCGCATCGCGCCGACGCCCACTGCTGCCGCGACCACGCCAAGCCCGATCAGCGCGCCATAGTCGACGAACGTCAGCGGGGCGACCGTGGGCGCTGTGATGTCGTAAGGCGCGCCGATGATCGCCTGGGTGGTGAGCGACGCGGCGAGGGTGGCGGCGAAGACGGGAATTGCATTAGCGAGCGAATAGGCGCCGATGATAAGCTCAAAAGCGTAAAAGGCGCCCGTGAGCGGCGCGCCGAACGCCGCCGCAATCGCGCCGCCCGCCCCGCAGCCGACGAGCACGCGCAGATCCTGCCGGCGCAAGCGCGATCTTACGCCGAGATACGAGGCGACGCCTGCGCCAATCTGCGCATAGCCCGCCTCGAGCCCGACTGATGCGCCACAGCCATTCGAGATCACGGTCTGCGTCGCCACCAAAAGGCTTTGGCGGAGCGACATGCGTCCGCCGCGCAAAGCGTTGGCCTCGACCGGATCGACCGCGGGCGGCGCCTTCCTGCGAGCGAGCCAAAGGTCGATCGCGCCGAGCAGAAGGCCGCCCAGCATCGGCGCGCCAAAGGCGGCAAGCGGCGCGATGCGCTCGGCGGCGCTCAGGTGAACATCGAAGGGAATGCCGTAGATCCGCACATGCGCAACGTTGACGACGCTGGTCATTGCGGCAACGCACAAGCCAGCGAGGACGCCTACGCCGATTGCAAGCGCCGTCATGCCAAACTCGCTCGCGCGCAATCTCGTGCGCACGGTCGCGAGCATGATCAGCGCCGGGCGCGGCACAGAGATCAGCCGAGCGCGACGTCGAACGGGGGGGCCCATGTCCAAACTTATGCGCGGCGGGCGTTGCCCTGCCAAGGCCGCAGGCCGACCTCCCAGCATCATGCCTCAGAGCGCCGAAAGCGCCATGTCGTCGCGATGGATCATTTCAGCGCGCCCGGCCGTCCCCAGGATATGTGCGATATCGCGCGAATTGCGGCCGCGGATGCGCTCCGCATGCAGCGCATCATAGGCAATGAGCCCCCGCCCGATCTCGGCCCCGCGCTCGTCGCGGATGGCGACGCAGTCGCCGCGCGCAAACACCCCTTCGACCCGTGTAATCCCAGCCGGCAGCAGGCTTTTGCCGCGGGCGAGCGCCGCCACAGCGCCAGCATCGACAAACACGGCTCCTTTAAGTTCCAGCGACCCGCCGATCCAGACCTTGCGCGCCGCGACCGGGTTCGACGGAGTCAGGAACCAGGTGCAGCCGCCGCCTTCGGCGATCCGTGTGATCGGATGCGGAATGCGCCCGTCAGTGATCACCATGTGCGCGCCGGCCGACGTGGCGATGCGAGCGGCTTCGATCTTGGTGCGCATGCCGCCCCGCGACAACTCGGACGTCGAGCCGCCGGCCATGGCTTCGATCTCGGGCGTCACGCGCTCGACGACGGGAAGCAATCGCGCGTGCGCATTGCCATGAGGCGGCGAATCATAAAGCCCCGCGACATCGGAGAGGAGAATTAAAAGGTCCGCACTCGTCATAGTGGCGACTCGCGCCGCGAGGCGATCGTTGTCGCCGTAACGAATCTCGCTAGTTGCGACGGTGTCGTTCTCGTTGATGATTGGTATCGAGTGCATCGCGAAGAGGCGGCCGAGGGTTGCGCGCGCATTGAGATAGCGGCGACGTTCTTCCGTGTCCTGCAAGGTCAAGAGCACCTGGCCCGCGACAATGCCGTATTTAGCGAGGGCGCGAGACCACTCGCTGGCGAGCGCAATCTGCCCAATCGCCGCCGAGGCTTGGCTGTCTTCGAGCTTGAGCGCTCCCTTCGGCAGCCCGGCGATCGTGCGACCAAGCGCGATGGCCCCCGAGGACACGACAATGACGCTCGCGCCACGCTCGTGCAGCGCAGCGATGTCTGACGCGAGTGCTTCGAGCCATTCGCGTCTGACGGCGCCGAGGGCACCGTCGACCAGGAGCGATGAGCCGACCTTGACGACGACGCGGTTGAATTGATCGAGAGAGGGAAGCTTAACCACGATCGCCGGTGAGAAGGAAAGGCTTGACCGCCCGAAACCTTCGGCGGGCGAGCGTTTTTCGTCTAGTGCAGCGAGGCGGGGATGGCAAGGCGAGGGGTCGGGATAGGTCCGACCGCTTTCCCTAACGCAACGATGATCGGGTTCATGCGAAGGCCCGACAAGGCGGCGCAGAGCGAACGCGATTTCAAGATTTTGGCTTCGAGGACAAGCGCGGGCAACTCGGCAAATATTCGATCGAGGAGTCGATTCAAGACTAGCCCACGGCGCCGAACCTTCTGGCGCGTAGGTGTGGCCGCTCCGGTTGGATTCTATGACGCGCACAGACGCTCGCGTGATGGCGCCGCCCGAGTAGCGCACACTCCCTCCACCGTTTCCGCTAGCGCTCCGAACTCGACCGGCTTGATGAGAATGGCGTCGAACCCAGCGGCCGACGGGGAGACTCTCCACTCCTCGAAAGCATTGGCGGTCAGGGCGATAATGGGCGTCGGCGACCAGCCGCAGGAAGCCTCGAGCCTCCGCAAACGGCGCGTGGCCTCGTAGCCGTCGAGACCTGGCATCTTAAGGTCCATCAAGATGACGTCGAAGGGTCGAGATTCTAGAGGCGCGATCGGCGAGGCCAGACGCAGGGCCTCTTCGCCGTCGAATACGCGAACAACCTCGAAGCCCAAGCGGCGCATGGCCTTTTGAGTAATGAGAGCATTGATGTCGTTGTCTTCGGCGACAAGGGCGCGGCGGACTAACGGGAGCGATGAGAGGCGCGAGGCAGGGCCGGGGGTGGGTTCAACATCCCATGCCACGCGCTCGAAAAGCGAGCGCGCGCGAACCGGCTTGACCAGCCAGCCGTCGAAACCCTTGAGCGCCATTTGCCCGAACGCGTGGCGTTCAAAGGGCGAAAACAGCACCAGGCTGCGTCGGATCGCCGCTTCTCGCGCGGCTTGCGCCAGCCGCTTGGTGGCTTCAGATCCGAGCGCGCAATCGACGATGACGACATCGGGCTTGTGCGGGGCGTTCAACGCCTCGAGGCCGGAGTCCAGGCCCTCGGCCCGATCTACTTCGACGCCCGCCTCTATGAGGCGCGCTTCGATAGCCGGCGCCTCGAATGGAGAATTGGCGATGATGAGAGCGCGCGTTCCACTGGGGACGCGGCGCATCGTCTCCGGTGTGGCCAGCGGCTCGACTGAGGCGCATTTCGGCAACCGGACGGCGAAGGCGAAAATCGACCCTCCGCCTGGATTGTCAGAAAGCGAAAGCTCACCGCCCATGAGGCGGACAAGCTCGCGCGAGATGGCGAGCCCCAACCCCGCGCCCTCGAAGCGGCGCGCGTGCGAGCTGTCGCCTTGCTCGAAACTGTCGAAAACCGCCTTCCGGCGATCCGCCGGCACGCCGGGCCCAGTATCGATCACCGAGAACCGCGCCGCGCCCATTTCGCCGCGCTCGACCGTCACGCAGACGCCGCCCCGATCGGTGAATTTGACCGCGTTGCCGGCAAGGTTCATGAGGATTTGGCGCAGGCGGGGGCCGTCCGCGCGGACGAAGCGCGGTGCGCCGGCGCTGAATGAGGCCGCGATCTCAATGCCTTTGCTCTGGGCGCGCGGCGCGAGCAGTTCGACTACGCCCTCGGTAAGCCGACGAAGATCGACCCTCTCGACAACGAGATCGAAACGGCCCGCCTCTATCTTGGCCAGATCGAGGATTTCGTCGATCAGCGCGATGAGCGCGCTCCCGGAGCTGCGGATCGCCTCAACATAGCTTGTGTTTTCGGGATCGAGGGAAGCCTCCCGCAACAGATCGGCCATGCCGAGAATGCCGCTGATCGGAGTGCGGATTTCGTGGCTCATCGTCGTCAGAAAGCGCGATTTGGCCTCGCTCGCCGCCTCCGCTCGGTCGCGCGCGCTCGCCGCTTCCTTGAGTCGCCAGAGTTCACCGCGCAACCCGTCGTTCTCGGCGGCGATCCGCGCCCCGCGCGCTTCCGCTTGACGCCGGGCGCAGGCGGTGGCGCCGGCGAGCGCGGCCGCCAGAGCGATTACCGCGCCAGCCTGAAGCCACAGCGCATGAACCGCGAAATCCGCCAATCCGACGCCCAGATCCATTTCCAATCCCGATTGAGCGCGGCGTCGCGCCGATCAGCTCGGAGATCCATGGTCTCAGGCGGCAGTTGTAAACCCCTTGCGGAATTCGGCCGAATTGTAAGGTTTGCGCCGATTCCGACTGTCTATGCCGCCGCGACAGCGCGGTCTGGCGCGCCGCGGTAGGAGAGCGCTTCGGCGAGATGCACGCGTCGGGTCGGGCCGCCGCCGTCCAGATCAGCAAGTGTGCGAGCAAGCTTAAGCACGCGGTGATAGCCGCGCGCCGAAAGACGGAGCCGCTCGGCGGCATCGCGCAAGAGCGCGAGACCTGATGCGTCCGCCTCCGCGATCTCCTCGATGGCGCTGGCCGGCGCGCGGGCGTTGCAAACAACCCCGTCGAGCCCGAGGGCGGCGTACCGCGCGAGCTGGATCTTGCGGGCCGCCGCCACCCGGGCGGCCGCTTCTGCCGAGCCTTCGCGGGCCGGCGGCGTCATCAGATCCGCCGCCAGGACTGACGGCACGTCGACGACGAGATCGAAGCGATCCAGAAGCGGGCCGGAGAGGCGGCCGAGATATTGCGCCACACATCGGTCGTTTGGCGCGCGCTTGCAGGCGTAACCCGGCTCGTTGGCCATGCCGCACCGGCATGGGTTCATCGCCGCGATCAATTGAAATCGCGCCGGGTAGACGACGCGGTGATTGGCGCGCGCGATCGCCACTTCGCCGGTCTCGATTGGCTGGCGCAGGCTGTCCAGCACCTGCGGCTGAAACTCCGGCAGTTCGTCGAGAAACAAGACGCCATTGTGGGCGAGCGAAATCTCGCCGGGCTTGGCATGGACGCCGCCGCCGACCAGCGCCGGCATGGAGGCCGAGTGGTGGGGGCTTCGAAACGGGCGCCGGTCGGTCAGGGCGCCGCCGGCGAGCGCGCCCGCAACCGAATGGATCATCGATACTTCGAGCAATTCGCGAGGCGTCAAGGGCGGCAGGATCGACGGCAAACGCTGGGCCAGCATCGACTTGCCGGCTCCCGGAGCGCCGCTCATCAGAAGGTTGTGGCCGCCGGCCGCCGCGACCTCGAGCGCGCGTTTGGCGCTCTCCTGGCCCTTGATATCGCGCAGGTCCGGCTGTGGCCCGCCCGACGCGCGCAAGGCAGGCTCGGGACGCGACAGCACTTGCGCGCCCTTGAAGTGGTTGGCGAGCTGGATCAGCGAGCGCGGCGCGAGGATCTCGAGATCGGCTGAAGCCCACGCCGCCTCGGGTCCGCAGGGCGCGGGGCAGATCAAGCCTTTACCGGCGGCGTTAGCGGCGATCGCGGCCGGCAGCACGCCGGCGACCGCGCTGATCGCGCCGTCGAGCGCGAGTTCCCCAATCACGGCGAAGCCGTCAAGCGCATCGGGCGGAATGGCGCCAATCGCCGCCATCACCGCGAGCGCGATCGGCAGATCGTAATGGCTGCCTTCCTTCGGCATGTCGGCCGGCGCGAGGTTGACGGTGATGCGCTTGGCCGGAAGCGCGAGGCCCGAGGCGATCAACGCCGAGCGCACCCGCTCGCGCGATTCGCCCACCGCCTTGTCGCCGAGACCGACGATAGTGAAGGCGACCGTGCCTGAGGCAATTTGCACCTGGACGTCGACCGGTCGGGCCTCCACGCCCTCAAAGGCCACTGTCGATACCCGCGCTACCATGTCCGCCCCCCGCCCGGGCTCGTCGATGGTCAGAACGTTTGCAGAACATTAGCCCAAGCGCAAGGGGTAAAACGGGCGATAAGCCTCGGATTGCGCGTTGAACGCGAGCACGGCGCGCGGCTTGGGTCCAAGCCCTTCTTATGCGAATAAGAACCAGTAAACGCCAATAAAAAGCACATAAGCGCTAGTAAAAGAGCTGGCGTTTACCAGCGTTTATTTTTTCGAAACGGGATTTTTCAATGGGTTATGGCCGATTCAAACAAAAAATTCTCTTCTTGTCTCAGCCGTACGAAACGCTTCAATTGCCTCTCCGCCTTGTCCTAACCCGAGGTCGGTTCGATGCCGGCGACGAGAATCTTATAGCACGGATTTCTGTTATCCGTACATATATTGTCACAGAATCTGTTTATCCGACCTCGAACTCCGGGGGCTTTCCTCGCGGCGCATCGAGCGCCAGGGTAGCAAAGACTGCCGGCGAACGGCCGCCCAGAACGATCTCTGCTCCAGATTTGGCGATGACGACCCCATCCGAACGCAAGTCGCCACAAGGGGGTTCACGGCTGATGAAACCCGCAGTCTGTGACTACTTCCGCCCCGCGGACAGGAACGACTGGAACGCCGCGTGCGCCTCGGGCGACTTGAGCGCAGCGCTGAACGCATGCATCTCGGCCGCCATCTGAGCCTTGAGCGCCTCGGGATCGCCGCGCATGAGGCGCCGCGTCGCGAGAAGAGCAGCCCGAGGCTTGGCCGTGAGTGCGGCCGCCTTGCTCATCGCATGCGCCAAAAGCTCGCTCTGAGGCAGGACAGCGTTGATCAGGCCGAGCTCAAGCGCCCGATCGGCGCTGAAGGGCTCGGCGAGCAACAAGAGTTCCGCCGCCCTGGCGCGCCCGAACCGTTGCGGCGCCAAGAGCGAGGACCCCGCCTCGGGAACGAGGCCGAGATTGACGAACGGCATCTGGAAGCGCGTCTCGGGCGTAGCGTAGACGAGATCGCAATGAAAGCAGAGCGTCGTTCCAACGCCGATCGCCAGACCGTCAATCGCCGCGATCAACGGCTTTTCGAACTCGGCGACCTTGCTGACAAACTGCCATGCCGGAAAATCGCCCGTCTCGTGCAACGCGACAGCGAGAAAATCGCCGATGTCGTTTCCAGCGGTGAACACGCCGCCCTTGCCGCTCACCACAAGAGCGCCGATATCGGGATCGCGCTCGGCCGTGTCGAAGGCTTTGATCAGCGCTTCGTACATGGCGCCGGTGATTGCGTTCTTCTTCTGCGGCCGGGCGAAGGCCGCCGACATGACTGCGCCCTCGCGGCCGACCTCAATGTCTCTCGTCAAGGTGTCTTGGGTCATGCGCTCTCCGCCAGGATCGCTTCGTAAGGTTCAAGGGCCGCGCCGCCCGAGGCGACCGCGCGCGCGAGGCCGGGCGCAGCCGTCGCCAGTTTCTCGGCAAAGAAACGAGCAAGCCCGACACGGCCAAGCTCGGTCTTATTGCCGCTCTGCGCCAGCGCCTCAGCCGCGAGCCCGGCTTTGGCGAGACACGCGCCGCCAAGCGTGAGCCCGAACAGGCGAAGGTACTGCGACGCGCCGGCGAGCGCCGAATTCTGGTCGGTCGCGAGCCAGTCGAGCATCAGCCGCGTCGATTCCTCGAGAGCGCCGGCGGCCTCTTGAAGCCGCGCCGCGGTCGCGCCGAACTCGGCGCCTCCGCTGCTGGCGACTTTACCCGCGATTTCGCGGATGCCGGCGATCTCGCGTTTGACGGTTTCGCCGCCGGCCAATGGCAGCTTGCGCTGCACGAGATCGATCGCGTGGATGCCATTCGCGCCTTCGTAGATCGCCGCGATGCGGGAATCGCGCATATGCTGGGCCGCCCCGGTTTCCTCGATGAATCCCATGCCGCCGTGGACCTGGACACCAATCGATGTCGTCTCGTCGCCGATGTCGGTCGAGAACGCCTTGGCTATAGGCGTGAGCAACGCCGCGCGGTTGGCGGCGGCTGTTCGTTCCGCCTCGATCGAGGCGTGCTCGGCAAGGTCAAGCGAAACGCCGGTCAGGTGGCAGATGCCGCGCGCGGCGTGGACGTTAGCCTTCATCGTCATCAGCATGCGCTGCACATCGGGACGCTCGATGATCGGGGCCATGCCGTCGCCGCCTTTGGCGCTGCGGCCTTGCCTGCGCTCGCGGGCGTAGGCGAGCGCTTGTTGATAGGCCCGGTCGCCGATCGCCACCCCCTGCATCCCGACCGCAAGCCGCGCGGCGTTCATCATCACGAACATGGCGGCGAGGCCGCGATCCTCCTCACCCACCAGCCAGGCGTTCGCACCCTCGTTATCGCCATAGGCCATGACGCAAGTCGGAGAGCCATGGATGCCGAGCTTGTGCTCGATTCCGGCGCAGCGTAGGTCGTTGCGTTGGCCGAGCGATCCATCGGCGTTGACGAGAAATTTCGGCGCGAGGAACAGCGAAAGGCGCCGCGTTCCTGCCGGCGCGCCGGGTAGCCGGGCAAGGACGAGGTGGACGATATTCTCGGCCATGTCGTGCTCGCCATAGGTGATGAAAATCTTCTGGCCGAACAGGCGATAGGATCCATCCTCGGCGCGTTCCGCCCGGGTTCGCACGGCGTTGAGATCGGAGCCTGCTTGAGGCTCGGTCAGGTTCATGGTCCCGGTCCACCGCCCGCTGATCATCGGCGGGAGGTAGATGTCGGTGAGTTCGCGCGAGCCGTGCGCCTTCAGTGCGCCGATTGCGCCTTCGGTCAAGAGCGGGCATAGCGCGAACGCCATCGAGGCGCCGTTCCAGATCTCCGTGCAGGCGACGTTGACGAGATGGGGCAGGCCCATGCCCCCGAACTCGGCCGGCGCGGAGACCCCGTTCCAGCCCGCCTCCGCCCAACGTCCGTAGACGGCGGCGAAGCTGGGGGCTGTTGTCACCACCCCGTTTTCATAAGCCGCGCCCGCAAGATCGCCGGCGCGGTTCAGAGGCGCGATTTCCTCGGTGGCGAAGCGGCCTGCTTCCGCGATAATGGACGAAACGGCGTCCCAATCGAGATCGCCCAGTAGCCCTTGTTCAACGAGCCCTGAAAAATCAGCGACCGCACGCAGCGAAAAAAGGATGTCGGCCGCTGGCGAACGATAAGGCATCTCTTGGCTCCTCCCGATCGCGAGCGCGCGAACCCGATCGGATCGCGGCCAAAACGGGCCCCCGGCGTTGGGCAAGCTGGTTGCTGCGGCAGGGACAAAAGAGCTTATGTACAGTCGAGTTTGCGCGCAATGCGAACCGGAAGGAGAGATGGCGCTCAACCGCAAAATCACCCGCCTGACGGAGGCAAGCCCTGAGGCGATCGCCGACGCGGCCGCATGCCTTCGCGCTGGGGGCCTCGTCGCCATGCCGACTGAGACTGTGTACGGCCTCGCGGCGGACGCGACTTTCAACGCCGCGGTCGCGGCGATCTACACCGCCAAGGAGCGGCCCGCGATCAACCCGCTCATCTCTCATGTCCTGGACGTCGAGACGGCGAGAGAGCACGCCATCTTTGGCCCGGAGGCTGAGACGCTGGCCCGCGCGTTCTGGCCGGGGCCCCTCACTCTGGTCCTGCCGACGGCTTCGTCTTGCCAGATCAGCCTGCTGGCGCGCGCTGGTCTTGAGACGGTGGCGGTTCGCTCGCCATCGCACGAAACGGCCCGCGCTCTCATCGCGGCGGCTGGCGTTCCTCTCGCGGCGCCCTCGGCCAATCGATTCGGCGCGGTGAGCCCGACGACCGCCGCTCACGTCGCCGCCGATCTCGACGGAAGGGTCGACTGGATCCTCGATGCAGGGCCTTGTCGCCACGGCCTCGAGTCGACGATCATCGGCTGTCTCGCCGGTCCGCCCCAGTTGCTGCGCGCCGGGGCGATAACACGGGAGGCGATCGAATCCGTGCTCGGTTCGCCAATCGACTTGACGAGCTGGGCGCGAACCGCTCCGAACGCGCCCGGACAATTGCCGTCGCACTATGCGCCCAATGCGGAGCTTCGACTTGGCGCCGCCACGACCTCAGCGGATGAGGCCGCGCTTGATTTTGGCGGCTCGCTGAAACGCGGGGCGTCTAGCGAGCGCCTCGATCTTTCGCCTTCCGGAGACCTCGTTGAGGCTGCGTCTCATTTGTTTTCCTATTTGCGCGCGTTGGACGCCGCCGGCGCGGCGCGGATCGCGGTCGCGCCGATCCCCGAGCATGGGCTTGGCGCGGCGATCAACGATCGGCTCCGTCGCGCGGCCGCGTCCCGAGACGTTCCGACATGAAGATGGTCGCCCATCACCGCGCGGGCTCCGAGGCTGCCTTGGGAAATGCTAAGGAACTTGCGCCCCGCATGACGTCGGCGGAGATGAGCGGCGACCGATTGTTGGA
>Ga0210393_10005285_pt1 | contig 10167 bp, 7 predicted proteins | sample IncBWC27OmetaG_FD_160068 | JGI IMG/M metagenome (GOLD analysis project Ga0210393, IMG submission 160068) | Forest soil microbial communities from Barre Woods Harvard Forest LTER site, Petersham, Massachusetts, United States - Inc-BW-C-27-O ...
CAGCGCTTGCGCAAGTCGTGCAGGCTCTGCGCAGGGGACGACGGCGTGATCAGCTGACCAGCGCGCAGCGCCTTGCGGTGTGCCGCGGCGATTCTGGCATCGGCGAGCTGCGCGACTGTAGGACGCCTGCGAGCCGCGCGAACGCCGGCCAGCGCAGCGCGCCAGTCTGCCGTCAGCCGCACGAACCGCGCCGACCGCAGGCCCCTGGTGAGCTGGCGATAGGCGCCGGCGCGCGACTTGAGCAGATAGGCACGGAACGGGGCCAGCTCGAGCTCGGTGGCACCGATCAGCGCAGCCGCCATCCCGTCGAAGCCGAGCAGGTAGACGTCCAGGTCCCTGGTCGGCGTCGTCAGGTCACCTAGCCAGCGGAACTCCGGCTCGAACCTGGCGGCCAGCCCGTCGGGCAGCGCGCTTCGGCAGAGCTTCAGCGCCGACCTAGTCCACCGGACCGCGATGCGCAGGTCATGCAGGAACTCGGTATCGATATCCCGGACGGTGCCGGGAACGTTCGCCTCGAGGGAGTCGAGCAGCGCCGTGAGGGTCGCTGCCATCGCGGTCGCGGCTGGCATCGCCGGGCTCAGCGAGATGGCGGCGGCCTTGCCCGCGAGCTCGCCGGGGCGGCAGCCCGCCGCGGCGAGGGCGGTGTCCAGGGCCGAGGCACGGCCGGCACTGACGCCCGGCACGCCGGCGAGCAAGCGAGCGGCCTTGTCAGCCTGGCTCTGGTATCCGCGGACCGGCGAGAGCGTCAGCCGCGCCGGCGCGACGCCGCGCGCCGGGAACGTCACCGACATCCGGTCGACGGCAAGCCTGGCGATCGTCTTGGCATCGTCATTGACCGCCCGCAGCTCGGCCACCCTGCTGCCAGCACGGGCGACGGGGGACAGGGCGCGAATACCGGCGACGGGCTCGAGCAGCTCGCGGAGCGGGCCAGGCGGCAGCGCCGCGACCAGGCTAGGCCAGCTGACTTTGCGATCCGCGGGCAGCGGCTCTGACGCCAGCACCTCGCCATCGCGCCCAGTCAGGGTGAGCTCGACCCGGCCCCGCGCCGTCACCTGCTCAAGCGTCAGCCCGGCCCGGTAAAGCCGCCAGTCGAAGGTATCGAGCCAGGTACGGCGGCGGGTTGTGACCGGTCCGCCGTTGGCCCAGGCAATGCTGTCGCTGACCGTGCCCGCCACCGCGTGCAGGACGTCCGGTCCGGCGCCCGCGCCGTCGTGGAGCACGAACTCGCGCGAGCCAGTGAGCACTACGGAACCTCGTTAAGCCATAAAGCACGGATTTGTGCTGATTAAGAGTAAACAGACATTCAGCGTTAATGAAGCGTTTACTTAGGCTACCAGCGGGACCTCGGCGCAGGTACTAGCTCAGCGGCTCGCCGCCCCGCCTAGGTCGGCTCCGATAACGTCGGGCAAGATCGTGACGATGAGCCGGACCGAGGAAGCTACTGGTAGTTCGAAGGGAGGCCGCGGTGGCGAACCTGGCCGATGTGGCCTCACTAGCAACCGGCGCCGGCACCCTGGTGCTCGCCATCGCCACGTTCGCGTCCGTCCGGTCCTCGAACCGGTCGGCACGCATCGCCGAGCGCGCGCTGATGGTGGGCCTGCGCCCGCTGCTGGTCCCCTCGCGCCTCGATGACCCCCCGCAGAAGATCTTCTTCCAGGAAGGCAAGCCCGTCATGCTGCAGGGTGGCCGGGGTCATGCGGAGGTGGACGGCGAGGTGGTGTACCTGGCGATCTCCGTCCGCAACGCTGGCCCGGGCATCGGGGTGCTGCACGGCTGGCTATTCCGGCCAGGCCGCGACCTCAACCCGACGAGGCCGGATCCGGACAGCTTCCGGCACCAGGGCCGCGACATCCTCATCGCGCCGGGCGACATCGGCTTCTGGCAGGGGGCGTTCCGTGATACCGCCGACCCCCAGTACGACGAGGCGGTGGCGGCCGTCAAGTCGAACGAAGTGCTCACCATCGACCTGCTGTACGGCGACCAGCAGGGCGGCCAGCGGGCGATGAGCCGGATGATGCTCCAGCGCAGCTCCGATGACGGTCCCTGGCTGACCTCGGTCGTCCGGCACTGGAACGTCGACCGGCCAGATCCACGCTGACGTCCGCTGGCCGGGCATACCGGTCTCGGGCGATGATGGTGCCATGCTTCAGCTCTTCGGATTCAACCGGATCGGCGTCGTCGTGGGCGACATCTACTTCATCGACCCCGCGCCGATCAAGGGTCAGGAGAGCCCTGAGCACGGCGTCAGGGTCGAGGTCCGCATGCTGGAGGCTGGCAGGCTCACCGGCTCCATCTACTCAGCTCGCCCGATCAGCATCGCCGAGCCGATCTGGCGCGCGGATCTGCTAGGAAGTACTGACGGTGTACCCGGCAGCCTGGACCGGGCGCACCACCATCCGAACATGCGCGACTGGGAGCCCGGCAGGCGCGTGTTTGACCGTGACCTCTCTAGTGACCCCGTCGGGTTCGTCGGCACCATGCTGTCCGACCTCGAGGGGCTCCTGACGCGGGCAGGCATCGAAGTCGACGCCGCGCTCGCCGCTGATGCCCGCTGCCTGCGCGGCGCCGTGCCCGAGGTGCAGCGCGCGGTGACGAGCATGCTCGATCAGGTGCAGGCCGGCGAGCTCGGCACGGCGCCGGACGGCGATGGCCTCAGCAGCGCAAGGGTCAGCTGGCTCTGACGGTGCCCTGCCGAGGCAGTCTGCCGAGAATCGTCGCGGGCGTGACCCCGACGGTCGCTAGTCCACCTCATCCACGTCGAGCCCATGCTCGCGCATGACCGCCCGCAGGCGCTCGATATCCGCGCGCAGCTGTGCGACCTGAGCGGTCAGCGACGGGCGCTCAGTCCACTGCGATGCCCGCCGGTCTCGGTCGACGAGCAGAGCGGTCTCGGCGTCGCTCAGGGTCTCGGCGAGCTGGAAGTCCTTCGCATCGATCGCCGATTCCTTCGCTCGCCGTAGCCGGGCCAGCTGGTCATCCAGGTCTGCCGTGTCCGGCGTCATGCCGGCGAACCGCTCGACGGCCGCCAGGCGCGACACCAGCGAGTCGATCCAGCGAGTGCTATCTGTACCGAGCCGGGGACGCGCCGACGTGGCGCGGGGCTTGGTGGCGGGCCGCAGCTCGATAACCCGCGCCCGGACCGCGGCCTCGTCCGCGCCGAGCTCGACCAGGATGGCAGCGCCGCGGCTGGCCGGGTCGCGGACCAGGCCCAGCAGGATGTGCCCCGTGCCGATGTAGTCGTGCCCGAGTTGTAGCGCTTCTCGCAGCGCCAGTTCAAGCGTCCGCTTGGCCTGCGGGGTGAAGGGGATGTGACCCGATGCCAGCTGGCCAGGCGCCGAGCTGCCCTGGGCCTGCTGGCCAGCAGCCGCGACCCGGTCGCGCGCGGCCGCCAGGCCGATGCCGAGTGACGTCAGCGCGCTCGCCCCCGCGCCGTCGCTCTCCCGGAGCAGCCCCAGCAGCAGATGCTCGGTGCCGATGTGATCATGCCTGAGCGCCCTGGCCTCTTCCTGCGCCAGCACGACCGTGTGTCTCGCCTTGTCAGTGAACCGCTCGAACATGTTCCGCCCGCTTCCGTCGCACTCCAGCATCAGCGCGATCACGCGGACGGGTCAAGGTGGCCCGGCCGAGTCAAGACCGCCGGGCGGGCAGAGATCCGTCATGATCAAAACGGCGTACCTGCGAGCCAGCGGATGAGCAGCGCGCCGTCGCCGGTCACCGTGATGGCCGGATCGTCGGATGGCCGCCTGCGCACCAGCACAAGCAGCAACCGGTCAGCCGGACCCGACACGCTGATGTCGGCGGACCTAGCGCCATGCTGGCCACCAGCCTCAAGCTGACGAGCAGCGTCTCGCTGCACCCGCAAGCCCGCCGCAGTGCTGCTGATCAGCCATTCGCCGGCTGGCCCGGCACCGGTCGCACGCACGGCTAGCGCCGCGCCGACGGGCAGCGCCCCGGATCCGTCGCCCCGCTGCCGGTACCGCGGGTCAGTGACGGAGGCGAGCCACTCATCGATGCCGTCGGCCGCAAGCCCGGCATCCAGCACAACATCAGTACCGACAGCCAGCTCAGCGTCCGCTCGGTGCACCATCGTCTCGTGCGACTGCCGTCGCGCCCAGAAGCTCGCGGGCGCCAGCCGGCCGAACGCCCAGACGGGCTCGTCACCAGCCGCCATGATCGCGGCGATGACCCGGTCCGCGCCCGCGTTGAGCCAGGCGGCTCGCTCAGCCTGGCCAGCCGGATACGTGCCGTCCGGCGCGGAGTCGAACGGGATCCGCTCGGCCGCCCTGGTGCTGACAATCTCGGCTGCCCACCGGTGCACCCTGCCCACGTGGGTGGCAAGCTGGCGCAGATTCCAGTCAGGGCAGGTAGGCACCGGCAGGTCCGGGTCATTTTCGCGGGCGATGTCCGCGAGCCGCGCAGCGCTGGCCACGATCTCGGCAAGGAACTGATCACGACCAGGCTGCTGCATCCGGGGTCCTCCGGCGTCGGCGTCAGCCCAGCTTAGAGCCCGTCGGCCGGGAGGCCTTCCGCACCGCCTCTCGCGTCGTCACACTGGACGCTGTGTACGACTTCGACGTGCTGGTCATCGGCTCGGGCCCGGGCGGTCAGAAGGCAGCCATCGCGGCGGCCAAGCTCGAACGCCGGGTCGCGATCGTCGAGCGGCCGGACATGCTAGGCGGAGTGTGCCTCAACACCGGCACGATCCCATCGAAGACCCTGCGCGAGACCGTGATGTACCTGACCGGTCTCGACCAGCGAGAGATGTACGGGCAGAGCTACCGGGTCAAGGAAGACATCACGATCGGGGACCTCACCGCCCGCACCCGGCACGTCGTCAGCCGGGAAAACGACGTGGTCCGCAACCAGCTGAACCGCAACCGGGTAACGGTGCTGACCGGCACCGCGCGCTTCACCGGGCCCACGGTCGTCGAGATCGCCAACGGCTCGAGGCGCAGCCGCGAGGTGAGCGCCGAGAAGATCATCATCGCCACGGGCACCCGGCCGGCCCGGCCAGACAGCGTCGAATTCGACGACCGGACGATCATCGACTCCGACGGCATCCTGCACCTGGACCGGGTGCCGCGGTCGATGATCGTGGCCGGCGCCGGGGTGATCGGGATCGAGTATGCCTCGATGTTCGCCGCGCTCGGGACCAAGGTGACGGTGGTCGAGCAGCGCGACCGGATGCTGGAATTCTGCGACCTCGAGGTGGTCGAGGCGCTGAAGTACCACCTGCGGGACCTGGCAGTGACATTCCGCTTCGGCGAGACGGTCATAGCCGTCGAGCGGCGGCCGGACGGCGCCATGGCGGCGCTCGCGAGCGGGAAGCGTATCCCGGCGGACACCGTCATGTACTCGGCCGGACGGCAGGGCCAAACGGCTGACCTCGACCTGGAGGCTGCGGGGCTGTCGGCTGATGACCGCGGCCGGATCAAGGTAGGCGAGTTCTTCCAGACGGCCGTCCCGTCGATCTACGCGGTCGGGGATGTCATCGGGTTCCCGGCCCTCGCCGCCACGTCGATGGAGCAGGGCCGGCTGGCCGCCCATCACGCCTGCGGCGAGCCGATCCACGAGGTCAGCCCGCTCCAGCCAATCGGCATCTACAGCCTGCCCGAGATCAGCTTCATCGGCCAAACCGAGGATCAGCTCACCCGCGACTGCGTGCCCTTCGAAGTGGGCGTGTCCCGTTACCGCGAACTGGCCCGCGGTCAGATCATCGGGGATTCCTACGGCGTGCTCAAGCTGCTGGTGTCGCCCGCCGATCGCACGCTGCTCGGCGTGCACGTCTTCGGTACCGGCGCCACCGAGCTCGTGCACATCGGCCAGGCCGTCATGGGCTGCGGCGGCACGGTCGACTACCTCGTCGACGCGGTCTTCAACTACCCGACGCTCGCTGAGTCCTACAAGGTCGCCGCGCTGGACGCGACGAACAAGATGCGCCAGGTGGAACGGTTCTCGGCGTGATCAGGTCTCGGGCTGGCGGCCGGGCTAGCCACAGCCGCAGGCGCCGCCACAGCAGCCGCCGCCGCCACCGGACCTCGGCGCGGCCGCGCCACTAGCCCGGCCGCCCACCGCCACCGTGGACAGCAGCTTGACGGTGTCGGGGTGGCCCTGCGGGCACACTGCGGGCTCGGCCGACTCGCTCATCGGGCGGGTCAGCTCGAACGTGTCGCCGCAGGCGCGGCAGCGGAACTCATATCGTGGCACGACAGCAGTCTACCCGGCGGCGGGATCAGCGGCCGGGTGCCGCGAGGCCGGGCCGGCCACAGCGGCCGCCGCTGCCTCCGGCTCGTCGTAATAGAACTGCCGGCCGCGCAGCAGCGAGATGACCGCGCCGATGACCGACATCGCGATAGCTGCGCTGAACACGATCACCAGGCCATGGTGGAACGGCCCGGAGATCAGGTGCGGGAAGAACTCCTTGCCGGTCAGGACCGCGGCGTTGTGAGGCGGCAGCTTGGCCAGCACGCCGGACGGCGTGAGCAGGCTCTTGACCGGGTTGTAGCCGAGCAGCGCCGAGAAGAGCGTGCTGACCGGCGGCAGGCTCGCGATGTGCGTGGCGACCGCCGCGGGCACGCCCTGGGCCCGCAGCCCGCTGCTGAGGGTGCGGGGCAGCGTGGCGGCAAGGCCGGCGATCATCAGCGAGAAGAAGAACCCGATCGACAAGGACATGCCCGAGTTCATGAACACCGATCGCATGCCGGACGCCGCCCCGCGGTGCTCGGCCGGCACGCTGCTCATGATCGAGGAGGTGTTCGGGGACGCGAACAGGCCCGAGCCGATCCCGTTGCAGAAGATGATCGCGGCGAAGACCGGATATGGGAAGTCGATGGGCAGCAGCAGCAGGCCGGTGAATCCGCAGGCGGCCACCAGCAGGCCGGCCGACGCGAATAGGCGTGAGCCGTACCGATCCGACAGGTAGCCCGAGATCGGTCCCGCGATGAGGAAGCCGGCCGTCAGCGGCAGCATGTAGATGCCTGCCCACAGGGGAGTGACGGTGAAGTCGTAGCCGTGCAGCGGCAGCCAGATGCCAGCCAGCCAGATGACCAGCATGAACTGCAGTCCGCCGCGGGCCATGGAACTCATGAGACTGGCCGCGTTCCCGGCAGCAAATGCCCTGATCTTGAACAGTCCCATCCGGAACATCGGCTCTGCGATCTTGGTCTCGACGATGCCGAACACCACTAGGAAGACAACGCCGCCGATCAGCCCGGTGTCCACCAGGGGGCTGGTCCAGCCGGTGGCGTGCCCGCCGTAGGGCTGGATGCCATAGGTGATCGCCGCGAGCAGGCTGGTCGCGCCGATCGCGAACAGGACGTTGCCAGCCCAGTCGATCTTCGCGCGCTTGGTGACAGCGATCTCCCGCAGGCTGCGGTAGGCCCAGACGGTTCCCCAGACGCCGATCGGGACGTTGACCCAGAACACCGCGCGCCAGTCCCAGGCGGCCAGCAGCCCGCCGAGCAGCAGACCGACGAACTGGCCCGAGATGCCGGCGATCTGGTTAATGCCAAGCGCCATTCCGCGCTGGTTGGCCGGGAACGCGTCGGTCAGGATGGCGGCCGAGTTGGCCATCAGCATGGCGCCGCCGAAGGCCTGCCCCACTCGCCAGCCGATCAGCCAGAGCGCGCCGTGTCCGCCGGTCAGGGGGTCGAGCGAAAGCGCGATCGAGGCGAGCGTGAACACCACGAAGCCGAGGTTGTAGATCTTGACCCGGCCGTACATGTCGCCGAGCCGGCCCAGGGTGACCACGAGCACGGCCTGCACCAGCAGGTAGCCCATGATCATCCAGAGGACGTAAGTGATGTTGCCGGGCGCGAGCGGGCTCAGGTGGATCCCGCGGAAGATGGCAGGCATCGCGATGATCACGATGGAGCCGTCGATCGTGGCCATCGTCATGCTCAGCGTGGTGTTGGACAGGGCAATCCACTTGTACTTGTCGGGTTGCCCGTCAGTTGCCGGAAGCTGGATCGGCTCGCGCCGCGATATCACGCCCACAGGGCACTAGCCTACAGCGAAAAGGTTGCTTGTTGGCAACTACCTACCCGGACGACCGCCGCGGCCGTGCGCAGCCAGCCGTGCATAACTCGTGTAAATCATCATCAGGCTGGCTGATCGGCGCCATTGAGATCGCCAGGATAAAGGCGTCTTCGACTAAGCCGCCCGGAATAAGCCGTCTCGGTCGACCTACGAGTCTGACCTGCAGTGACATTCTCCGGCGAGGGAGGGTAAATGCGGTGACACGGGTGATGGTTAATAGCGGGCATAAAAGCGCGGACGATAGACGTGAGGCGGACCGATCTGCGATTATCGCGATGCGCCGCCGGCCGGCGCGCGTCGGCCGGTGCTGGCGCAGGGTGTGTCTTCGGCATGAAGGACCGCGATCGTGCAGCAAGGCGTCCACGTACTAGACAGGCCACCAGGCCGCCTCCGAACGCCGTCAGCGGTCGGCTGGATGGTGCTCGCTCTCATCGTGGCAGCGGCCGTTGTCGCCACCGTCGGCCTCTTCGCGGTGCACAAGTCCGTCCGGCCCACGACCAGCGCCGCGGTCCGGGCCCGCGTGCCGGCGACGCCCGCCACGGTCGTGACCGGCTCGCCGGCTGTCGCCAGCGCGGACGAAGCCCGCGACCTGCTTGCGGTGGCGCCGTCCGCCGTCGTGACCAGCACCAGCAGCTACGCCAACATCGTCAGGGCGGCCGGCCTCGCGCGGCGAGCGCACGCGCCGCTGCTGCTCATGCCCGCTGCTAGCACCGGCACGACGGCCGCTCAGCTGGCTGCGGAGGTCACGGTCCTGCGGGCTGCGATCAGGGCGCTGCATCCCAGCGCGGTGCTCGCGGTCGGCGTGTCCCGGTCCGAGCTCACGGCCGATCTTCCAGGTGTCCGGCTAGTCACCATGGCCAGCGAGCTGCCCGCCACCACGGCCGCCGCGCCGATGCGGAACGTCGAGGTGCTGGTGCACACCGACCCGTCGCCGGCGGCATCGGCACTGGCCATCGCCGCCGCGACAACGGCCGACGCGGCTGGCGCCCGCGTCATCGACCTGCCCGGCTACGATCCACGCGCCGACCAGGCAGTCATCCGGGCGCTCGCGGCAGCCAGGCCGCAGCGCGTGATCGGCATCGGCGCGGGCTTTGGCTCGGCTTCGCTGCTCGCGGCCCGCGTGGCTGTTGCCGAGACAGGCGTGCAACTGCCCGGTGGCGGCCAGATCCTGTTCCCCGGCCGCCGGATCGTCGCCCTTTACGGGACGCCGGGTACCCCGGCGCTTGGCGCCCTGGGCCAGCAGGGCCTGACGGCGAGCATCGCCCGGGCCAAGGCGGTCGCCGCCCAGTACACGGCCCTGACCAACGCGCCGGTGATTCCTGCCTTCGAGATCATCGCGACCGTCGCGCAGGCATCGGCCGGCCGATCGGGCATGTACTCCTACGAGTCGAGCGTCGCCGCGCTGCGGCCGTGGATCCGAGCCGCGACCAGGGCGGGCCTGTACGTGACGCTGGACCTGCAGCCCGGCCGCGCGAACCTGCTGGCGCAGGCTAAGAAGTACCGCTCGCTGCTGATGCTGCCTAATGTCGGGCTCGCCCTGGACCCGGAGTGGGCACTAGGGCCGGGGCAGGTGCCGCTCCATCAGATCGGCAGCGTCAGCATCAGCGAGGTCAACGCGGTCGTCGGCTGGCTGGCGCGGCTAACCGCGCAGTACCATCTGCCGCAAAAACTCCTCGAACTGCACGAGTTCCGGCTGACCATGATCCAGAACGTGCAGCGGCTCGACACCCACCAGGACGACCTGGCCATCGTCATCAACATGGACGGCCAGGGCGCGCCCAGAGTCAAGCAGCAGACCTGGCAAGGCGTCGTCGCCAACGCGCCCAAGGGCGTGTACTTCGGCTGGAAGGACTTCTACGTCAAAGACACCCCGATGATCGGCCCGAGGCAGACCATTCGGCACCGCCCGGCCCCGGTGCTGATCTCGTATCAGTAGACCAGCGGTCGTTGAAGAGGGTCACCACTCGATGGAGGCGACCGTCGCGCAGTCGTCGGCGAACGCGATCCGGACGTTCACGTGCTCTCCGGCCAGCACTCGCGGCAGCCAGTACTTAGCGTCGTCCCACATCAGAGACAGCGGCAGCGCGTCCTCAGCGAACCAGCAGGGCGCGATCTCGTCGGACTCGGTCG
>Ga0210393_10005287_pt1 | contig 10167 bp, 8 predicted proteins | sample IncBWC27OmetaG_FD_160068 | JGI IMG/M metagenome (GOLD analysis project Ga0210393, IMG submission 160068) | Forest soil microbial communities from Barre Woods Harvard Forest LTER site, Petersham, Massachusetts, United States - Inc-BW-C-27-O ...
TTCGCGGGCGGTTAACGAGGCTTCGCGAAGCACGCGGGGCAGTGCAACGCAATATTCGGAGGTAGGCACTCGGTCGGGACGGGCAGAGCCTTGGCGGGTGGGATCGCCGGCGAGAAAACCAGCGCCGCTCGAAGCCCTTTTACGCGGAGTCTTTCTCGAGATGGATCGTCAGCAGTGCGATGTCGGCAGGTGTAATGCCACCGATCCGCCCCGCCTGCCCTAGCGTGGCGGGTCGGATTTTCGTGAATTTTTGGCGGGCTTCCACCCGGAGACCTCGGACATTGTCATAGTCGAGCAGATTGGGTATATTTTTTGATTCTGCGCGTTCGGCTCGGGCAATCGAATCTTCCTGTCTTTTAATATAGCCCTCGTACTTGAGGTCGGTTTCGACCTGCTCCCAGACATCGGCGGAGAAATCCTCATGGAGATCCTTGGGCAGGAGTCGGAGATTGAAATCGGGGCGTCGCAACAACTGGTCGAGACGCATTTGATCGATCCGGGTTTTGGTCGCGCGCTCTTTTGCCTGGGAGATCGCCAGGATTTTTTGAGCGGCCGCGGCCCACTGCAATTCCGAGACGAGACCATATTCCCTGGCTTTGGGGGTCAAGCGGAGATCCGCGTTGTCCTGACGAAGCAGGAGCCTGTACTCCGCTCTGCTGGTAAACATCCGGTACGGTTCCTGGGTACCGCGGGTGACCAGGTCATCGATCAGGACGCCGATGTAGGCTTCGGAACGGCTCAGGGAGAAAGCGGGTCTGCCCAACGTCTTGAGACCGGCGTTGATTCCGGCCACCAGGCCTTGAGCGGCCGCCTCTTCGTAGCCGGAGGTACCGTTAATCTGGCCGGCAAAAAAGAGTCCGGGCACCCGCTGGGTCTCGAGGGTCGGATGCAGTTGGGTCGGTGGACAATAATCGTATTCGACGGCGTAGCCGGGCCGAATGATCTCGGCGTTCTCGAGGCCAGGGATGGAGTGGACGAACTCGTATTGGACTTCAAACGGCAAACTGGTCGAGAGCCCGTTCACGTAATATTCCTGGGTGTGCCGGCCTTCCGGCTCGAGAAAAAGCTGGTGTTGGTCTTTGGTGGCGAACTTGACCACCTTGTCTTCGATTGAGGGGCAATAGCGGGGTCCCACTCCTTCGATGCGACCCGTGTACATGGGCGACTTGTCGAGGTTGGCGCGGATAATGTCGTGGGTTCGCGTGGTGGTGTGGGTGATCCAGCAGGGAATTTGTTCCACGTGGAACATATTGTTGCGGAATTCATTCAAGGTAAAGAGCTCCGTCGGCCCTTTCACCAGTGTCTCTGTCCGAAAAGAGAACCTGGGAGGCGGTTCGTCTCCGTTCTGCGGCTCGCATCGGGACAAATCGATGGAACGCGCATTCAAGCGGCACGGGGTCCCGGTCTTGAAACGACCGATTTCAAATCCCAGCTCGCGCAGACTCTCGCTCAGACTCGAGACCGCATCCCCCATCCTGCCCCCAGCCTGATTTCGCAGCCCCACATGCAGCAGCCCATGCATAAACGTCCCCGTGGTGATAATCACCGTTTCCGCCTGGATCTGCAGCCCAAGGGTCGTCTCGATTCCCATCACCACCCCACCCCCGACCAATATTCGCAGCACGTTTCCCTGCAGCAGATCCAGATTACGTTCAGCCTCCAGCAGAGCCTTCATCCGGAATTGATAGGCCTTTTTGTCGCATTGCGCCCGCGGCGCACGCACACTCGGCCCCTTGTTGCTGTTCAGGGTGCGGAACTGAATTCCCGTGGCATCCGTGTTCAGACCCATCACTCCCCCCAGCGCGTCGATTTCTCGCACCATATGCCCTTTGGCCAGCCCACCTACCGCCGGGTTGCACGACATCTGGCCAATGGTGTCAAGATTCTGCGTCAACATCATCGTCTTGCACCCGAGCCGGGCTCCCGCCATGGCCGCTTCGATCCCGGCGTGGCCGCCGCCGATAACAAGAACCTGGTAACGCTTGGGGTAGACAAACATCCCTGCATCGTTCCCCATCTTTCGCTAAAATCAAATCTCCAGCATGGGTCGCTCAGCTATGGGTGCTCAGCCGTCAGTTGTCCGTTGTCAGTCGGCGGTCGTCAGTCTTGCCCGCCACCACACCCGAAGACTTCACGAGACAACGACCATGGCCACACTCCCCTTGCCCAGCCCGCAACCTCACCTCTGTCGATCGTGCAAGGTTTTTGCACGCACCCGTCCCTAAAAATATTCATCGCAGCTACGCTCGGATTCTCTATCAAAGAAACCCGTCTCAGTTTTCCGTCGAAACCGTCCTGCACTTTCGCGTGACAATTCAACCGCTTTCCGCCACATTCCTTCAACTGGTTATCGCCATGGCAAAATCTCTTGAGGTTTCACCGATGAAGTCGCTCGCGGAGGAACTAGAGTTCGTCCGCAAATCCTTCCGCGAATCCATCCAGACCTACTCCACCCGCGTCGAAGCCCAACTAACCCAAATCAGGGATACCGTCCTCGCGCAAACCAAAAATCCTCATTTGCCGCCCGCTCAGATTCGCGATCTGCGCGATATGCTCACCTTGTGCCGCACCCTGGATCTGAAACCGGAGAAAGGGCGCCGCAAAGATCTCAAAAAAATCGATAGCCTCCTGGAAGAGCTTCATCTCATGATCAAGAGTTGGGAGTGACACGGCTCACTCCCCCCTCCGACACCCCAAAATTTCGATCTAGACCCGGGCTTGGCGTGCAGCCAGCATCTCTAGATTCATTTGGGGCACAGGATATTCGAGAGGCACAGCCTCGGACCGACCATCCACGCCCACAACACATATATTTATTGTTCTTTTAATATTTCTTCTTCTTTTATCTTATTTTCATCCTCGCCATTGATTTTTCAATTCGCATTGATTTCGTTGAACCGTTACCGGACTATTTTGCGGTCATGCCTGCTGCCCTGATCCTGATCTTCACCGTCACCCTTTACCGGGTCTGCTATGCCTTGGCAGGCTCGCCCGGCGGCGCGGGAAATTTTTCACCACTGGCCGCAATTCTTCTTTGCAGCGCGGCTTATCTGCCGCCCCGAGTCATACTCCTTGCGGTCTTGGGACCACTGGTCGTAGCCGACGTTTTCCTTAACGCGCACTACCAGGCGCCAATCGTCGATACCGGGATGTTCTCCCGGTATTTTTGTTTCGGCCTAATCTTGCTGCTTGGATACTTGGTACGAAGAAAACATCAATATAAAGTGTTCTGGCTATTCGGCGCCACGCTCCTCGGTTCGGGCCTGTTTTATCTGGTTACCAATACCGCGGCTTGGATCACCACCGCCGACTATGCGAAAACCCTGCCCGGATGGTGGCAGGCCATGACCATTGGCGTGCCGGGCTTCCCGCCGACCCTCCTCTTCTTCCGCAATACGCTTCTCAGCGATCTCTTCTTCACCGCACTCTTCGTGATCACCCAGGCGATCTTTCACAAATCCGACTCTCCGCTCGCCCAGGCGGCGCCACCCGTAGCCCGCAACCAAACCTAGCACGGACAATCATTCCTATGGAAACACTGGTCGAACCCGCAGAAGCCGCCATCAACAGCCGGTTAACGAAGGAGGACAAAGTTCGTTTCCTGCGGGAGATTTTCAGGATCAGGCGATTCGAACAAACCTCCCTCAAATATTACAACCTGGGAAAAATGGGTGGTTTTCTCCATCTTTACTCCGGCCAGGAAGCTGTCGCCGTCGGTACCATCTCGCTCCTGGGCGAGAACGACCACGTGATCACTGCTTACCGCGACCACGGACATGCCCTGGCAGTCGGCATGGATATGAAGCAGTGCATGGCCGAACTATTCGGCAAGGCCACCGGTTGCTCCAAAGGGAAGGGCGGCTCCATGCATTTCTTCGCACCAGACAAGAATTACTGGGGTGGCCATGGGATCGTAGGCGGCCAGACTCCGCTGGGTCTTGGGCTCGCCTTCGGGCTCAAGTACCAAGGCCTGCGGGGATGTTCTCTTTGTTATCTCGGGGATGGCGCGATCAACCAGGGAACGTTTCACGAGTCGCTCAACCTCGCTTCCTTGTTCAAACTCCCGGTGATCTATATCATCGAAAACAATGGGTACTCCATGGGAACCAGCCAGCAGCGTTCGTCTTCGTTCCCGGAAACTCTCGCCAAGAGGGCCGAAGCCTATAACATGGCTTGGGATGTCTTCAAAGGGGAAGACCTTTACGAGGTTCGTGCCAAAACACAGATCGCCGTGGATCGCGCGCACATCGAGTCCGAACCGACACTCCTGGAGATTCAAACGTACCGTTACTACGGGCATTCCGTAGCTGACGCTAACGCCAAAAAATATCGGTCACCAGAAGAGATCGAACAGTATAAGGCGAATCACGATCCCCTTCGAATCTGGAGCCGCCGTCTTCTCGATGAAGGGGTCCTGACCGAGGCCGAGATCGAGGACATCGACGTCGCCGCCAAAGACGAGACCAACGAGGCAGTCAAATTTGCCGAAGAAAGCCCATTCCCGCAGGAGAGTGAAATCTTCAGCGACGTCTACTCGGAGGTGGACCATCAGACGGACGCCGCCAGGAACGGCCGTTACTTCTTCAACTCCTGATCCATGGACCGAAATCTATGCCTTTAATTACTTACCGTGAAGCGCTGAAAAACGCCTTGTCCGAAGAAATTGAGCGCGATGAGAACGTGTTCATCCTTGGAGAAGAGGTCGCCCAATACAACGGCGCCTACAAAGTCACCGAAGGCCTTTGGAAGAAGTACGGTGACAAGCGCGTGGTCGATACGCCAATCAGCGAAGCCGGATTTATCGGCATGGGAATCGGCGCCGCGATGCTCGGTCTTCGCCCGGTGATCGAACTGATGTTCTGGAGTTTTGCGTATGTCGCCTATGACCAGATTATCAACAACGCGGGTTGCGTCCGTTATATGTCGGGCGGGCTCGTCCAGGTGCCCATCGTGATCCGAGGTCCGGCGAATGGTGGGACGAATGTCGGTGCGACGCATTCACACACTCCGGAAAATCTCCTGGCGGCAACTCCGGGACTCAAAGTGGTCGCTCCGGCGACTGCTTACGATGCGAAGGGTTTGATGAAAACTGCGATTCGCGACAACGATCCCGTGATGGTGATGGAGAATACACTGTTATACGGCGAAAAATGGGAAGTCCCGGAGGAAGAATATCTCATCCCGCTCGGGGTCGCTGACATCAAACGCCAAGGGACAGATATTACCCTGATCGCTCACGGGCGAGCCGCCATGACCTGCTTGAAAGCCGCCGAAATTCTCGGGGCCGAGCACGCGATAAGCGCCGAAGTACTGGACCTTCGCTCGATTCGCCCACTCGACGAAAAAACTATCTTGGATTCCGTCCGAAAAACCCATCGCGCGATCATTGTGGAAGAGAACAAACCTTTCTGCGGTGTGGGTGCGCAACTTGCCGCGACTTTGCAGGAAAAGGTCTTTGACGAACTAGACGCCCCGGTTGGGCGCGTAACGTCTCTAGACGCCCCGGCGATCTATAGTCCGCCTCTGGAAAAGCGGCAACTACCGGATGCCGGGCGGATCATCGCGAAAGTCCTCGATATCTGCTAACCTTTTGCTTCTATGCCTATCGCCATTGAAATGCCGAAACTCAGTGACACCATGACGGAAGGAACGCTCCTCAGGTGGATCAAGAAGGTAGGGGACGACATCGCCGTCGGCGATGTCCTTGCTGAGATAGAAACCGACAAAGCCACCATGGAGATGGAGGCATTCGACGAAGGCGTCTTAGCCGAGATTTACGTGCAGGACGGCAACAAAGCCGATGTTGGTCAAAAGTTAGCTCTCCTGGTCGCTAAAGGCGAGAAGCTCGAATCCGCTGGACCTCAGCCCACACCAGAGAGCAAATCGACGCCAGAAACAAAAGCGGAAAAAGAAGCCGACGCGCCTCCTAAAGAAACAACTAAGGCCCAGACGCTGGCGCCAAAGCAGGGACAACCAGACTCTGAGTCGGAGCCCGTTGAGGCTGCTGATGGGAATCGGATCAAGGCTTCTCCGCTGGCGAAAAAACTTGCAGCTGAACTGGGGGTTGACCTCGGCAGTCTTGAGGGGACCGGTCCGGGAGGGCGAATCGTTCGGGAAGATGTCGTCGCGGCCAGCGAATCTACGCCTCCAAAGCAGGCGGTTACCCCGGCACCGGCTACGCCGAAACCGTCGGCCGTTATCCCGGCGCTGAAAGACAGAAAGATACCGTTATCCGGGATGCGAAAGACGATCGCGGCACGGTTGTTCGAGAGCAAAACAACGATCCCTCATTTCTACCTTCAGGCGGAGATCGATGCCGAGCCTCTGGCCAGCCTCCGCCACTCCATTAACGCTGCCGCAGAATCTGCCGGTCTCGGGAAACTGACGGTGAACGATTTCATCCTGAAAGCCACTGTGGTAGCGGCCACCCGGGTCCCGCTGGCCAACGCGTCCTTCGGCGGCGATTCAATCATCCAATTTGCCAACGTTCAACTCGCGTGCGCGGTCGCCGTGGAGGAAGGCCTGGTGACTCCGGTCATCCGTGAAGCGCAGAAAAAGTCGATCGGACAAATCAGCGCTGAAATTAAGGATCTGGCGTCTCGCGCACGATCCAAAAAGTTGAAGCCCGAAGAATATCAGGGTGGCACCATCACGGTTTCAAATCTCGGCGCCTACGGTGTCGAGCAGTTTTATGCCATCATCAACCCGCCGCAAGCCTTGATTGTTTCGGTCGGAACGATCGTCAAGAAGCCGGTGATCAATGCCGCTGGGCAGGTGGTGCCGGGGCAACGGATTATTCTGGGGGTGAGTTGCGATCACCGGGTGGTGGACGGCGCCGTGGGAGCGCAGTTTCTCGGGGAGTTGAAGAAATTTCTCGAACAGCCGACGTTGTTGCTGCTCTGACAGCATTTCCGGAGCCGGCTGGACGGCAGAGAACCTTTGTATCCAACGCACTCGAAACTTGAGGCTCTAGTCATTTCTTATGAAATACGATCTGGTGGTCATTGGCGGCGGCCCGGCCGGCTATGTGGGAGCGATTCGCGCGGCGCAGCTTGGGAAAAAAGTCGCCTGCGTCGAAAAGGAGCGGGCAGGGGGGACGTGTCTCAATTGGGGATGCATCCCCACCAAGTCGCTGCTGCGGAATGCCGAGCTGTTCCATCTGCTCCAGAAACGGGCGTCCGATTTCGGCTTCAAATTCGAAAATCTTTCCTTCGATTGGAGTAAGATCATTTCCCGCAGCCGCGGGGTCGCCGACAAGCTAGCGGGCGGAGTGGAGTTTCTATTCAAGAAGAACAAAATCGATTATCTCCGCGGCGAGGCGTCGATCGCCAGCTCGGGCAAAGTGGCTTACAAGACCAAGGAGAACTGTGAAGAGACGATTGAGTCGGATAACATCCTGATCGCTACCGGTGCTGTCTCCCGCGATCTCCCGGGACTGGCCACCAACGGCAAGACGGTCCTGAACAGTCATGACGCCATGATCCTGGAGACGCAACCGAAACGTCTGATCGTGATTGGGGCGGGGGCAATAGGTGTTGAATTCGCCTATTTTTTCAATGCGTTCGGCACGCAGGTGACAATCGTTGAAATGCTACCAAATGTTCTCCCGGTCGAAGACACGGAGATAAGTGTCACCCTTGAAAAATCACTCGCAAAACAGGGGATAAAAATCTTTACCAACACGAAGCTGGTCAAAGCCGAGGTCAATGATCAGGGCGTCAGCGTGATAGTCGAAGGCAAGAAACAGGAAAAGCTTGAAGGGGATTGCATGCTGGTAGCTGTCGGTGTTGCGCCTTTGGTGCCGGGAGGAGTCGAACTCAAGCTCGACAAGAAAGGCTTCATTGACGTGAACGATCGCTACGCGACGAATGTTAACGGGGTCTACGCGGCGGGAGATGTGATTGGGCCACCTTGGCTCGCTCACGTGGCAAGCTGGGAAGCAATCCAGGCTGTTGAGGGCATGTTTACCAAGCATCAACCAAAGCGGGTGCGGGTTTTCCCGGGCTGCACTTACTGCCAGCCGCAGGTTGCCAGCGTTGGACTGACGGAACGGGCAGCAAAAGAGCAGGGGTTGAAATTTAAAGTGGGCAAGTTTCCTTTCTCAGCGAACGGGAAAGCGCTCGCCATCGGTGAACCCGAGGGTTTCGTCAAACTCATTGTTGGTGAACCACATGGCGAGATCCTCGGCGCACATATTATCGGAGCGGAAGCGACCGAATTAATTGCCGAGCTCGGACTGGCCATTACTCTCGAAGCAACGTTTGCAGAAATCGAGGCGACCATTCACGCGCATCCAACTTTGAGCGAGGCCGTGCACGAAGCGACCGGCGCGGCGTTCGGTTTAGCCATCCATTTTTGAGCGCGCGGAAAGACTTGTTAACAGCTCTGAGATGAATTGCTTCTTGGTGAGCCAACTAGATTCTTCTTATTAAGGGTGTGAACTACCGGTCTGACCAGTTGTAACCTCTTTGAATTCAACGGCTCACCCGCATTTCAAGCTTGTGAATAACTCCGAAGCGCGATTCCGAGATCTACGAATAAAAGTTCGACCGGCAAAGTTCTTCACTGCCATGCACAGCTATTCACGCGCAACGAGTACCAAGATCAGTTAATGAAGTCGCCGATTTTGGCGAGGCCGGTGATTAACCGAGGTCGAGGAGCGATCCGAATTCAGGGTCGTACAATCGTTTGTACGTTCTAATGGCGAATCCGTCCGTCATGCCAGCAATGTAATCACACAAAATACGGGCGCGGGTTCGGCGATCTTGTTTCAGGCGGATAATCCGATCGAAGCTTTCCGGCATGAGGCGAAAGCCGTTTCCATTCAGGTAACTCTCGGAAAACGCCTCAAAAATACCTTCCAGAATGACTCTTCCCTTGCGCTCGAGTTGATGCAGTTGCGAATGGTCGAAAACGAGTTCCTGAGAGAGTCGTTTGTAGAAATCGGCCTCAACGCGGACGGCTGGATCGACTAACAAACCGAAGCGATAACGGTTCGTGGTTAAAGAGGCTGGAGTGGAACGTTCGATCAGCGAGCAACAGCGAATGAAGGACCCTATTTTTTTGCTGAAACGGGCTTCTGCTTTGCCCTCGCGGATGACAGACAGGATCGTTTCCGCGAACCGGGCCTGATCCCCCTGAAGGCTTTGCTGTTCCGCCCAACGTTTAACTCTTTCAAAGCGAAGAAAGCCTGCGTTCATGCTGTCCACCAGGTCGTTGAGGCAATAGGCGGTGTCATCGGCCCAGTCCATGATCTCGCATTCCAGACTCCGAAAATGGTTTAGATCGCCGATTTCGGAGGCGTCTACGTCGCGCAGGACAAAGCTCCGCAGGTACTCCTGTTCATCATAAATAAATTGGTTTGGCGCCTCTGGTTCTTCCCGGAATAGTCTCTTGTATTTCAGGATTCCATCAATGAACGCTCTTGTCGGATTCATCCCGCGACGCGCATCCAGGCCGGCGTAAATCGTCTCCGTAATGATGCGGAGACTTTGTGCGTTGCCTTCAAATCCGCCGAACTGTTTCATCAACTGGTGCAAAGTGCGTTCTCCAGCATGACCAAATGGGGAGTGACCGAGATCGTGTGTAAGACAGACAGCCTCGACCAGATCCGGATCGATGAAAAAGTCTTCGTCAAGAGCAGGGGAGGTCTGCTTCAGAAACGAAGAGATAGAGCGGCCGATCTGGGCGACTTCGAGCGAATGAGTCAGCCGGGTGCGGTAAAAGTCGAATTCACCCGAAAGAAAAACCTGGGTCTTGGCCTGCAGCCGGCGAAAAGCCGAGCTGTAAATGATTCGGTCTCTGTCAGTCTGAAAAGCCGTTCGATACTCGTCTGGTTCGCGCCGAGCGAGGCTTTCCGTATCGAACTCGTTGTAAAACCTATTTTCGGTCGGCTGTCTCACTAACGACTATTCTAATCACAGAGCAAGACAAAGAACCATGGGGGATTTTTTGCCCGGCGACGATTTCCTGCCCCGAAACCAAAGGCGCGGCAGGGTCCGGAAGTTCGGGTTATGCCAGGTGTTTCACCTACGATCCTTCAGTGGGGCTCGGAGTCGGAGTGGGGCTGAGACTTTCGCCGGGAGACGGTGAAGGGCTTGGAGTCGGAGTGGGGCTGGGACTTTCGCTGGGAGACGGTGAAGGGCTTGGAGTCGGAGTGGAGCTAGG
>Ga0210393_10005290_pt1 | contig 10162 bp, 8 predicted proteins | sample IncBWC27OmetaG_FD_160068 | JGI IMG/M metagenome (GOLD analysis project Ga0210393, IMG submission 160068) | Forest soil microbial communities from Barre Woods Harvard Forest LTER site, Petersham, Massachusetts, United States - Inc-BW-C-27-O ...
GCCGATGGCCTGATGATGGCTGGAGTTGATGGGGAGACGGAGGAAGTTGTCCTGCTCGGGCGCCTCTTCCGGGGTGAGGAGGGTGCCGAGGAGGGACTGGGGTGCCGTGGCGGCGGTGTGGGCGATGGCGACTTTGCCGCCTGCTGAGTGATTCACGGGGAGTGGGGTGAGGTCTTGAACCAGCGTGCCCCCGCGCCAGACGTTGAGGATCTGGATGCCGAAACAGATGGCGAAGATGGGCTTGTAGAGATTATGGGCGTCCTGGAGGAGGAGCTCATCGACGTTTTCGCGCGGGCCGTCGGCGGGAGCGCACTCGGGGACCGGATCCTGGCCGTATTTTTGAGGGTTTACGTCAGCGGGGCTGCCGGGGAGAAGGACAGCCTGGCAGGTATTAATGAGGTTGGTAATAGCTGACGGGGTTCCAATTAGTGGCACCTCGACCGGCTCGCCACCGCTTCGCTCGACGGCCGAGGCGTACTGCGGCCAGGAGCGCTGGTTGTATGCGATGTCGGTACTGGTGGGGACGGGGATGGCGATGCGAGGCTTCATAGGGCAGGGAGTAGGGTGCAGGGAGGAGAAGACTTCGTTTTGTTGGGACTCGGTCATTCCTATCTTGATCGATGGTACATCCTGCGAGGCCTGTTTTGACGGTTCTGCTCTGTACTCCCTATGCCACTGTTCCCTGTTCCCTGTATTCAGAGTAGGTCTTGGAGATGGAGTCGTAGAGTCGCTGGGTGAGGGCGTCTGCGTCGCGGGTGGTCAGGCCGGTGGTTGGGATGGGGTCGCCGACGACGACCAGGAGTGGGCGGGGGTGGAGAGCGTAGACGTGGATGGGGAGGAGTTCGTAGGTACCGATCAGAGTCAGGGGGACGAGGGGAACCTGGGCCTTGATGGCCATGTAGGCGCAGCCGGACATCATGGTCTGGAGTTGGCCGGTAGCGGCGCGGCCTCCTTCGGGGAAGAGAACGAGAGGCAGGCCAGCCTTGAGGGTCGCGATGCCCCGGTTGAGGCTGGCGATGAGGGAGCGGGGGCTCTTGAGGTCGACGGGAACCTGGCCGGAGTGGTTGAGGTACCAGCCGATGAACGGGACCCTCCAGAGAGACTGCTTGGCGAGGATGCGGAACTGGAAGGGCAGACGGGCAAAGAGGACGGGGGTGTCCATATAGCTGAGGTGGTTGGAGGCGTAGACGGCGGTTTCGTGTACGTGGAGCTTCTCTGCGCCGATGATTTTGACGGGGGAGAGGCTGATGAGCAGGAGGGTGCGGGCCCAAAGGCTAGCGATGGCGTGTTGCAGGCGGCCGGACTTGTCCCAGAGGCCTACCAGGAGGGAGACGCAGCCGAAGCCGCCGGTGGCGAGGCCGACTAAGGGAATGAGAAGCAGGTAGGAGAGCCAGCGTAGGGCGAAGGGTGGCTTTTTGGATGGCGGGGGTTCAGGGTTCGCGGTAGAAGGGCGGATTCCTCCGCCTCCCGGCTCGACTCCGCTGAGGGTCCGGCCCGAGGTGGCTGGGCCTTCACGGTCCTCTAAGTTATTGACCGGCGGTGAGTTGCTCATGACTGCTCCGCCAGATGGCGGACCTCGCCTACGAGGTAGATGGAGCCAGTGACGATGACTAGGCCGTTGGGCGGGGTGATTGCGCGGGCCTCAGCCACAGCGGCTGCGAGGTCAGGCGCGGCGTGGGCTGGGACGTCAAGGGCGAGGGCGGCAGCGAGGAGGTCTTCGAGGCCCGCGGCCCGGGGATTGTCAATCGGGGCGAAGAGGACGTGGTCGTTGCGGCGATCGGGGTCTCCACTGCTGGAATCGAAGAGGGGGAAGAGAATCTGGGACATCTCCTTGAGGTCCTTGTCGCGGAGACAACTGAAGAGGAGGGTGCGGGGCTGGGCTTCGGGGAGCTGGGCGATGGCGGCCCGGAGGGTCCAGGCGCCGGCGGGGTTGTGGGCGACGTCGAGGAGGAGGTCCGGGCCATCCGGAAAGGTGAGGAGTTCGAGGCGGCCGGGCCATTTTGTGTTGCGAATCCCCGCTTCAATGGCGGCGTTTGTTATTTTGTAACTCTTATTGTTACTTATTGAGTTATTTTGAGGCGATTTGTAACTGTTTTGGTTGCGTAATTCGACTGCAGCGGTAATCGCCAGGGCGATGTTGCGCTGCTGGTGGTGGCCGAGGAGGGGCGAATCGATTTCGAGGGGCTCGTGGTCGAGGGTGACGGTGTAGTGATTGCGAGGAAGCGGCGCGTCAGAGTTCGGAGTAGAAAAGCGGATTTCTCCACTCCGCTGCGCGTCGGTCGAAATGACAGATCTATCAACTTGTTGAGAAGATCGCGGCGGGATGTGGGGGATGAAGTTGGCGGCGCTGATCGCGCGGAGGTTGAGGGTCGCGGCGGCTTCGCCGATTGCCTGGTTGGCCTCGGGGTGTTGGGGGAGGGTGATGAGGGTGCCGTTGGGGCGCAGAATGCCGGCCTTTTCGCGAGTGATCTCGGTGATGGTGTCGCCGAGGTAGTCCTGGTGGTCGAGGGCGATGTCGGTGATGACAGAGAGGAGAGGTTCTACGATGTTGGTGGCATCGAGACGGCCGCCGAGGCCTACTTCGAGGATGGCGATGTCGACTGGATTCACATCGGCTCCACTATCCTGGTTCGCCCGATTTCCTGCAAAGTACAGAAACGACAGGGCAGTAAGGACCTCGAAGAAACTGGGGGGATGAGGAAGAGCGCCGGATTCTACGAGATGTCGGGCGGCCTCGTCGACCTGGAAGTAGAGGCGGGCGAAGTCTTCGTCGGAGACCTGGACGCCGTCGATTTGGATGCGTTCGTTGACTCGAACCAGGTGCGGTGAGGTGTAGAGGCCGGTTCGGTAGCCTGCAGCGGTGAGGACGCTGGCCAGGGTCGCGGCGGTCGAGCCTTTGCCGTTGGTCCCGGCGATCAGGACGGAGGGGAAGGTGGCTTGAGGGTCGCCCAGGGCGGCGGCGAGAACGCGCATGTGGGCGAGGTCAAACTTGCGGCGGGGGGCGCTGGATGGGGTCGGAGCGAGCTCGTGGCCCAGGGCGTAGAGATGGTCGACCGCGGCAGCGTAAGACATGCGGCTATTTTAGGCGATGGCGCCGGTTTCGGTGGCGGATGGTTACGGGTGGGGGACTGCAAGGTTTGAAGCATGACACCTGAGTTCGGGGCATACCACAAAGGTGGGATATCGAGGGTGGTTCGGCGGGGGGATAGTAAGGAATCAACTGTAGCAACATGCAATGTTTTGCACGTCTGGCTGCCGGTTCAACCCTGGAGGAAGTTGTAAGACCCTGGGGAGAAAGGAGATGTTGAATGCATATCGCGTTAGGTATTTCGTTTGCAATGATCGCCGCTGCGCCGTTCGTTGGACGGTGGAGGGCAAATGTATGGCTGAGAAAACATATGCCTGCGGAACGATCGGTGAAGAGCAGCATCCCTGAAATTGCATAAGAGTTTACCGTGCGTGCAACAAGCACAGGACCGCTGCCGGGATGGCGCGGTCCTTCTTTTTTGCGGGAACAACCTAGATGGGAGAGACTCCGCTCAGGATGAAAACTCCAGAGGCGGCAGACAACGGCCCTGCCTGTCCGCCGCCTTGCGGGCTATGGTCCGATGGAGAAGCGTTACCTGGAGGCCGCGAGGTCGACCTGGTGGGCGAACTGCTCGATGAAGACGGGCTCGGTAACCGCACCCTGGGCGACTTTGTTGGTGCCGCCGGCATGGACGATGGTGAGGTCTGTGATGCCGATGAAGCCGAAGATGACCTTGAAGTAGGGGCCTTCGAGGTTGTAGGACTCCATGGGCGAGCCGGAGGTGTACTCGCTGCCACTGGCGATGATAACGGTGACCTTCTTACCGGCGGCGAGACCCTTGAGGCCTTCGGGGCCGAAGGAAAAGGTCTTATTGAGGCGGACGATGTGGTCGATCCAGGCCTTGAGGACGGCAGGAACGTTGAAGTTATACATGGGAGTGGAGATAACGACTTCGTCAGCGGCGAGAAGCTCGGCGATGAGCTCGTCGGATATCTTGAGGGCGGCCTTGTGCTCGGCGGTATGGGTGTCTGGCGCGCTGAAGGCTCCGGCGATCCAGGGCAGATCGACGTAGGGGATCTTGGTGGTGGCGAGGTCGCGGGTGATGATCTCGCCGCCGACGTGGTTGGACTGCCACTCGGTCGCGAAGTGGTTGCCGAGCTTGCGTGAGAAGGAATAGTCGCCGCGCGGGCTGACGTCGATCTTCAAAAGTGTGGACATATATTCTCCTGTGGGCCGCGATTGAAGCGAGGCACAAAGGATAGATGTCCATCAACACGATATCGATTCACTCGATATCGAGATTTATGATCTGGTAATAATCAGCCGCAGGTTAGAGGGCGTTGTCGAGCAGGTTGCCCAACGTGGCGGAGGCCGAGAAAGGCCGGGCACCCGACCAACTGGGGATGTTGAAAGGGGTGGTGGGATGAGCGCTTGGGGTGGTGGATTGGGCGGTGTGATGCGTGCGGAGGGCGTGACGGATGACGCGACGGCAGGCGTCCTGTCCGACGTTTAAACCTTGTTCTGAATAGATGAGAAAGCTTTGGCCGCAAACGGGGCAACATACGGCTGAGGAGATCTTCGATTCCTGGCAAACATGCATACGGGCCTGCTTTCCGACGCTGACATCACTTTCGCTGCGTTGGCCTTCGCGGCAGCGACGAACTGCGACTGATTATGAGGCTGATACGACCGCGCTGAAATGGTCCCGACATGGGATAGGGGTGCCACGGTTGGGGGATGCAAGTTGGTGTGGTGGGGACAAAGGAAATATGCTGGTAGCTGACGATATGAGTGAGCAGACGATTAAGATCCAGCTTCCAGATGGTTCAGTGCGCGAGGTCCCGCGCGGAACGACAGCAAATGATGTGGCGATGAGCATCTCTCCGCGGCTGGCAGCCGCGGTGGTAGTAGCGCGGGTCCGTCCGTTGACTCCTGTTGCAGCCGGCGCGGTTGCGGCTGAAGAGGCGTCAGAGGCCGCGATGTATGGCGCGGAGACCAGTGGGGAGCGATTGGTTGACCTTGCGGCCCCACTGAATGAAGATGTGGCGCTTGAGTTACTGAAGGAGAACGATGAAGCGGCGCTGAAGGTGGTGCGTCACTCAGCTGCACATGTAATGGCTACTGCGGTTCTGGAGCTGTTTCCGGAGACGAAGCTGGGGCATGGCCCGGCGACGGATTCGGGGTTCTTCTACGACGTGTACCGGGAGACGCCGTTCAGCGAGGAAGACCTTGCCGCGATTGAGGCGCGTATGTCGGAAGTCGTAGCGCGCGACGAGAGGTTTGTGCGTGAGGTGGAGTCTCGGGAGATGGGGCTAAAGGACTACGCGGAGAACGGCGACTTCATGAAGGTCCACTTCATCGAGAAGTTTACGCAGCCAGGTGATGAGATTTCCCTTTACCGGAATGGGAGCTTTGTGGATTTTTGCCGAGGGCCGCATGTGCCTTCGACGGGGCGGGTGAAGGCGTTCAAGGTAACTTCGGTCGCCGGTGCTTACTGGCTTGGGGACGAGAAGAACCAGCAGCTGCAGCGGATCTATGGGACCGCGTTCTTCAACAGCAAGGACCTGGATGCGCACTTCAAACGATTAGAGGAGATTAAGGCCAGGGACCATCGTGTGCTCGGCAAACAGCTTGATCTGTTCTCCATTCAGGAGGTGGCTGGATCGGGGTTGATCTTCTGGCATCCGAAGGGTGGGTTGATTCGGAAGACGATGGAAGACTGGATGCGGGAAGAATGTATCCGTCGCGGTTACGATATGGTGTTTACTCCGCATATTATGCGGCGAGAGTTGTGGAAGATCTCTGGGCATGAAGGGTTCTATTCGCAGAATATGTATCCGCCGATGGAGCTTGATGACGCGGAGTACAGACTCAAGCCGATGAATTGTCCTGGGCATATTTTGATCTATAAGAATTCGCCGAAGAGCTATCGCGACCTGCCGATACGGTACGCGGAGTTGGGCAATGTTTACCGGTATGAGCGGTCGGGCACAATGCATGGGTTACTGCGGGTCCGCGGGTTTACGCAGGACGATGCGCATATCTTTTGCACGCCGGGCCAGATTGTCAGCGAGATTGAAGCGTGCCTTGATTTCGCCGAGGCCGTGCTAAAGACCTTCGGGTTCAACGAATATCGTGTCGAGCTGTCGCTGCACGATCCGAAAAAAGCGGGCGAGTTTGTGGGCAAGGAGTCTGACTGGGTGAACGCCGAGGAGGCGCTGAAGGGCGTGCTGACGAGGCGCGGTGTCGCCTTCAAGAGCATTCCTGGCGAGGGTGCGTTTTATGGGCCGAAGATCGATATCAAGTTGGTGGATGTGCTGGGGCGGCTGTGGCAGCTGTCGACGGTGCAGTTCGACTTCAACCTGCCGGCGCGGTTCGAGTTGGAATACAAGGGCGAAGATGGAGAGATGCATCAGCCGGTGATGGTGCATCGTGCCCTGTTTGGCTCGGTGGAGAGGTTCTTTGGGGTGCTGATTGAGCACTACGCCGGGGCTTTTCCGCTGTGGCTGGCCCCTGTGCAGGTTGGACTGGTGCCGATTTCGGAGAAGCACCTTGAGTACGCCGCTGCGGTAAAGGCAAAGCTGGAGGCCGCGGGGCTGCGGGTGGAGCTGGATGCGCGTAATGAAAAGATGAATGCGAAGATCCGAGAGTTCACGCTGCAGAAGGTACCGTTTGTTCTGGTGATGGGGGACAAGGAGGCCGAGGCAGAGGCGGTGAGCGTGAGGACGCGGGGTAAGGGCGATGAGGGGAGCGTTGCGCTCGTCGACTTTATCAAACGAGCGAAGGGGTTGGTGGATTCGAAGATCGTGGCGCTGACTTAAATTTTCACCAAAGGCCGGCGGTGGCGGGGTAGAGTAAAAGGTGATCGACACAAGTGACGCTATAACTGTGGATAGTGGCGGGGGAATGAGCTCTCGATTTAGGAGAGCGACTTAGAGGCTACAATTCGTCTACGGGGTCCGATGTTTACGATTAGCGACAGTATTTATATCAATGCTCCGATTGAGAGATGTTTTCTGCTTTCGACCAACATTGAGCTGGTCGGAAAGACGTTGGGGATGAAGCCGATCGAGGGTAAGACCAGCGGATTGATTGTGGCAAACGACAAGCTGCTGTGGGCCGGGTGGAAGTTCGGGCTTCCGCAGATGCATGAGAGCGTCATTACCCGATATGAACGGCCTTCGTTTTTTCAGGACACAATGGAGCGGGGACGTTTCAAGAGATATCAACATGAGCATTACTTCTATGAGATGGATGAGCGGACGGTCCTCAACGACAAGGTCCGGTTCACCATGCCTCTGGGCATTGTAGGGCGGCTGGTGGGCCGGTTTGTGCTGGTGCCGTACATCTCGAGACGTCTTCGACGGCGGTTGGTCCTGCTGCGGAAGGTCGCGGAGAACCGCAAAGAGTGGGAGAAGTACCTGCCTGAGGATAACGGGTCGCGATAGAGCGCCTTGGCAGGGACGTCGGATTCTTACCCGTATCTGGCATGTATTTGCATGCATCTAACAAAAGTGGGAGGCACAGGATCGGGTCTCTGCATCTCACTGTTTGAGGTGTTGCATGAAGGCTGTCGTTTTGCATGAGTACGGTGCCCCGAACAAGCTGATCTACGAGGACTTTCCGGATCCGGTAGCGGGTGAGGGACAGGTGCTGGTGCGTGTGGCAGCGAGCAGCGTGAATCCCATCGATCTCAAGCTCAGGAGCGGGGCAATGAAGGCGTTTTGGCCCTTGGAACTACCGACGATTCTGGGGAGGGACATCTCGGGGACCGTGCGGGAGGTGGGTGCGGGAGTGAGCGGTTTCAAGCCAGGCGATAAGGTGATGGCGGTAGGGGACAGAGCTTATGCTGAGCTTGCCGTGGTGGCGGCGAAGGACCTCGCGTTCGTTCCGGAAAAGCTGGATCTGGTGAAGGCGGCAGCGTTGCCATTGGTGACGCTGACGGGAGAGCAGTTGATTTCGCGGGGCACGAAGATCCAGTCTGGACAGACGGTGCTGGTGACGGGGGCGGTGGGGAACGTAGGGCGGTCGGCGGTGTGGACGGCAAAGAAGGCGGGCGCCGTGGTCATCGCCGGAGTAAAGAAGGCGCAGGTGAAGGATGCGGCGGCGCTAGGTGCGGACCAGGTATTGGCACTTGATGATGCCGCGGCCCTGGACAAGCTGGGATTCATTGATGCGGTGGCCAATACGGTGGGAGGAGAGACCGCCGAAAAGCTGCTGGGAAAGGTGAAACAGGGCGGCGTTTTTGCTTCTGTGGTTGGTCCGCCGGGCAATGCCAACATGCACCCCACGGTGAGGATCGAGGTGATCAAGTCGTCGCCGGACGCCAGGACATTGCGAACACTGGCTGAGGACGTGGTTGCGGGACGGCTGGTGATTCCGATCGACCGAATGGTTCCGCTGGCTGAGGCGGCCGAGGCGCATGCGGCGGCTGAGAAGGGCGGAATCGGAAAGGTGCTGTTACTGGCGTAATCTAAAGGATGTTAACAGTTGGGAAAATGGCCATTAGTGACTATGGAAACGATTCGACTGTCAACTTGGGTTGATGCGCCGGTTGAGCGGTGCTTTCTGCTTTCGTTGAGTATCGATCTGCACGCTGCATCGGCTGGTAAGTCGCACATAGAGGCGATTGCCGGGGTGACGAACGGATTGATCGGCGAGGGCGAGACGGTGACGTTTCGAGGACGGCACCTTGGTTTGCGGCTGCGGCATACGAGCCGGATCGAAGCGCTGCGCCCCTACAGTTATTTTCGTGACGTAATGGTATCCGGTGCCTTCCGGCAATTCGAGCATGATCACCACTTCGCGCCGATGGATGATGGTACGCGAGTCCGAGACGAGATTCGGTTCTCCATCGGGTGGGGGCCACTGGGGCGAAGGCTCGCCCGGAGGCGTTTGAAAGAGTTTTTAGTCGAGCGGAGCGCAGTGATCAAACGAGTGGCAGAGTCAGAGGAGTGGCGGCGATATTTGGAGAGCTGGACGGAGGCGAGTATCACGACCCTGGTCGAAGGGGGGAAGGCGTCCCGGTGGGACGGGAACGTGTTGCTGCGCGATCCACGGCGGATCGCCGTAACGCCACCGCAGATTTAGCGGCGACGGAAGCTGTTACGGATGGCTCGGGTACGGTCTTCCGGGGAGGGGGCCGGGCGCTGAGTGGGCTCGAGGCCTTCGGGATAGAGGACTACAAAGCGGCCCGGGCCTTCGCCAGAGGAGGCCGTGGGGAGTCCGGATTTGGCCAGAGACAGGTGAAGGATACGGCGCTCGCGCGAGCTCATCGGCGAGAACGAGAACGGCCTGCCGGTAGCGCGTACTTTCTGGATGGCAATCTCAGCCATGAGTTCAAGTTCGCGGTTGCGGGCCACTTTGAAGCCCTCGGCGTCGAAGGAGATGCGGTCGTGGTTCTCGGGTTCGAGGCGCAGGACCTTGGCTGCGATGTGTTCGATGGCGTGAAGGAGTTCGCCGTTGCGGGCCAGCAGGAGGGGGGTGTCAGGGCCGGAGAGTTCGACGGTGATCTCGGGGGACGACAAAGTCGTATGTGCACCAGCGGGATCGCCGGAGCTGGGTTGCACTTGGCCGTTGCAGGCAAGGATTTTGGACTCCAGATTCAGACCGCCTGCGGTGCTCAGGATCTTCAGGAGGTCTGCAATCTTTCTTGCTGCTTGGCCCGGGTCGTTCAATTGGTTCGTCATCTTTACAGGAATGACTCTCGGTTCAATTTCATTAGGGCAACAAAAATCGACTCAAGTTTCATATCAGTAGGATAGACGATTTTCCGGTTAGGCCCAGGTCGAGAGAGAGTAATTTAACGCTTTCCCTTGATGGTGACACCGGTGCCTGCCTTGCGGCGGGCGCGCTTGGCGGCGATCTCACGCATCTCGCGGCCGATGCTGGTGCGATTCATGACGGCCTGCTGGGCGATGCTGATGAGATTGCCGACGGCCCAGTAGAGAGCTAGTCCGGAGCCGTAGGTCCACGTGAAATAACCGGAGACGGCGGGCATCATAAAGGCCATCATCTTTTGCTGCTGCGGGTCGACGCCGGGAGAAGGCGTGTAAAACTGCACCAGAAACTGGCTGACGACCATGGCGATAGGCAGGATGTGCCAGGGGTCCGGAGACTGAAGGTCGGGCAGCC
>Ga0210393_10005291_pt1 | contig 10160 bp, 7 predicted proteins | sample IncBWC27OmetaG_FD_160068 | JGI IMG/M metagenome (GOLD analysis project Ga0210393, IMG submission 160068) | Forest soil microbial communities from Barre Woods Harvard Forest LTER site, Petersham, Massachusetts, United States - Inc-BW-C-27-O ...
CTGCTCGGTGATCGCCAGTTTGTTGTCATGCAGATGGTGCGCGAGTTCGTCGGGGGTGACGAATTTCTCCCATTGATGAGTACCGCGCGGCAACCATCGCAGGATATATTCTGCGCCGACGATTGCGAGCGCAAAGCTCTTCCAGTTGCGGTTGAGCGTCGAGATGACCATCAATCCGCCGGGCTTGAGCATTGCCCCGCAGCGCTTGAGGAACAGCCCGACATCGCTGACATGCTCGACAACTTCCATCGCAAGAACTATGTCAAAGCGCTCGCGCACATCCATCTCTTCGGCCGTGGTGCAGCGATAATCGATGGACAAATGGCCCTTGTCGGCGTGCAACTTCGCCGCCGCGATATTGCTTGCCGATGGGTCGACGCCGATGACCTGCGCGCCGAGCCGCGTGAACGGTTCGCACAGCAGGCCTGCGCCGCAACCGATATCGAGGATCCGCAAGCCGGAGAGGCAGTTCAGGCTTTTGACGTTGCGCTCGAACTTGCGGCAGGCGGCGTCGCGTATGTAGGAGAGCCGCAGCGGATTGATCTTGTGCAGCGGGGCCATCTTGCCCTTGGGATCCCACCACTGCTCGGAGAGTTTCGAGAATTTTGCGATCTCCGCCGGATCGACCGTCGATACCTTGGAAGAATCGGCAGGATAATTCTGTTGCATGGCCATGGCTGCCGCCGCTCCTATCGCGCGGTGATGAAATTGCGAAACGCCAGCGGCGAGGCGATGTCGGCGATGGTTTCCCTGCCTTCGCCGACGCCGAGGATGGTCACGTCGCCGTAGTTGAAGATACGGCCAAGGATGCTCTGGTTGACGTCGACACTTTCGACCTTGTCGAGGCTCATCTCGAAGGTGCGTCGCCTGATGAAACCGGACTTGTGCACGACCCGGAGGTTGGTGACGTCAGTCTCGGTGGTCCAGCGAAGGAACCAGGCCGCGGCGGTCCAGTACAATGCGGCGAGCGCCACCACGGCCGCCGCCGACAGGCATATCAGGATGACGGCCTCGGTGCTGGTGGCGCGAGACAGCACCAATAGAACCAGCGCGACGATCCAGGTTGCGATCGCCCGCCAGTAGAAAATCCAGTGAAGGTTGGTCGAATACAGCACTTTCTCGCCGGGCTGCAGGATCTCGTCGATATAACGCCCCATGCAATCAGCCTCAATTGACCCAAAATCATGGTCCCGCGCCGTTTCGGGGAGGCCTGGAACCCGGTTGCTTGCTCCCAACCGCGCCGTTATGTATACGCGCCTTTGAGGACGCGCGCTGCCGGTTTGGGTTGCGGTCTACATTACAAATCCTTGCAGGGGAATGCACCAGTCGTCATGGGTCGCCTCGTGATGAAATTCGGCGGCACATCAGTCGCCAACGTCGAACGCATCCGCAACGTCGCCCGTCACGTCAAGCGCGAGGTCGATGCTGGACATGACGTCGCGGTGGTGGTCTCGGCCATGGCGGGCAAGACCAACGAACTGGTCGACTGGTGCCGCGAGGCCTCACCGATGCATGACGCGCGCGAATACGACGCTGTGGTGGCATCCGGTGAACAGGTCACCGCTGGTTTGCTCGCGATCGCGCTGCAGGCAATCGGCATCCAGGCGCGCTCATGGCAGGGCTGGCAGATTCCGGTCAAGACCAGTGACGCCCACGCTTCGGCGCGAATACTCGACATCGACGGAACTGAGCTCGTCAACCGGTTCAGGGAGCGCAAGGAAGTCGCCGTCATCGCGGGCTTCCAGGGCATCTATCCGCAGACCAATCGAATCACCACGCTGGGACGCGGCGGTTCCGATACGTCGGCCGTTGCAGTCGCCGCCGCCATTCATGCCGACCGCTGCGATATCTATACCGACGTGGATGGCGTCTATACGACCGACCCGCGGGTGGTTCCGAAGGCGCGGCGACTCGACAAGATTGCTTTCGAGGACATGCTGGAACTGGCCTCCCAGGGCGCCAAGGTTCTGCAGGTTCGCTCGGTGGAACTCGGCATGGTGCACAACATGCCAGTCTTCGTTCGTTCCAGCTTCGACAAGCCCGAGGACATCGACCCGCACGGTACCCCGCCGGGCACGCTGATCTGCAGCGAGGAGGAAATCATGGAAAGCCACGTCGTCACCGGCATCGCCTTTTCCAAGGACGAAGCGCAGATTTCTGTCCGTCAGATCGAGGACAAGCCGGGGGTTGCCGCATCGATCTTTGGGCCGCTCGCGGAGGCCAATATCAATGTCGACATGATCGTGCAGAATGTCTCGGAGGACGGCAAAACCACCGATTTGACCTTCACGGTACCTGCTTCCGACTACACGCGTGCCCGCGACACCATTACCTCCGCCAAGGCCAAGATCGGTTATGCCCGGCTCGACAGCGCGACCGACATCGCGAAAATCTCTGTGATCGGCAGCGGCATGCGCAGCCACGCCGGCGTCGCTGCCAAGGCTTTCGCGGCCCTCGCCGCGCGCAACATCAACATCCGCGCCATCACTACCTCCGAAATCAAGTTTTCGGTACTGATAGACACCGCCTATACCGAACTTGCGGTGCGCACGCTGCACGCCCTCTACGGGCTCGATCAGCCTTAGTTTGCCGGTTCAGAAGTCCGCATCATTGCTGCCCCTTGTCGCTATGCGGTTCGTTAGCTGCTGCAGCATGAGGCGTGGTGCCGGGTTCAACCTTTGGCAGGCGTTTTGCTTGGCAAAACAAGTCTCAATTCGCTATACGGCCTGATGGGCGAGCCGCCGCGGACAGTGTCACAGTTTTGGCGGTGCTGATTCGGCCGGTATTCTGGCTTGCGGCGGCGCCGAATGGATAAAATTGTTGTTTTTCGAGTTTAACGCCATCTGCCGGCCACCCGGTGGGCTGGCCTTGCGGGGGAGGGTATCAACACATGCGAAGCGCGTCGGGTGGCCCCCGCGTCCTGTTGAGACGGCTTCGCGAAACCATGGCGGAGCAGGTCAGCGCTCAGGAGCGATTGGACAAGATCGTGGTGCTGATCGCCGCCAACATGGTGGCGGAGGTTTGCTCCGTCTATGTGCTGCGCATCGACAACACGCTGGAACTCTATGCCACCGAAGGTCTCAACCGCGACGCGGTGCACAGAACCGTGCTGAGCGCACACGAGGGCCTTGTCGGTCTCGTCGCAAGCGAAGCTACGCCGCTCAACCTGAGCGACGCTCAGAGCCACCCGGCCTTTTCGTTTCGCCCGGAAACCGGCGAAGAGATCTATCACTCCTTCCTGGGCGTTCCGGTTCTGCGCGCCGGCAACACGCTCGGTGTCCTGGTTGTGCAGAATCGCGCCAAACGCACCTATGTCGAGGAAGAAGTCGAGGCGCTTCAGACCACCGCGATGGTGCTGGCCGAGATGATCGCTTCGGGCGAATTGTCGGCGCTGGCGCAGCCCGGCGCCGAGCCCGCCGCGCGGCATTCATTGCACAAATCCGGCGCGATCCTGTCCGACGGCATCGCGCTCGGCCACGTCGTGCTGCATGAGCCCCGCGTCGTCATCATCAATTACATCGCCGAAGATTTGCCAAAGGAGATCAAGCGTCTCGATTCGGCATTGGTCAAGCTGCGCGCCGATCTCGACCGCATGCTTGAGCGCGGCGACGTTGCCGAGGGAGGCGAGCATCGCGACGTCCTGGAAGCCTATCGGATGTTTGCCAACGATCATGGCTGGTCGCACAAGCTGCACGAGGCGGTCGCCACCGGGTTGACCGCGGAAGCCGCCGTCGAGCGCGTGCAGTCCGATACCCGCGCGCGCATGTTGCGTTCCACCGACCCTTATCTGCGCGATCGCCTGCACGATCTCGAAGACCTCGGTCATCGATTGATGCGGCAATTGGTCGGACGGGATCACGCGCCTTCGCGCGAGCAGCTGCCTGACAACGCCATCCTGATCGCACGCGCGATGGGACCTGCGGCGTTGCTCGACTACGACCGCAAGCGCCTGCGCGGACTGGTTCTGGAGGAAGGTACCGCCAACTCCCACGTTTCGATCGTCGCGCGCGCCCTCGGCATCCCTGCCGTAGGTGAGGTGCCCAACGCGCCGGGTATCGCCGACCCCGGCGACGCCATCATCGTCGACGGCACCGCGGGCGCCATCTATGTCAGGCCTTCGGCGGAAATCGAGCAGGCCTATGCGGAGCGGGTGCGTTTTCGTGCACGCCGCCAGGCACAATATCTGGCCCTGCGCGACCGGCCTTGCGTCACCAGGGATGGTCAGCCGGTTGAATTGATGATCAATGCCGGCCTGACCATCGATCTGCCGCATATCGACGACACGGGCAGCGCCGGCATCGGGCTCTTCCGCACCGAACTGCAGTTCATGGTCGGCCAGAGCCTGCCACGCACCAGCGATCAGCTCGCACTGTATCGCACGGTGCTGGATGCCGCGGGCTCCAAGCCCGTGACCTTCCGCACCCTCGATATCGGCGGCGACAAGGCACTGCCCTACATGGAGACCGTGATCGAGGAGAATCCGGCGCTGGGCTGGCGCGCGATCCGCCTCGGGCTTGACCGACCCGGCCTGCTGCGCGGCCAGATTCGCGCGCTGCTGCGAGCCGGCGGCGGGCGCGCGCTGCGCATCATGTTCCCGATGATCACCGAGGTCGCCGAGTTCGATGCAGCCAAGGCAATCGTCGAACGCGAGCTCACTTACCTGCGTCAGCACGGCCATCCGCTGCCGGAACGCATCGACGTGGGGACCATGGTGGAGGTGCCTGCGCTGCTTTACCAGCTCGACGAACTTTTGAAGAAGGTTGATTTCATATCGGTGGGATCCAACGACCTGTTCCAATTCCTGTTCGCAGTCGATCGAGGCAATGCCAAGGTCTCCGAGCGGTTCGATACCCTCTCCGCTCCGATATTGCGGGTGCTGCGGGAAATCGTGCGGAAGGCGAATGCGGCGAAAAAATCAGTCTCTCTCTGCGGCGAAATGGCGTCGAAACCGATCGGCGCACTGGCCTTGATCGCACTTGGCTATCGTTCGCTCTCGCTGTCTGCGACCGGGCATGGTCCGGTCAAGGCCATGGTCCTCGACCTCGACGCCGGCAAGGCGGAAGCTGCGATGGGACCTCTGCTCGACGCACCCTCCGGCAGCATGTCGATCCGGCAGAAGTTGACCGAATTCGCCGAGGCCGAGGGGCTGTCATTGTAGCCGATGGCCCAGCCGCCCGACCCTTTTGGAGTTTGAGACGCATTCCATTCGCAAGACCGATAGCCACATTTGCCGGATGCGCGCCTGTTCGAGACCAAGACATGACCATGCTGCCCGAAGCCAAACTTGATATTTTGCTGGCGCACCACGCGTCCCTCGAGGCTCAATTGCTGGGTCAGGTGAGCTCCGAGGATTACGTCCGAATCACGCGCGAGCTCGCCGAGCTCAACCCGTTGATCGACGCCGTCAAGGCCTACCGCAATGCCAACGCGGAAGTGGCAGGTATCGATGCGCTTATCGCCGACCCCGCGACAGAACCTGAAATGCGCGCCATGGCGGAGGCCGAGCGCGAAACGCTTCAGGCGCGAAGCACCGATCTGGCGCAGCAGATTCGCGTGGCGCTGCTGCCCAAGGACGCGATGGACGATCGAAACGTGATGCTTGAAATCCGCGCGGGTACCGGCGGCGACGAGGCCGCGCTGTTTGCGGGCGACCTGTTCCGGATGTATGAGCGCTTTGCAGCGTTGCAGGGCTGGAAGGTCGAGGTGATCTCGGCCAGCGAAGGCACCATGGGCGGGTTTAAGGAAGTCATCGCCGAAGTGCGCGGCCGCGGCGCCTTCGCGAAGTTGAAATTCGAATCCGGCGTGCATCGGGTGCAGCGCGTGCCCGATACCGAAACGCAGGGCCGTATCCATACATCTGCAGCGACCGTTGCGGTGCTGCCGGAAGTCGAGGATGTCGATGTCGATATCAAACCGGATGATTTGCGCATCGAGACCATGCGCGCGCAGGGAGCCGGGGGCCAGCATGTCAACAAAACCGAATCCGCAATTCGCATCACCCACATTCCTACCGGCATCGTGGTGATGATGCAGGATAGCCGATCGCAACATAAGAACCGTGCTTCCGCGATGAATATACTTCGTTCCCGCATCTACGATGCCGAGCGCCAGCGCATAGATGCTGCGCGCTCGGCAGACCGCCGCGAGAAGGTCGGTTCCGGCGACCGGAGCGAGCGCATACGTACCTATAATTTTCCTCAAGGCCGCGTGACCGATCACCGCATCAACCTGACGCTATACAAGCTCCAGCAGGTGATCTCCGGCGAAGCGCTCGGCGAATTGATCGACGCGCTGACGACGGAGCACCAGGCGGCCCAGCTTGCCGCCCAGGGCGCTGCGGCGTGAGGGCAAACGATCCCGGGCAATCCGTCGAAGCTGTGCGGCGCGCGCTTGCCGCGCGGTTCAAATCTGCACAGATGGATTGCCCTGAACTCGATGCACGGTCGCTGGTCGGCGCGGCGCTGGGGCTGGATCTCACAAGTCTTATCGCAGCGGCAGCGCAACCCCTCACGCTAGACGAATCGTCGCGCATCGAGGGCTTCGCGCAGCGGCGCATTGCTGGTGAACCGGTTGCTCGAATCCTCGGCTTCAAGGAGTTTTGGGGCCTGCCCCTGCTTCTCTCTCCGGCGACGCTGGTACCAAGGCCCGATACCGAGACGGTCGTCGAACTCGCCCTCGAGATTTGGCGCGGCGGCCGTCCCCCCGATTCGCGGCCGCGTATTGCCGATCTGGGTACCGGATCGGGCGCGATACTTCTGGCGCTTTTGTCCGAACTCCCGGAGGCGGCAGGTATCGGTACCGACGTAAGCGTGGCTGCTTTGCAGGCAGCAAGCCGCAATGCGGCCCGGCTGGGGCTCGCCTCGCGTGCCGCGTTCGTTGCCTGCAACTACGCGGCGGCGCTGTCAGGCATGTTCGATCTGGTGGTGTCGAATCCGCCCTATATCTGCTCGGCCGAAATCGCCAACCTCAGCAGAGAGGTGCGTAATTATGACCCTCGTGACGCGCTGGACGGAGGCACCGACGGCCTTGACGCTTACCGCGCGCTTGTTCCGCAGGCCGCCGGACTGCTCGCGCCCGGCGCGACGCTTGTCGTGGAAGCGGGAATCGGCCAAATCGGGTATATCGAGGGTTTGATGGCGGCAGCAGGGTTAATGCTGGAAAGGCCGGCAAGGGCCGACCTGGCAGGTATTCCGCGGGCGATCGCGGGCCGGAAGCCGCCCCGATAAAGCCCGATTGGAACGCAAAAAAACCACTTGGAATATTCCCTTGGAGCGACTACGTTCATTGCCAACATCGGTCCAGGGTTGCTGGCCCCGTAAAGCATACGGATTTGAAGCCAGAGTTCTCAAGGCGAGAGCCCGCCCCGAGTGAAAGGTTCCAAAACGCAGGTCCCTTTGAGCGCGATGGCTTTGGAAAGCTGCGCCGCTTCTGACCGCAAAGCGAACGAAAGCCTGATATTGCGCTTGAAAACTCACGCTAGAAACCTGTGCTTGTTTTGGCAGGCGAAATGATTTGATGCGACCGGCGACGCACGCCGGGGTGGTGGGGAACGCGTCTTTGCTGAGTGCGACGTACTGCAAATCTGTGAGGAAATGAATGGCGCTCGATCGGACGCGCGCAAAATGCGCATGGACCGGGCTAACCATGGAACGGGTCGATCCAGATAGTTACGGCAATCCAGGGTCCGTAACTTGAAGGTTCGTAAATTCGAGACTCGTAACTTCAAGGCTCGTAACTTCAAGACTGGTAACTTCAGGGCTGGAATAAAGGCACGACATGAGAAACGGTCAAAACAACAAGCGGATGCGTAACCGGAACAACAACAACAATAACAACAACCGGCGTGGCCAGAACCCGATGACCCGGGTATTCGAGTCGAATGGACCGGACATCAAGATCCGCGGGACCGCCTCCCACGTCGCCGAGAAATACGTGCAGCTTGCGCGCGACGCGCGTTCTTCCGGCGACCCGGTCGCCGCCGAGAACTACTACCAGCATGCCGAACATTATTTCCGTTTGATCGCTGCCGCGCAGGAGCAATTCCGCCAGAACCAGCCGCAGCCCCGGCACGAGGCTGAAATGGCCTCCGATGACGCCGAGGACGACGAGAGCTTTTCGAGTTTTGGGCAGGAGCCCGGTTTCGTCCCGGTTCAGCAACAGCCGTTCATGCAGCGGGACAACAATCCCCGAGACCACCAGCGCGAGGGGCAGCCCTATCAGCAGCGCGACCAGCACCAGCCTCGCGATCGCGAACATCACCGCGAACAGCGTCAGCAACCTCAATTCCAGCCACAGTCCCAGCCGCAGCCCGTGATAGGCGACAGTGGCGGCGTTGATCGCCTGCCGTCGTTCATCACGGGGCCGCAGCCACAGGTCAATAGCGGCCAAGGCGGTTTTGAGGGAAATGGTAGCGAACGTTTTCCGTCGCGTCGCCGGCGCCGCCCGCATGGTCCGCGGTCCGAGGGCATGGCTGCCGCGCCCACCGCCCCCAACGACGATTTCAATCCTGGAAACGAATAGTCAGCGGTTTTGTACATCCCCGTGACAGCGGCGACGGCATCTAAAGTTCGTCCTGCTGGAACGAGGACGGCACCAGCACCGGCGGGAGCGCCGGGATTAGTCGCGCGCGTTCGCGATGGGCTGGAATCGCACGATAAACCTGCTTGGTGGCTTCCACGATGTGGACGCCAGCAAATGGTAAAGACAACGCAGCGCCGACGCGCTCCCATGCCATCGCCGAACGCAGAAACCAGCCGCCGGCGACCGGCGGCATGAATAGAGCCTCGCCCCATCCTGTCGGGGTGAACCAGGTCTGGCGCAGCAATTGCGTGATCTGCGAGCGTGAATAGGGCCGGCCGTGACCGAACGGCGTGTTGTCGGTGCGCGTCCATACGCCGCGGCGGTTCGGAATCACGGCCATCATGCGGCCCGAAGGCGCGAGAACCCGCCATACCTCGCGCAACAGTCCTTCCGGATCGTCAGACATTTCCAGCGCATGCACGAGGAGGATGCGATCGACGGCGGCATCCGGCAATGGCAACGAGAATTCATCGACCAGAGCGGCGAGCGCCGGCCGTCCCGTCGGCCATTTCAGGACGCCTTGCGCGGCCGGCATGAATGCGATGCAGCGCTCGGAGTCCTCGCGAAACAGGCCGAGATAGGGCGTGGGGTAGCCGAGGCCCAGAACCCGCTGTCCCTCGGCAGTGGACCAGCGCGCGTGGATGCCGCGATTGATCAGCCGCCGCGCCACAATGCCGAGGCGTTGGGAATAGAAATCCCTCAAATCGATCACATCTATCGTCATGGACCCAACCTAACACGACGCGGGCCGTGGTTGCGCGCCGAATAACGCATTGCTCAATCGACGTTAACGCCATATTTCATGCCTGTACTCTGGCCCGCTCAAGTGTTGGGGCCTCACCCCAAAGCCACGGAGACATCATGGCCGCCGAAGTTCGCCTGTTCCCTTGCCTCACCGATAATTTCGGCTATCTGGTTCACGATCCGCAGACCAAGGCGACCGCCTCGATCGATGCGCCCGAAGCCGCCCCCATCATCAGGGCGCTCGAGCGCGAGGGATGGGGGCTTACCGACATTCTCATCACCCATCATCACCACGACCACGTGGGCGGCGTCGCCGAGCTGAAGCAGAAATATCAATGCCGCGTGGTGGCGCCAAACGACAAGACCACCCGGATATCCAATGTCGACCTTCGCGCAGGTCAGGGCGACGTCGTGAAGGTCGGCAATCTGCTGGCGCGCGTGCTGGAGACACCCGGCCACACTCTCGACCACGTCAGCTACGTTTTCGACAACGACAAGGCGCTGTTTGCCGCCGACACGCTGTTTTCGATCGGCTGTGGCCGGGTGTTCGAAGGCACCTATCCGATGATGTGGGAATCGCTGCTCAAGCTGCGCGCGCTGCCAGACGATTTCAGGCTTTACTGCGGCCATGAATACACTGCAGCAAATATCAAATTCGCACTGACCGTCGATCCGGACAATCCCGCCCTGAAAGTGCGCGCCGAGGAGGTGAAGCGCTTGCGGGCGGAAAACAAGCCGACGATTCCGACGCTGCTTGGCGAAGAGAAGAAGGCCAATGTCTTCCTGCGTGCCGACGAACCATCGCTTGCCGCGGCGCTGCGCATGAAGGGTCGGAG
>Ga0210393_10005292_pt1 | contig 10159 bp, 4 predicted proteins | sample IncBWC27OmetaG_FD_160068 | JGI IMG/M metagenome (GOLD analysis project Ga0210393, IMG submission 160068) | Forest soil microbial communities from Barre Woods Harvard Forest LTER site, Petersham, Massachusetts, United States - Inc-BW-C-27-O ...
GCACCGGAAACATTCCTGCTCTATCCCGCGCCGCGACTCAAGGAGCGCCCGACGGAGAGGTTTTCTGGTTTATCACGACTGGCTCAGTCAATAACGGCATGCCGTCTTGGGCCAGCTTGCCTGAGGCAGAGCGATGGCAGATTGTCGCTTATTTGAAGTCACTCAAGAATTCCCCGAGCGCCCAAACCACCGGAACCGCATCTGCCAGCCTAAAGCCCGTTAGGACGAATGCTCTGTCGCCGCAGGCTCCATTCACAGATTTCCGCTTTGAAGAGCCCGGAAACATCCACAAGATCACGGTGCAAGATCTTCCCGCGCCATATGCTACTAACTCGGCGGCCAATGGACCGGAAGTAATCGCTCGTCCACGCAGTGCGTGGCCGAAAGCTCCCGCCGGATTCAGCGTGCAGCAATTCGCGACCGGACTGGATAATCCCCGGCTGATCCGAACCGCTCCCAATGGCGATGTTTTTCTGGCAGAAAGCAGCAGTGGCAAAATCCGAGTGTTCCGAGGAATTACCAGCGATGGCAAACCGGAGCAGGCCGGCGTTTTCGCCACCGGACTCAAGGAGCCTTACGGAATTGCCTTCTATCCGCCGGGCGACAATCCCCAGTGGGTGTATGTGGGCGACACCAATGCAGTCGTGCGGTTTGCATATCAAAATGGCGACTTGAAAGCAAGTGGGCGCGCGCAGCACATTGTAGACCTGCCGCACGGCGAAGGGCATTGGACCCGCGACGTTCAGTTCACCGCCGACGGTAAGAAGATGTTCGTTGCCGTCGGATCGGCCTCGAATGTCGATGACCCCGACACGACATCAGACGAAAAAAATCGAGCCGACATTTTGGAGTTCAATCCGGATGGCTCCGAGATGCGCGTATACGCGTACGGGATCCGGAATGCCGGAGGAGGGCTCGCGATCAATCCCAAGACCGGCGAGTTATGGTGTTCGGTTAACGAACGCGACGGGTTGGGAGACAATCTTGTGCCAGACTACATCACGCATGTCACTGAGGGCGGCTTCTATGGCTGGCCGTGGTGGTACATTGGCGGCCACCAGGACCCACGCCACGAAGGCAAACATCCGGAGTTGAGAGATAAGGCGCTGGTTCCCGACGTGCTGTTACAGCCACACAACGCTTCACTCGAAATGATGTTCTACGAAGGCACGCAGTTCCCGGGTGAATATCGGGATGACATTTTCGCCTCTGAGCATGGTTCATGGAACCGATCCGTGCGCGCCGGATATGAAGTCATCCGCGTGCCGTCGCACCATACAAACCGGGCTAGTGGCGAGTACGAGGATTTCTTGACCGGATTTGTGTTTGACAACGGGCATGTCTGGGGAAGGCCCGTCGGCATTACGGTGGCTCAGGACGGATCGCTGTTGGTCAGTGACGACGGTTCGAATTCTATCTGGCGCGTCAGTTACACCAGCACTGAAAGTCAGCAGAGTGTTCACCATCCAAGCCAAGCAAGCCAGGGTACAAAGAGTGGATCAAAATAAACTGGTATTCAGTTTAGTCGCGGCACTGGGATTGTGTGCTTTCCAATTCGGAGATCGGTATGGACTGAATAACATGCCATTCGCGCAGGTGCAGCCTATGGTCTCCGACCTGGCGAAGGCTCGTAACATAGCTAAGCAGGGGAATGTTGATCTGCTGGAAGGACAAACCATGCCTGGACAATCCGCGAGTCTTCGAGGAGAAGTCACCGACGCAAATTGTTATCTTGGAAGTCACACGCATGCCTATGATCACGCCTTCTGTGCGAAGCTCTGCGCAGCGGCGGGCAGTCCCCTGGTCTTTGTTCCTGACCAAGGCGGGCAAGTCTATCTCGTCCTCAGCGTACAGAACGGAGTACGGCTTCCGGAAAACGTTCTCGACCGGATAAGTGTTCCCGGGATCGTAGTCAGGGGCAAAGTGTCGGACACCTACGGATTGCCCGCACTCGCAATTGAGGCACTGCTCCAGTGACGTCAGCAGTTGAAGAAATTGCGTGTCGGGTTAAAATCCGCGACGGCCTAAACTAGTGTTCGATGGTGGTATCCGTTTTTGGTGGCTTCTCCGTTACTTGTTGCGGAGTCGGCAACTGTGAACGATCCCAGCCGCCGCCGAGAGCCTCGACCAGCGCCACCGCGGCGGTCATCTGTTCGACCTGAAGATTATTCAAAGTCTGTTGGTCCGACAATACCGTGGTCTGCGCAATCAGGACATCGATGTAAGGATCGATGCCGGTGTCGTATCTTCCCTGTTCGAGTTTGAGAAAAGTTTGTGCTGAATTCACCGCCTGCTGCTCCTGTTGGATCTCCTTGGATAAAATGCGCACTTCGGCGAGAGAATCCTCCACCTGTTGGAATGCAGTGAGCACGGTCTGACGGTATCCGGCGAGGTCTGCGTTGTAGGTCGCGACGTACTGCTGAACCGTGGCGCGGCGCAAGCCGGCGTCGAAGATGGTTTCAGAGAGCGCAGTGCCGACGGACCAGAAGCGACTGGGCCACGTAAGCCACTTCGTGAAAGCGGAACTCTCAAAGCCGCCTTCCGCGCTCAAAGTCAGCGTCGGATAATAAGCCGCATACGCGATGCCGATCAACGAATTGGCTTCCGCCATCGAGCGTTCCGCGGCGGCGATATCCGGCCTGCGCTCCAGCAGTTCTGAGGGCACACCGATTGGAATCGGAGGTGGAGCAACGGTCATGGGCCTTACGGGAATGGAGAAATTCGTGGCTGCTTTGCCCACCAGCATGGCGATGGCGTGCTCATATTGAGCGCGCGCAATTCCTACGTTGGTTGCCCCCGCTTGCGCGCTCTGCAGTGTAGTTTCGGCTTCGACCACCGAGATCTGGTCGTCAATGCCCGTTTCGTAGAGCGCGCGAGTGAGGTCGAGCGCTTTTTGGTCCGCATCCACGGTATCGTTGAAAATCCTTTGCAACTCGTCCTGGCCTCGGACCTCGAAGAAAAACTCTGCCAGGCTTCCTTGTTCACTCAGACGTTCGTTCTCAAGATCCGCCGCGCTGACCTGAGCCGCGTATTGGGATTGGCGCACCGTGTTGCGAACCTTGCCCCAAAGGTCGGGTTCCCACGAAGCTTCGAGGGGTAGCGAGTAGACCGTGCTCTGAAGTTGCGGTTTTGGAGCGGCGGTTCCTGTCGTATTGACGGGAGTGGTGCTTAAATTCCCCGAGGTTCGCGAGCGGCTGAACGAGGGCGCAACCGCCAGAGTTGGAAAATATTGCGAACGAGCCTCGCGCACGACGGCTCGAGCTTCCATGAAGTTCTCAAAGAATTGCTTGATGTTCTGGTTGTTAATATCTAGCTGTTCTTCGAGGGCATTCAGTTCAGGGTCGTTGAAGATCTCCCACCACTTGCCGCGAAGCATGGAATCTGAAGGCTGCGCCACCGTCCAACCTTCGTTTTCCTTGAATTGGGTTGGTGATTCTTTGTATACGGCCGCGGGCGGCTGCGGGGCAGGTGGATGATACTTAGGCCCAACGGTGCAACCCGACAACATCACCAATAACATTAACCACAGTGCAGTTGCGCAAGGCCAAGTGCATCGGCCCATCGATTTTCGCTGAAAGATCGTCATAACGTTCCTGCCTGACATCTCAGTCCTCGCTAGATGGCCTCCGGAGTTGGCGACGGAAGCGCGCCGTGCTGCTTGCTCTGCAGTCGGAGCCGCCAACGATCAAGGAACAGGTAGACCACTGGAGTGGTATAGAGCGTGAGCATCTGGCTCACGATCAATCCCCCCACGATCGTGATCCCGAGCGGTCTGCGCAGCTCTGAACCAGTACCGGTGCCGAAAGCCAGCGGCAATGCCCCAAATATCGCAGCCATGGTTGTCATCAGGATCGGACGAAAGCGCAACATGCAGGCTTCGAAGATTGAGTCCCGCGTGCTCTTTCCTTCCTGCCGTTCCGCGACCAGAGCGAAGTCGATCATCATAATGGCGTTTTTCTTGACGATGCCGATCAACAGCACGATTCCGATGATCGAAATTACGTTGAGGTCGATCTTGAAAAGCATCAGCGCCAGAATTGCACCCACGCTGGCCGAGGGCAATGTAGAGATAATGGTCAGCGGGTGGACCAGACTTTCATAGAGGATACCGAGCACAATGTAGACCGCGAGCAGCGCAGTCAACACAAGCACTGGTTCGGTGCTCAACGACTGCTGGTAAGCCTGCAACGTGCCGGCAAAGAATCCGCGAATGGTTGACGGCGTGCCCAGTTTCTGCTGCATAAGCGCGATGCGCTGCGTGGCATCGCTTAAAGAAACTCCGGGGGCCAAGTTAAAGGAAACAGTTACCGACGGAAATAAGCCGGTGTGGTTTACCGCGAGCGGCGTCGTGCCGGATTCTGAGCTTGCCAGGGCGCCGAGCGGCACATTGCCGTTGGTTCCGCTGTGCAGGTAAATATACTTCAGTCCTTCCGGGCTCTGCCAATATTGCGGTGCTACCTCGAGAACCACGTAGTACTGGTTCAGTTGAGTATAAATAATCGAGACTTCGGATTGGCCGAAGGCGGTATACAAAGAGCTATCGAGGGACTGGGTTGTGATCCCCAACTTGGCGGCAGTCGTGCGATCGTAGGTCAGCAGTTCTTCCAATCCACCGTTTTGCTGATCGGAGTTAACGTCCTGGAGGCCCGGGAGTTTTTTCATTTCGGTTAAAAGGATGGGCCCCCATTTCGACAGATCCTGAACATTGTCACACTGGATGGTGTACTGGTACAGCGCATTGCTTGACCGGCCTCCGATTCGAAGATCCTGGGCCGCCTGCAAGAACGCGGAAGCCACGGGCAATCGATTCAACTTCGGCCGTAGCCGATTGATGATATCCGGGGCGCCGATCTTGCGCTCGTTGAGTGGTTTCAGAGCGATGTAGATGAATCCGCCATTGGTGGCGCCGTTCCCTCCCGTGTAAGCGGTTACATTGGCGACGGCGGGATCACTTTTGATGACGTCGACTAACTGCCGCACGGAATTGTCCATGGCGGGAAACGATGAATCCTGCGGACCCTGTACTCCCCCGACTATGGCACCTGTGTCCTGCTGCGGGAAAAATCCCTTGGGTATTTTGACGATGAGCACGACGTTCAACACGATCGTGAGAAATAACACCGTAAGGGTCAACCCCGAATTATCGAGCACCCAGAGCAGGGTGTGGCGATAGGTTTCCAGCATCCAGGCAAAGAACTTCTCGCTCGCCTGAAAGATCCTGCCATGCTCTTGTTTCGTTTCCTCCTTCAGCAAGTACGCGCACATCGTGGGGGTCGTGGTCAGTGAAACCACCATAGAAACGACGATCGAGGTGGAAAGCGTAATGGCAAACTCGCGGAAAAGGCGCCCGACGATTCCTCCCATCATGAGAATCGGTATGAATACCGCGATCAGCGAAACGCTGATCGAAAATACGGTAAAGCCGATTTCCTGGGCCCCCTTCAATGCAGCCGCAAAGGGTTGCATCCCTTGCTCCAGGTGACGCGAGATGTTCTCCATCACCACGATGGCGTCATCTACCACGAACCCGGTCGAGATGGTAAGCGCCATCAACGAGAGGTTGTCCAGGCTGTAGCCGAGCAGATACATCACTGCAAAGGTGCCGATCAGCGATACCGGGACGGCAACACTGGGAATCAATGTGGCGCGGGCGTTGCGAAGAAAAATGAAGACTACCAGGATGACCAGCCCCACAGAGATAAGCAAGGTGCGCTCCACGTCGTCGACCGACGCACGAATCGTGGTAGTTCGGTCGAGAACGATGGTGGTGTCGATGCCCTGCGGGATGGAAGCTTTCAGAAATGGCAACTGGCTGCGAATGTTGTCGACGGTCTGGATGATATTTGCGCCCGGCTGGCGGAAGATGATCACTGTGACGGATGGTATGCCGTTAAGATACCCAGCGGAACGGATGTTCTGAACATCGTCGGTGACCTGGGCTACGTCGGAGAGCCGCACGGCCGCTCCGTTACTGTGTCCGATGATTATCGGCTTATAGTCACTCGCGGCTGAGATCTGGTCATTGGCAATAATATCGGCGGTGACCGCGCCGTCGGACATCTGACCCTTGGCGATGTCGGCGTTCTGAGTGCTCACAACGGATTGAACGTTGGCCAGCGTCAGACCGTAATTGTTCAGCTGCGTAGGATTGACATCGATGCGCACCGAGGGCAGGGAACTGCCTCCCACTGAAACCTGGCCCACCCCCTGAATCTGAGAGAGCTTCTGCGATATCACGGTGGAGGCTTCGTCATACAGTTTGCCCCGGTCGTATTTACTGGAGGTCAAGCCAATAATCATGATCGGGGCGTCGGCGGGGTTCACTTTTCGATACGTAGGATTGGCGGGAAGGTTTGCCGGCAGGTAGGTGCGAGCCGCGCTGATGGCAGCTTCAACATCGCGCGCCGCTCCGTCGATATTGCGGCTGAGGTCAAACTGGATCGTGATCGATGTGCTACCCAGCGAACTGGCGGAGGTCATTTCCGAGACGCCCGCGATGTGGCCAAACTGTCGCTCGAGAGGGGTAGCGACAGAAGACGCCATAATCTGCGCGCTCGCTCCCGGCAAGGATCCAGAAACGGAGATGGTTGGGAAATCGACTTGGGGCAGTGGCGAAACTGGCAGCACAGTGTACGCAACCGCTCCGGCGATGGCGATGGCGATGGTAAGCAAGGTGGTTGCAACAGGCCGGCGGATAAAAAGTGCCGAAGGATTCATGGCTGCGCTTCCGGTTGTGCCGTGCCACCCGAGGTTTCACTAGCGTGCGAACTTGAAAATCTTTTCCCGAGGTTGTCGAAGAAGATGTAAATCACCGGGGTGGTGTAAAGCGTGAGCGCCTGGCTCAGCAGAAGTCCTCCTACCATGGCGATTCCCAGGGGACGGCGAATTTCCGAGCCAATTCCGGTTCCGAATGCCAATGGGAGGCCTCCAAGCAGCGCGGCCATGGTGGTCATCATGATCGGGCGGAAGCGCAACAGGCTGGCTTCATAGATGGCGTCGGTGGCATTCTTGCCGTGCTGGCGCTCTCCCTCCAGCGCGAAATCCACCATCATGATTCCGTTCTTCTTCACAATTCCGATGAGCAGGATGATGCCGATAATGGCGACGACGCTGAGGTCTTGACGAAATAACATGAGCGCCAGCAGCGCGCCCACTCCGGCGGAAGGAAGAGTGGAAAGAATGGTGACTGGATGAACGAAACTCTCGTATAGGACGCCCAACACGATGTAAACGGTCACCAGTGCGGCGAGAATCAACAAGGCCTCGTTCGAAAGCGAGTTCTTGAACGAAGCCGCTGTGCCTTGGAAATCTGCCTGCAAACTGGGCGGCATGTGCATGTCCGCCTGCACTTTGTCGATTGCAGTGATGGCGCTTCCCAGGGCGGCATTGGGCGCCAGATTGAACGACACCGTGACTGATGGAAACTGTCCCTGATGATTGATCGACAGCGCCTCGGTTGCGTGCTGGACATGTGTAAATGCACTCAGGGGCACGGCGTTGCTCATCGCTGTGCTACTGACGGTGTTTGCCGAAGAGTTCGAGGTCGACCCGGTCGAACTATTGCTTGGCGAGAGCGCATTCGCAATTGGAACCAGCACGCCTGAAGAAGGTGTATAGAGGACCGAAGTGGTGGTCGCATTCGATCCAGCGGAAGAAGATCCGGAAGACGCAAACGAGGAAGAAGCTCCCGGCCCAGAGGTTCCGGACGAGGCATTGGCCTGAATATACAGATGTTGCAGAACTTTGGGATCATTTTGGAACTGCGGCAGCGCTTCGAGGATCACGTGGTACTGGTTGAGTTGCGTGTACATCGTGTTGATCTGGCGTTGTCCCAAGGCGTCGTACAGAGTGTTGTCGATGGTCGACGGAGCGATACCGAGACGCGAGGCGGTGACACGATCGATGATCAGTGAGACCGCCAGTCCGCCCGTCTGCTGGTCGGTTGCCACATCTTCGAGTTGAGGCAACGTCTTCAATTTAGAGACAAAGCGATTCGTCCAATCGTTCAGTTCGTTGGCATCGGGATCTTCAAGCGTGTACTGATATTGCGTGCGGCTCACGCGGTCATCCACGGTAATGTTTTGCACCGGCTGCATGTAGAGCGCGATTCCTTGAACGTTCTTCAGGTTGGACTGGAGCCTGCGGATCACGTCGGAGGCGCTGAGGTCGCGATCCTCCAGCGGCTTCAGGTTGATCGACATGCGACCGCTGTTGAGAGTTGTGTTGGTGCCGTCGGCTCCAATAAATGAAGAAAGACTCTGGACAGCCGGGTCCTGAAGGATGACCTTGGCTAATTCCTGCTGCTTCTCCGACATTGCCTTGAAGGAAATAGTTTCGGGAGCCTGCGAAATGCCTTGAATGACGCCGGTATCCTGCACGGGAAAAAATCCCTTAGGAATCACGATGTAGAGAAATACCGTGAGTATCAACGTGCCCAGGGCGACAAACAGCGTAATGGTTTGGTATCGGAGCACGAACTTCAAAGTCCGCCCATAGAATGCGATCATGCTTTCGAATACGCGCTCGGAGGCCTGATAAATGCGTCCCTGCTGGTCCTTGGGCTGATGGCGCAAGATGCGGGCCGACATCATAGGAGTCAATGTCAGCGACACCACGGCGGAGATGACGATCGTGACCGCGAGCGTTACGGCAAACTCACGGAAAAGTCGGCCGACGACATCCCCCATAAACAGCAGAGGAATGAGCACCGCAATCAGCGAGACGGTCAGCGAAACGATTGTGAAGCCGATCTGTTCCGCTCCCTTGAGCGCCGCCTCCATCGGCGATTCGCCTTCCTCGATGAAGCGCGAGATGTTTTCGATCATCACGATGGCGTCATCCACGACAAATCCGGTGGAGATGGTGAGAGCCATCAGGGATAGGTTGTCCAGGCTGTAGCCGAGCGCGTACATGGCAGCGAAAGTGCCAACTAGCGACAATGGGACCGCAACGCTGGGAATGATCGTGGCGTAGAGACTTCGCAGAAAGAGGAAAATGACCATCACGACCAGCGCGATGGTCAGCATTAATTCGAATTCGACGTCGGACACAGAAGCCTGGATCGCGGTGGTCAGGTCGGTCAGCGTGGTGACCTGAACCGAGGCCGGCAGATTGGCTTCGAGTTGTGGCAAGAGCTTCTTGATGCTCTTGACTACGCTGATCGTGTTGGCGCCCGGCTGGCGCTGCACGTTTAGGATGACGGCGGGTGTTTGGTTCATCCAAGCAGCTTGCTTATTATTTTCTACCCCATCGACGACTTCGGCGACGTCCGTCAACATGACTGGCGCGCCATTGCGGTACGCGACTACGACGTCACGATAATCGGCGCTGCTGACGAGTTGGTCGTTGGCGTCGATCTGGTAGTCCTGCCGGGGTCCGTCGAAGTTGCCTTTGGCGGCGTTCACGCTGGCTTGGACGAGAGCGGTGCGCAGATCCTCGAGATTGATTCCGTAGGAAGAGAGCGCGACCGGATTGGCGCGAATGCGGACCGCCGGCTTCTGGCCGCCGCTGATACTTACCAAACCAACCCCACTGAGCTGGGAGAGTTTCGGAGCCAGCCGCGTGTCGACCAGGTCTTCGACCTGCGACAAAGGAACGGAATCAGAAGTTATCGCGAGAGTCAGTACCGGCGCGTCGGCAGGATTTGTCTTGCTGTAGACCGGAGGTGCCGGCAGATTGGAGGGCAGATAACTTTGCGACGCATTGATGGCCGACTGCACTTCCTCTTCGGCAACGTCAATGTTGAGGCTCAAGTTGAACTGCAGCACGATGACAGAGGTTCCTCCCGAACTTGTGGAGGTCATCTGGCTGAGTCCCTGAAGCTGACCAAACTGCCGCTCGAGCGGCGCCGTAACCGTCGTCGCCATTACGATCGGGCTGGCGCCGGGATAAAACGTCACGACTTGGATGGTGGGGTAATCGACCTCGGGCAGTGCCGAGACCGGTAACTGGGTAAAGGCAACGATACCGACGAGTAAGATCGCCGCCATCAGCAGCGCGGTCGCGACGGGCCGCATGATGAATGGGCGAGACGGACTCACGGAGCTGGGCCCTCGCTCGCAGCACCTGGAAGAGGCTGTTTGGAAACTGTGATCTTCGAATTGTTTTGCAGTTTTTCAAAGCTGCTGTTTGCAACAACGTCGCCGGGGTTGATTCCTTC
>Ga0210393_10005296_pt1 | contig 10158 bp, 4 predicted proteins | sample IncBWC27OmetaG_FD_160068 | JGI IMG/M metagenome (GOLD analysis project Ga0210393, IMG submission 160068) | Forest soil microbial communities from Barre Woods Harvard Forest LTER site, Petersham, Massachusetts, United States - Inc-BW-C-27-O ...
CGATGTTGGTCGATGGCTGCGGGTACTTGAGCTGGTTCATGAACGGGAAGCTGAACCCGTTGAACCCAAACTGCTGCGTGTTCTGCACCGGCACGCGCGGATCGATCGTCGGAGTGTTGCCGGTGGTCGTGTCCGTGAACTGGAGCCCGTTCGTGCCCTCGACATCGGACACCGAGAACAGGAACCCACCCGGCGCGCCGTAGTACCAGACGCCGTTGTTCTGCTTGACGGTGTTCGTCGAGAATTCCATCTGGTACGCGAAGTTGCCGGGGATCGCCGCGACGGCGGCCGCCGCGGCGGTGTACTGGCCCTCGTCGAGCAACACACGGCCGACGCCCACCTGGGCCGCATACAGATAGATCTGCGCCTCGGCAGCGGTCTGCGCATCGTTCGTGTCGTTGGCGGCGACGATCGTCGCTTGCGCGAGGTGCTCGGCACGCTGAAAGTCCGCCATCGCGCGGCCGTAGATCGAATCCGTCGGCAGGGGTTGGCCATAGGTGATCTGGCCCGTGAACGCCAACGTGCTGAATGGTATGCCCGAGCAATAGTTCTCGGCGAACATCACGTAGTCGAATCCGGCCAGGGCGACGACTTCGGCATGGCCGACGTTCAGCGAGTCGAACTTCTGGTACGCCGTGTCGGTGCGTTCCGCCGACACGCGCGTGGTTTGCAGGTCCAGGAATACGCCGCGCAGCGATGCGTTCACGGATGGGGCGATGCGTGTGTCGACCTGAATACGCGTGGGGAACGTCTCTTCGTCCGTGAGCTCGTCGACGAAGAGGCCCGTCATGTTGATGTGGCCCTCGTGCCCACCTCCCGCCTCGTCCGCGGACCCACCAAAGGCAATTTGGAAATCGCCAAGGGCCGAGAGACGCGCGGTGGGGAGATTTTGCTTGCTGCCATACAGCTGCTGCGGCGTGATCGTGCTGCGATCCGTCGGGTGCAAGGTGCTTCCCGGGTCGCATGCCACGGCGACGGCCACAGCAATCAATGACACGGCGTAGGGCTTCACCATGTGACGTTCACCCGCCCCGTCCAATAGCGCACCGGAGGCTGCGTCAAGAAGTCAGACGACGTGAAGTTGTTCTGGGACGTATTGCCGCCGTTGTACCCGAAGTTGATCTCGGGGTCGAACCCCTTGTAGTTGGTCCATGTGGCGAGGTTCCGACCCGATACAGAGAATGCGAGATCGGCGGCGCCGATGCGGTGGGCCCACGATTTGGGCGCCGAGACGGTGACCGTGAGCTCGCGCCATTTCCAGAACGAGCCGTCCTCATACCAGCCCGCGTCACTCACCCCAAGGCCCGACGAGACGGCGGCGGCTTGCCATTTGAGCGGCGTGTTCTTGAGATAGAGCTCGGGACAGATCTGGAAGGCGAAGCCGCAGCGGAACTCTTCGGTGCCGTCGTACGTCAACACGCCGGCGTGCCGGTCGAAGACCGACGAGATCTTCAAGAACTTGAAGATCACGATCTCGGGACTGATCGAGTACTCGTCGGACGGTTGCGAGTTGCCATAGAAGATCAGGTGGCTCTGATCGACGTTGATCTCGCTCGCTTCGATGATGCCGTCGTGGTTCGCGTCCTTGTACGTGTAGTGATAGGACCAGAATCCGCCGAGCGGATAGCCCTGATAGAAGCCTTGCGTGTCGGAGGCGTTGCCGGCGTCGAACGTGATCGGCGCGATGCCGTTGCCGAGCGTGAGCAGCTTGTTGTGGTTCACCGACGCGTTCGCGGTGACATCGGCGCGGAACGGCCGCGTGTCGATGAGTGTCGCGTTCAGTCCCAGCTCGAACCCTTGGTTCTGGACCAATCCCAGGTTGACGAACTGCTCGTCGGCGCCGGTCGATGGCGCGAGCGTGCGTTGCACGAGGGCCTGGCTCGTGCGCTTCTGGTAGACCGTCGCCTCGAGATTGATCTTGTCGTGCCAGAATCCGGCGTCGAGCCCACCCTCGAACTCGCGCGTGCGCTCGGGCGTGAGGTTGGGGTTGCCGAACGTGCTGTCGAACACGGCCGCCTGATCGGACCCGAGCTTTTTCGTGGCGCGCGCGGCCTCCGCCGAGCGATCCTGCCCGAATGTCGGGAACTGCCCGGATTCGCCGAACGCCGCTCTCAGTCGGAGAGAGCTGACGAGATCGGTTTTGGGGAAGAAGGGCTCTTCGCCTATCACCCAGGAGAGACTGACCGACGGGTACCACTGGATGCCGACGTTCACGCCCTCGGAGCTGACTTCGTCACCGCGCAGCGCGCCGGTGAGAAAGACTTTGTCGCGCCACTGGATCTGCTGCTGGGCGAAGCCGCCTTCCTGCACGTCAGTGGGTTGGAGGGCGAACGGCAGGGAGAGGTTCGTGGTGCAGCCGCCGAGCGTGCTCGTTCCGGGCACTTGCGTGAGGCAATTCGCTTGCACGCCATTCGTCACGCTCTCGACGAACTGCATGCCGAGTGACGACGTGCCTTTGACATCCGTGCTGATCGGGTACTGCGCCGAGCCCGTGCTGGTGACGGTCCAGGTGTAGTGCTTGAACGGATTGTCTTGGGCCTCGCCCGAGCCGAGCTGACTGCCAGCCGGGAAGACGTTGGGCGGCAGGTCGACGACATCGAAGATCGAGCTGTAGTCGAGGCCCGCGGTGTTGATCAGCGAGAACCAGGAGAGCGGGTGCCAGTTGCCCGTCGCACCCATGGTAAAGCGATCGGTTTGTTGCTGCGTCGTAAACGCCGCGAGCTTTGTTGGCGTCACACCGGATGAGAAGCCGTGCGTGACCGAATCGTTGGTCGGCTGTCCGAGCAACCCACCACTCAGCACGCCGAACGAGGCATTGTCGTTTTGCGGCAAGCCGAGGACGCCGGCGAGATATCCAATGTTCACTGAGCCATCGAACTTGGGACTCAGTGTCGTATGGACGTTGGCGCGAACGTTGGCGCGTTCGACGGTGTTGTTCGGGTAGACGCCCTGCTCTTTGTAGTAGTCGCCGCTGCCGAAGAAGCTCGCGAGGTCGCTTCCACCCGAGACCGAGCCACCATAGCCCTGGCGATAGCCGGCAATGAATGGTGAATAGGTGGTCAGGGGATTGAACGAGAACAAGCCGCAATTGGGACCCTTCGGCGTGCAGGAGCCTTCTCCCTGCAATTCGAGCGTACAGAAGGACGTCAACGAGCTGTCCGCGGTGTTGATGCCGTTGCGACCATAGTTGGCCGGCATCTCGGTGTAATTGCGGACGGAGCCGTATTCGGCGCGCGCATCCCACTGCGTGTGTCCGGCCTTGCCGTGCTTCGTGGTGACCTGGATCACGCCATTGGCGCCCGCCGATCCGTAGAGGGCCGATGCGGCGGGGCCTTTGAGGATGGTAATGTCCTCGATTTCTTCCGGGTCGAGATCATCGAAGCGCGACGGTGCTTGACCGCCGACGGTGACGCTCGTGGAGAGATCGGACTCCGCGTTATCGACGCGGACGCCGTCGATGACGAGGAGCGGCTGATTGCCGAGCGACGCGCTGTTCGATCCGCGGATGCGAATCCGCGATCCCCCACCGGTCGTGCCGGACTGCGTCTGGACGGAGACGCCGGCTTCGCGCGACGAGAGCACGTCGGAGAAATTCGCGACGGCCGACGGCGCGATCGAATCGGCGGAGAGCGTCGCGACGCTCATGCCCTCTTCGCGCTTGCGCTCGGACGTCCCGGCCGCGGTGATCACGACTTGATCGAGCTGCACCTTGCTGGCCGAGAGCGCGAAGTCGACCGCCACCGTTCCGCTGTCAGGAACCGTGATGGTTTTGGTCAACTCCAGGTAGCCGAGCCTGAGTGCCCGGAGTGTGACGGGCCCGGCGGGCACACCGACCAGGCGAAACGTGCCGTCGGTATGCGTCAACGTCCCGAAGGTCGTGCCAGGGACTCGAACCTGAGCAGCCGCGACGCCGGCGTTCGATTCGGCGTCGGTTACTCGTCCAGTAATGACGGCTCGCTGCGACCACACTGGAGTGGCCCAGAGTGTGAAGGCCACGATACCGCCCAGCACCACTTGTTCCCTGCGCCGACGACTCATAAGATCATGCTCCGCCCTCCGCTGTCACAGAACTGGACAGTATCGTCACAGCGATTGCATGGTCGCCCAGGATATGACAACGACACCTAAAGTCAAGCTCCAGATTAGCATGTCATGATGAAGCGAACCTGGACCGTCGTCATCGTCCCGCATGGGAGCGACTCGCCCCGACATCTCAATGTGTCGGAGCGGACGGTCCGCATCGCGAAATGGGGCGCGGGATTCGCGGGTGCTATCGTCGTGGTCGCGGCGGCGATCATTGGCCTCTCGATCGCGCGCGGCAGCGTGTTGGGCATCCTCGGCCTCGACTCGCGCGCGCACGAGATGGCCGTGATGCAGAAGCGCGTCGCGGTGTTGCAAGACACGATCGCCTCGCTCGCCAAGCGTGGCGATCAGATGCGGTTGCTCGCGGGACTGCCCGTCTCGGATTCGGTCGGCACGACACCAGTGTCAGAGATGGTTGCCGTGGACATGGACACTCTTATTCGTCGCGCGAACGATCTCTCGGCGAGCTTCGCCGAAGTGTCCGCCCGTCTGTCGAAGAATGTCGAGCGGTTGGCGTCGACGCCATCGATCATGCCGACGACGGGATGGTTGTCGAGTGAGTTCTCGCGCAGTCGCTTTCATCCCATCCTGCACAAAGCGCGGCCGCACGAGGGCATCGATCTCGCCGCGCCGTATGGCACGCCGGTGGTGGCGCCGGCCGCGGGGACCGTCGAGCGCATTACGACGCAGAACGGCTACGGTCTCGTGCTGGAGATCGATCACGGCAACGGCGTGGAGACGAAGTACGCGCACCTTTCACGCGTTCTGGTACACGTCGGCCAGCGCGTCACGCGCGGCGAGCCGATCGCGGCGATCGGCAACAGCGGCCTCTCGACAGGCCCGCACCTCCACTATGAGGTGCACGTCAACGGGAAAGTCGTCGATCCGTTGACCTACGTGCTACCGGGCGCGATCCCAGACTAACGGATCGCACCCGGCGGCACGCACTACCAAGCGGTGCCTACGGGCACACCGCCGCGAAGTTGTTGTTGCGCTGCTGACGCTCGACGGCTGGGATGTTCTCCATCGTCGTATGCTGATCCTTGGCGCCCCACGTCGTCAGGTCAACCATGATCAGACCGTAGTCCCGAATGGCGGCGACCATATCGCCTGTGCCGTCCATGATCAACGATGGCCGCAGCTCCCGCATCAAGAAGTCGCGGACGCTCACATAATCGCCGGTGTTGACCGACCCGAGACCGCTCGCCAGACCGCCGACCGCCGTTCGCACGTTGTCGACGATGGTGGCCGCCTTGGCGGTCTGACCCGTGCCGAGGTACGCCCGCGCGAGCAGGAACTGCAGCTGCACGTTGCGGGTGATGGTGATTGGCGTGTTGGTGCCGATGTTGCTCAGGTTCATCGAATAACTCGACGCGGTCGAGGCCCCTTCCGACGTCGGTTGCGATCCCGCAGGAGAGAATACCGCCAGGAACCGTTGGTCATGCAGCGAGTCGATCTGCGAGACGGCGAGCTCCAAGGCGAAAGTGCCGCCGGCGTTGCCGAAAATCGGATTGGTGATATCGCCGGACGCGGAGCTGAAGGCGAAGGACACGCCGAGATCGTTCGCGGCGACGGCTTCGGACGCCGATAGCGTTGGGCTGTAGAGCGACGACGCTTGAATATCGGTGATCGCCGAATCGAGCTGGTTCTGGTCGGGCGAACCGGGCGTGCTCACCGACGGCGCCGTCGCCGCGCTTTTCCGCGCGATCGCGTACGCGAGCTCGACGCGCGCACGACCCCTCAAGGCCAGCGTCAGCCCCTCGAATCCGCCGGCCGTGTTACCCAGCGCGGCATACGTGGGGGGCAGTGTCAAGCTGAAATTGGTGCCCGGAATGGACAGCGTGGTCGACGCCCCGGCCGCATTGAGATCTGCGACGGCCGAGTCGAGCATGGCGACGATCGCTTTCCAGGAATCGGTGGCGCAGAGAATCGGCGCCAGCGTTCCCGTGTACGGCTGGCCAGGCGCGCCGATCGCCGTACCGTTCGTGTCGTGGGCCACTTCGATGAGCATGTAGTCCATCGCCTTGGTCGTCTCGATCACGCCCTGCAAGGCCTTGAGACTCGCGGCGGGGATGGGCGCGCCGTTGACGGTAAGCGACGGGAGGATCGCCTGCACCGAGTCGGCCACCTTGGCCGCGTTGTATTCGATGTCCCAGGCCAGGGCGCCGAAGTTGTCATCGTCCAGCGGCGTCTGCCCGGTCAACTCCGTGACAAAGCGCTCCTCGGACGGCGTGAAGTACGCGGCGTTGCGCGCGAAGCCCTCCATGGCCTGGATGAAGCCGCCGACGTCGGTTCGATCGCGGCTGAATGCCCCCGAGAACTCGTTCTGCAGCGAGGCCGCGGAGTGCGGGAATGCCGTCAGGTTGTTGTAATCCGGCACTAATGACTCGTTGCAAGCCGTGACAGCCAGGCCCGCAGCAGCCAGAGTGATCAGTTTGAAGTATGCTCGCATCGGTCAGAAGCCCAGGTCGAGGGAGACGAAATAGCTCCGCGTCGGCGGATAGGGCGTGACATCCTGGCCACGTCCGAGCTGCTGAGTGCCGAAGTTGCTGACTTCGGGATCCAGTCCAGGATACTTCGTCCAGGTCACGAGGTTGCGGCCGGTCAGGGTGATCGCGGCGTTTCGTACGAAGCCGTGGCCGACGCTGGTGACAATGCTGCTCGGCAGGTCGTATCTCGCCGTCAGCTCGCGCAGCTTGAGGAATGATGCGCGCTGCACGTATTCGGTAATACCCTGGCCCAACCCGGCGTAGCGGGCCTTCGTCGCAGCCGTGTCGGCCAAGTTGCCGAACGCGAACGGCAGTCCGAATCCACTGTAGGCGCCATCCCAGTACTGCTCGGTCAGATCGGCGACCGATTGACCCAGGCGCCAGTCGAAGAGCACGTGCACGTGCAGGGGACCGAGAGTCAGGTCATTGCCGAACGTGGTAACGAACGCCGGCTGGGCGTTCCCCATCTGCGCCAGCGTTGCCGACGCCCCTGCGGCGGCATTGGGATATCCGTAGATCCCGTTCACCGACGCGCCTGGCTGGATATAGTAGCCGCCAAATGGGAAGTAGCCGAAGAACTGGCCGGCTTCGAAAGCGGGGACCGGCAGATTGTCGACCCGGTCGTAGACGCGGGTGAAGGTCCCGTTCATGCTCCACGTGAAATGCCCCACCTGAACAGGAGTCGCGGACAACCCCAGCTCGAGTCCCTGGTTCGTCAACTGGCCGCCATTCAAGTAGGCGGTCTCGAACCCGGACGACGGCAAGACGCTCTGTGGCAGGAGCAGATTGGTAATGCGCTTCTGGAAAATCGTCGCGTTGAGGCCGGCCCGACCCTTGAACATCGTGAGGTCGAAGCCCGTCTCGATGCTGGTGTTCGTCTCCGGACGCACACTGGGATCGCCGGCGATCTCGGAGGGCGTGAGGGCGGAGATGCCTTGGTAGTTGGTGGACGTGATCGGATTGAACCGCACGGCGTACACCGGCAGGTTGCCCGATTGTCCGTAGGCGGCGCGAACCTTGAGCTCGGTGTTGCCTTCGAGCACGCGGTACGATCCGGCGACCTTCGGATACGCGTAGAACTTGTTGACGTTGCCGTTGTTCGTGCTGCGCTCGGCGTTGACACCGCCGGTCAACGAGAGGCGCTCGTTGAACAGCAGCAGCTGCTCCTGGCCGTAGAATGACGTGTTGTTGGATTCGGTCTGGAAGTTGTACAGGTTCTGGACCGTCCCACTCGTCGGCGACAGGTTACCGACCACCAGACCTTGGCCGGCCTCGACCGCCTGGTACGTCGCATTCTTGTCGCGCGTGAAGCCGAGCGACGTCGTCGCCCCGAGGATGCTGCTCGGTGTCCAGCGGTGGATCAGGCTGACCGAGTAGTTCGAGAGGCGATTGTAGCCGCTGTTGGTCGTAGCCACGCCCGGTGTCGTGACGAGCGTCGATTGCTGGACCTGCAGGTTCGGCGGCTCGTAGAACTGGACGCGCTCGTTCACAAAGTCCGCGCCACCCAACAGCGCGAGCTCGAGGCTCTGTTTCTCAGCGGTGAACATCTTCCAGTTGACCGTACCGGAGAGCGTCGTCCGGTTCACCTCGTCCGGCGATTGGATCTGGTTCGCATCCTGGTACGCGTTCGCGGGACCAAAGGGATTCGTCACGTACCCGCCGCCCTGCACATGGCAGTTCATGCAGTAAAACGACGGGGTGTACGACAATACGTCGTAGCCCGCGATGCCGAGGTTGTCGTTGCCGTTGACGTTCGTACGGGTGAGCGACGACATGTACGCGATGTCGGCGCCGGCCGTCACGGTCCCAAACAGCGACTGCTGCAGGTTGGCGCGCGCAGTCTGCTTGTTGTAACCGGTATTGATCTCGGCGCCGTTATCGTACTTGATGAGACCACCCAAGTAGTACGTCGTCGAGCCCGACCCGCCGCGCACGCTCAGATCCGTCTCGTCGGACAGCTGGCCGCCGCCGTAGAGCGATTTCTGGAAGTCGCAGAATCCCTTGCAGGCGGCGTAGTTGGCCGCCACCTCGGCGTTCGTGAGGCCAACGTCTCCACCGAGGACATCCGCTTGCGAGAGCGAGAAGTGCCGCGCGGGCAGCTCGTTCTCGAGGTTGTACGTCCCGAACTTCTGCGTGGCGTCGATCTCCGGCTTCGAGACCGTCCCTTTCTTGGTCGTAATGACGATCACACCGGCCGCCGCGCGGCTGCCGTAGATCGACGATGCCGCGGCGCCCTGAAGCACCTGAATCGACTCGATGTCGTTCGGGTTCAAGTCGGCGATGCGGTTGACGCTCTGATCCTGGTTGCCAGGATTCATGCCGCCGTTATTGCTGCCAGCCTGGCTGACCGCGTTGAGCCCCGTCGGGAACGTGAAGTTCGAGACGATGACGCCATCGACGACGTAGAGTGGGTCGGAGTTGCCGAGGATCGACGTGACGCCGCGAATGTTGACCTGGAGGCCGCCACCCGGTGCGCCGGAGTTCTGGTCGATTTCTACGCCGGCGACCTTCCCTTGCAGCGCGTTTTCGATCGTCGCCGCGGGTGCGCCGTTGAGCTGCTCCCCTGTCACGACAGGGTCATACGTCGCCGCGTTTTTCGACGACACGCTCGTGGCGACGCCGGTCACGACTTCCTGCTCCAGCTGCAGCACGTCGCGCGTGAGCGCGATCGTGTACTCGGTCTGATTCGGAACGAGCGCGACCGTAACGCCGCGGTAGCCGATGCGGCGTACGCTCAGGGTCTTGGCGTCGGACGGTACGCGGCGGAAGGTGAATCGGCCGCTGTCCGTGGTCATCGTGCCGGCCGTGGTACCGGTGATGGTGATGGTGACCGCGGGGACCGGCTCTTTGTTGGCCTCGTCAATGACGCGGCCGGTAATGACTTGCGTGGCTTGCGCAGACGCACCTCGCACAACGGCGAGAGCGAGCGCTACGGCCGTCAGGATAGACGAACGTATTCTCAAGGTTCCTCCGTCAGATTTTTCTTGGGGCGGACGATGGGGTGGGACGAACGGACAAGGGACGTGGATGCCAATCCTCCAACTATGTATGTAGTAGGTCTATGAGCACTTACGGGGCGTTTGCCCACCGCGATCGTACGGGACGGGCCAGCTATCGTCAAGGATATGTACGGACTCCGTTAGAACAGAGTCCGTATCATATCAACTAATCGCTTATGTGCGTGCTGCTTACGCCAGTCATTAATTTTTCATGAAGATTGACCGGCGCGGGCGGTCATTTCGTCATACTACTCGTCGTTCCGCTGCTGTTCGAAGAAGTCGACAGGCCGATGCTGACCGCGATCACCGCGCTCAGGCCGGCAATGAGCGCGACCAGCGCGATCGTCTTACCGCCGGCGATCTTGCGCTGCTCGACCACCGCCATGGCCGAGTTCGGTATAGAAACAACCTCCCCGGTCCACTCGGCCTCGCTGCCATCGAGCAGCATTGTTCGGCTCATGGCGAGCGTCACCCCGGTACTGTCTACGGAACGGAGCCGACCGGTGACCGACCTGACCAGCGTCCCCACCTGACTGGCCAGCGTCGTGCGCGCATCCGGCGTCAGCGTGATCCTCCACTCGCGACCC
>Ga0210393_10005297_pt1 | contig 10155 bp, 9 predicted proteins | sample IncBWC27OmetaG_FD_160068 | JGI IMG/M metagenome (GOLD analysis project Ga0210393, IMG submission 160068) | Forest soil microbial communities from Barre Woods Harvard Forest LTER site, Petersham, Massachusetts, United States - Inc-BW-C-27-O ...
GTCCCAGGCGCCGGTGGAGGCCGTGTCGGTGATCTGTCCCGAATTCTGGTAGGCGACATATTCCACGGCAACGCCGAGCTGGTCGGCCATGACCTTGCCGAGTTCGACCGGCACCCCGGCGTAACCGGCTTCCGTCTTCGTGGACCAATAGGCGCCGCCGGCCGGGCTGATCCCGATCGCCACGCGCAACTTGCCACTCGGCGCGATTTCATCCTTCAGCGCATCGGCGGATACGGAACCGCTCGTCATGATTGAGACACCCAGAACAATGCCGGCGAACCACGGCAACGACAGATAACGCATGAAATCCTGCTCCACAAATCTTGTTCTCACGGGCCCGTTTTTTAACGACCTTCGGACGCCATTATGCTGGAATGACGTGACACGTGACAACAAAATCTGGATGAAAATGGCGCGAGGTGCCGGCCACTTCCGTGCTGGTCAAAGCCGGCGGTGACGCTGTGGGCTATGCCCGTTGCCCCGAAAGCACCGGCGCAAAGCTTTCGCGGTTGGCGCGCCAGGCCCGCTGATATTCCATGATGCGCGCGGTCTCATCGGCAACCCGCTCGCCAAGCGTGCTGGCGATGAGATGAAGCGTGGTGTCGATACAGAGCGTGACCCCGCCGCCGGTGACAATGCCCTCTGCCCGCTCGACCAGCATCGCCTCGCGCACATCGATTTGCGGATAGGTCGCGCGCATCACCTCGACCGGCGAGGTTTCTGGCGGCACCACTTCGCGCTTGGTGGTGGCCGGCCCGCCATCCAGCACGCCGCTTGCGGCCAGGATCATGCCGCCGGTGCAGACCGAGGCGACGCGGCGCGAAGCGTGGACACGACGGATATAGTCGAGGGTTGCGGGCGCCCTCGCCTGCGCGGTCCAGCCGGGACCGCCGGCAACGATGACGACATCGCAAGCAGGCGCATCGTCGATGCCAAAATCGGCAGTGACCTTCAAGCCATTGGCAAGCGCTATGTCTCCTGCATGGGGAGCGATGGTGCAAATCGCAATCTCGGGCGCGATCCGGCGCGCCATCGACAGCACGCCAAAAACGGCTAGATCGATCGGCTCGACGCCATCATAAATGAAAATGCCGAACTGCACGGCCTTACCTTCAATGATCGAATTGGTTCGAATCTACCCTTGCTTTGGCATCTCTGCAAAAAAGGTGCCGCGCGCGCTGCGTGTGGAAGCGATGCCTCTTCAACTTTGCGTTAACGGAGCTCTGGCCCGCACGCGCTCAATCTGCAAGTGGAAGGCCCCTGGTTTCGCGAGCCGCCAGCGCCGCCGCGAGCGTAACAAGGGCCAGAACGATCATCATGATCGACACGCCCGTGGTGCCGCCGAAATATCCGGCCATCGCGGTGGCAAAGATCGGCGCGAAACCGCCGCCGATCGCCGCCGATACCTGAAAGCCGATCGAGGCGCCGCTATAGCGGACGCGGGAGCCGAACAGTTCGGGGAAATAGGCGGATTCGGGTCCGAACATCATGCCGTGACCGAAGTTCATTGCGATCATCACGGCGGCAAAGATCAAAACCGTGCTCTTGCTCTCCACCATCCAGAATAACGGGAAGGAAAAGGCAATCGTGAACAACGCACCGAGAATGAAGAGCGGCCGGCGGCCGATCCTGTCGGAAATCCAGCCGAACAGCGGCAGGCTGACGAGTTCGAGCAGCGCCGCATACATCACGGCATCAAGCATCATCGGCTTGGGCAGACCAAGCCTGGTCGTGGCGTAACCCACGACAAACACCGTGAGCAGGTAGACCCAGGAGACCTCGGAAAGCTTTAACCCGACCGCGATCAGGAAGGTCTTGGTGTTCTTGCCGATGGCCTCGCCAACCGGATTCCTTGAAAGGCCGTCGCGCTTTTTCATCCTTTCGAAAACCGGCGTCTCCGGCACCCGCGCTCGAACGAAGATGCCGACGCCCAGCAGCACAATGCTGATGAGGAACGGAATACGCCAGCCGTAGCTTGCGAAATCGGCATCCGGCATTTTGGTGACGAGCGCGAACACGAGCGAGGCCAGCACCAAACCGATCGGGAAGCCGATCTGCACGAAGCTTGCGTAAAAGCCGCGCTTTTCAGCCGGCGCGTGTTCGAGCACCGTCAGCGAGGCGCCGCCCCATTCGCCGCCAAGCCCGATGCCCTGTACGATCCGCAGCACGATCAGCAGCATCGGCGCGAGCACCCCGATCGAGGCGTAGGTCGGCAACAATCCGATGCAGAACGTGCTGAGCCCCATGATGAACAGGGTCAGCACCAGCATGGATTTGCGTCCCAGGCGATCGCCGAAATGACCAAACAGCGCGCCACCGAGCGGGCGCCCGAGAAATCCGACGGCGTAAGTGCCGAGCGCGGCCAGCGTGCTGGCGAGCGGATCGAATGTCGGAAAGAACGCCTTGTTGAAGACGAGCGTCGCTGCCGTGGCGTAGATCAGGAAATCATACCATTCGATGATCGTACCGAAGCAGCTTGCGAATACGATGGAGTTCATCCTGGAGCGCGCGATGTTTTCCATTGGCGCTGCGGCAGAGATCGTCATTGGGCCTCCGGCATACACTAACCCTGAAACGAGCGGACGATATTACCGATCGGGATGCAAGCGGCATGCCGGGCTTTTCACATGCTTGACTGTTTCAAAGCAGGACAATTCCGCCTTCTGATACCGTCACCAGCGCTACAGGTCGCGTTCGGAAATGCAACAGCGATCGACCCGGTGAGGTCGTTTCTCAGCCCGCCCGCGCAGCTCCCACCTTGATCTCGGCGGGCAGGATGATCGCAGCCGCGATGACCAGGAGGCACAGGCCGGCAAAGGCATGCAGCATGGTGGCGAACCCACCCTGCTGATAGAGCCACGCTACGAGGCCGACCGAAGCGCCGGCTGCGGTGAAGCCGACGAAGTAGCGCACGGCATATGCGCGCGAGCGCCATTCCTCGCTCGTGTACTTGCCGACCATGGCGTCGTTTACGGTGACCTGGCCGAACGCGCCCATGACGATGCCGATTGCGGCGATGATCAAAGGCAGGTTCGACAGTTCCGCCGCCAGGTACAGGAACGGCGCCAGCACGAATGACAGCGGCAGCGAGACCGCTTTCAAGGAGTGGCGATCGAGCAGCTTGCCGATGGTGTATTGCGTCATCGCACCGAATACGTAGACGCCGGCGGCAATCAACCCCAACAGGGCCGGACTCTGGGTGAGGCCGCTCAGCCGTTCCGCAAATAGTTTGGGCAGCGCCACCGTCACCGCATTGAAGGTGGTGGAAATCGCAATCACCACGATCAGCAGCGCCAGGATCACCCGCCACATATCGCGCTTGGCGACGCGTGCCTGCGCCGCGGCCTGTTTCGCCCCGGAGCGATCTTCGTGAGCCACCGCCCACATGAAGACGAGGCCGAGCAGGATCGTGGCGACGCCCGGAACAATGAAGGCCCAGCGCCAGCCCAGATACTGGCCGATCACGCCGGTGACCAAAGCGGACGACGCGACGCCGAGGTTGCCCCAGACGCCGTTGATGCCCATCTCGCGGCCGAGCCGGTCGGCATAGGACACGATCATCGCCGTGCCTACGGGGTGATAGATCGACGCAAACAGACCGATCGACAGCAGCGCCGCGCCCAACTCGAGCTTGGTGTTGACAAGGCCGACCGCGATCATCGATGCGCCGATCCCGACAAAGAAAATTACCATCATGTGACGGCGGCTCCAGCGATCGCCGAGCCAGCCGGTCAGAAGGGAACCGGCGCCGAACGCGACGAAGCCCGGCGTGGCATAAGGCAGAAGCTCCGAATAGGCCATGCCAAGCGCCGGTCCCATGACGATGACGGCAGCAGCAAAGATCAGCATCGAATAATGGTCGATGAAATGCGCCGCGTTAACGAAGCCGATTACCCGCCCCGGGCTGTTCATTGGCCGAACCCCCCTTCTACAACGATTGCTTTTGGCCGCGCGCGACAGGACGAGATAGGATGGTGCTAGTCAAGCCCGCGCGTGACAGGGGCGCGGACCATGGAGGTATTAACGATGGTGCTGCAGCGACCTCGGTTTGGGGCTGCCCGCTTTTTGCGCTTCCCCAAGCGCGCGCTTGATTGTGATAAGCTTTGCATTAAATCCATGTCACCATTGCGCGCCGTACGGATTTAAAATGCCGCCAAGGAATAACGCTTTCTTCTCCGACCTCCTCGCATCGATTTCAGAGCGTGGCCGCACCCTGCTCCGCCGCGCGTCAACGTCGGACGACAAGCACGATGCATCCGACCTGATCGAGCTTTGCGAGGCATTGCTGTCGGGCCGCGGCGAAGCCTCCGGCACGGCAATGGCCCGCGAGGTGCTCGACCGCTATCTGGACCTTGACGAAACGGGCCGCCGTTCGTTCTTTGCGGGTCTGGCGCGCAATTTTGGACCGGACCAGGAAAGGCTGGCGCAAGCAATCGAGACCTACCGTGCGCAGCCGAACGATGCCGACGCCAGCGACCTGCATTTTGCCTCCGAGCCACGGCGCCAGGAGCTGATTCGCCGCCTCAACCGCGCGCCGGACGGTACCAGCGATCTGGTATCGATGCGCGCCGACCTGCTCGATCTCATGAACGGAGACAAGGACCTTGCCGCGCTCGATCGCGACGTCGTGCATCTGTTGGCTTCGTGGTTCAACAGGGGGTTTCTCGTGTTGCGCAGGATAGACTGGTCGACGCCGGCGAACATTCTTGAAAAAATCATTCGCTACGAAGCGGTGCACGAAATCCGGGACTGGAACGATCTGCGCCGCCGTATCGATCCGATCGACCGGCGATGTTATGCCTTCTTTCATCCGGCCCTGGTCGACGAGCCCCTGATCTTCGTCGAGGTGGCGCTGACTGAGACGATCCCCGACGCGATCGCGCCGCTGCTCGCCGAAGATCGCGAGCCGGTACAGATCGAGCGCGCGCGTACCGCGGTATTCTATTCAATATCCAACACCCAGCGCGGCCTGGGCGGAATCTCATTCGGCAATTTCCTGATCAAGCAGGTGGTCGAGGAATTGCGGCGCGAACTGCCGAAGCTGGAGAATTTCGTGACGCTGTCGCCGGTACCCGGATTCATGCATTGGGTGAAGCATTCGCACTATCTTCCCGTCGCCGAGGATGAGCGGCCGCTGCTCGGGCATCTGGACAAACTGGACTGGCTCGAGGATGGCGAACTGGTCGACAAGCTGCATCCGGTCGTCGAGCACCTTGCCGCATATTATTTTCTGAAGGCGCGCACGCCGAAAGGACGCCTGATCGACTCGGTTGCCCGCTTCCATCTCGGCAACGGCGCGCGGCTCGAGCGGATCAACTGGCTCGGCGACACCTCGGCAAAAGGCTTGCGGGAGTCTGCGGGAATTATGGTCAACTATCTCTATCGCCTGGAGGACATCGAGAAGAACCACGAGGCCTATGCCAACCAGGGCACGGTGGCCGCTTCAAGCGCCGTGAGGAAGCAGCTCAAGAACGAGGGCCGGCGGCTTCTGGACATGCGGCTCGGGTAAGCGGACGGTGAGGGGTTACGGTCCACCGAGACTGTAACCCCTCACCCGGATCGCATTTGCAATGCGATCCGACCTCTCCCTATGGGAGAGGTAACTCGGCATACGCGCGCGAGCGCGCACCATCGTCACTCCGCCAGCGCCTTCATCTCCGCGTAGAGATCGGACTTTCCTTCAAAACCGATGCCCGGCAAATCCGGCATGTTGATGTGACCGTTCTCGACGCCAACGCCATCCGGGAAGCCGCCATATGGCTGGAACAGGTCGGGATAGCTCTCATTGCCGCCAAGGCCCAAGCCGGCAGCGATATTCAGCGACATCTGATGGCCGCCATGCGGAATACAACGGCTCGCCGACCACCCCAGAGTCTCCAAAACCTCGAGCGTGCGCTGGTACTCGCAAAGCCCGTAACTCAGGGCACAGTCGAATTGCAGCCAGTCGCGGTCGGGCCGCATCGCGCCATAGCGGATCAGGTTGCGCGCGTCCTGATGGCTGAACAGGTTTTCACCGGTCGCCATTGGCGCGGAATAGAATTCAGCCAGCGCTGCCTGAAGCTGGAAGTCCAGCGGATCGCCGGCTTCCTCGAACCAGAACAGCGGGTAGTTGCGCAGCATCTTGGCGTAGGCGATCGCGGTTTCCAGATCGAACCGGCCGTTGGCGTCGACTGCAAGCTGCGCGTCGCTGCCGATCTCTTCCAGCACGGCCGCGATACGTCTTTCGTCTTCCGCGATCGTCGCGCCGCCGATCTTCATCTTGACGACGTTGTAGCCGCGGTCGAGATAGCTGCGCATCTCGCCGCGCAGCATCGACAGTCCCTTGCCGGGATAATAATAGCCACCAGCGGCGTAAACGAAAACGCGGGGATTGGCGTTGCGCCCATGACGCTGGGCTAACAGGCGAAACAGCGGCTGGCCAGCGATCTTCGCAACCGCATCCCACACCGCCATGTCGATGGTGCCAACCGCGACCGAACGCTCCCCGTGGCCGCCGGGCTTTTCGTTCGACATCAACGCCGCCCAAACCTTGTCCGGATCGAGATTGTCACAGGCTTCGTTGAGCAGCGTCTTCGGGTCTGCCTCCTTCAGCCGAGGCGCGAAGCGCTCGCGGATCAAGCCGCCCTGCCCGTAGCGTCCGTTGGAATTGAAGCCATAGCCGACCACCCGCCTGCCGTCGCGCACCGCATCGGTGACGACGGCAACCAGGCTCGTCGTCATCTTCGTGAAGTCGATATAGGCGTTGCGGATTGGGGACGCGATCGGCTTGGTGATTTCCCTGATGTCGAGAATGCGCACGGACATGGCTTTGACTTTCGGTACGTCTCTCACGGCAGGGCTTGTCCAGGCTTGTCCCAGCCATGAGGGCGTTTACGAGCTCGGCTTATCGCGGAAATACGGCTCCACGGGACCGTGAACCTTGATGGTCAGCGGGTTGCCGTAGCGATCCCTGGCGTTGCCGGCGGTCACCCGAATCCAACCCTCGCTGACGCAATATTCCTCGACATTGGTTTTCTCCATGCCTTTGAAGCGAATGCCGACATCCCGCGCCAGCACTGCTTCGTCGTAGTAGGGACTTTTCGGATCGCACGATAGCCGGTCCGGTAACTGATCGGGCATCGCGGTTTCGTTCTTCTCGTTCACAACAGCGCCTCGATTTCCCTTGTGAGGGCTTCAGGCGTCGTCGTCGGCGCATGCCGCGCGACCACCTTGCCCGAACGGTCGACCAGGAATTTGGTGAAATTCCATTTGATCGAAGGACCGAGCAATCCCGATTTCTCGCCCTTCAGATATCGATACAGCGCATGGGCATGATCGCCATTGACCTCGATCTTGTCGAACATCGGAAAACTGACGGCGTAGTTTTTCGAACAAAATTGTCCGATCTGCGCCGCGTCGCCCGGTTCCTGGCGGCCGAACTGGTTGCATGGAAAGCCGAGCACCGAAAAGCCCCGCGAACCATAGGCCTTTTGCAATGCTTCCAGACCCTTGTATTGCGGCGTGAATCCGCAGGCACTCGCTGTGTTGACGATCAGCAGAACCTGCCCCTCGAACCGCTTGAGCGAGACATCCTCGCCGGCGAGTGACGTTGCCGTGAAATCATAGATGCTGGCCATTTGTTCCCTGCCTGTCACTTGCTGACGGGATCGACCGGCGCCGGGGGCGTGCCGAAGGCCTCGATTGCCTCGCCGGCGTTGAGGCACAGATCTTCGCGGAAGCGACCAGCCACCACCTGCACGCCGACGGGAATGCGTCCCACCAATCCCGTGGAAACCGTCAGCCCAGGCAGTCCCATGAAGGGAATGGCGATCTGGGTGAGCTGCGCCTGCCAGACCCGTGCGAAGGAGGCCGCGTCGCGCGTGTCGAGCTGATCGGGAAACGGCAATTCGGCGGAAACCGGCATCAGCAGCACCGAATAGCCCTCCAGGAATTTTGACCATTCGCGAACCAGCGTGGCGCGCCGCGTCAACGCCGCGGAGAAGGCGGCGGCCTCGAACGGAAAGACCTTGGCCCGATTGCCGCGCAGGCAGGCCAGCGCGCCGGGGTCGCCCTCCCGCTCGGCGGCAGCAAGCTGGGCTTCATAATTATCGCCGAGCCAGAGTTTGGTTTGAAGCTCGGCCGCTTCGCGCAACGGCGGCGTGGTCGAAATCTCCTCTACCGTCCAGCCCGAGCGCTCCAGCCGCTTGCCGGCATCTGCCACCGCCGCCTTTACTTCAGGTTTGGTATCGAGCCCGTCCGGTTGCAGGCACAGCGCCGCGCGCTTGGGCATTGGCGGCCCTTCGAGTGGCGCGGGCACCCACCATGGGTCGCGAATGTCGCTTGCCGACATTGCCGCAAGCGCAATCCGCAAGTCGCCGATGCTGCGCGCAAGCGGACCGGACACCGCCGAGATCTGCGGCCCAATGGTGCGTTCGGGCAGCGCCGCATTGAAGGCGGGGATACGGCCAACCGTCGGCCGCAGGCCGTGAACGCCGCAGGCATAGGCGGGGAAACGGATGGACCCGGCGATATCGGTGCCATGCGCGATATGGCCGATGCCGGATGCGACGGCAGCTCCGGCGCCGCCTGACGAACCGCCCGGCGTAATACCGGGATCGCGTGGATTCTTGGTGTCGCCATGAATGAGATTGGTAGTGAACCAGCGATAGGAGAATGCCGGACAATTGGTGCGGCCGAGCATCACGGCACCCGCCTTGCGCAGATTGTCGACCACCGGACTGTTGCTGCGCGCTATGACATCGCGCTGGATCTTCAGGCCGTTGGTGGTGGCAAAGCCTTCCTGATCGATGTTGGCCTTGATGGTGACAGGTACACCCGCCAGCGGGCCTGCATCTTCGCCGCGAGCAATTTTTGCATCGACCCTCGCGGCCTGCGCCATCACATCTTCCGGCCGGTGGTCGACGACCGCATTGATCGACGGATTGACCGCATCCAGCCGTTTCAACGCCGCGCTGGCCGCTTCCCGCGCTGAAACCTTCCTGGACCTGATCAGGCCGGCCAGTTCGAGAGCCGACAGGCGCCAGATATCTTCCATGACCGACTCCCCGTAATTGCGATACCGCTCGAATTCGTTTAACGCCGCCGCGAAAGTACTAGCGCACGTGGGCGATATAGTATGCGAGCTCGGCGATCTGCTCCTTGTTGACCGCCCCCATCACGTCCGCCATTGTGCCGTCATAGCCGTGACGGCTGTTGTCCTTGTATTCGAGAAGCGTCTTGGCCAGATAGTCCTCGCGCTGATTGGCGATGCGAGGGACGTTCTCCTTCCCCGAAAGATCGGCGTTGTGGCAGTTGTCGCAGCGGTTCTGCTGGATAAGCGCCAGACCACGCTGCATCCGGGCCGCATCGCCGGCTTCTGCGGGCGGCGCCGGTTTCGGCAGTCTTGATATGAAATCCGAGAACTTCTGAAGATCGTCGTCGGAAAACCCTTTCGCCACCTCGTTCATGGGTTCAAAGCTTCGCAGTTTCTCCCGAAACATGAACAGCTGAATCAACGCGTAAGGCGCCTGCTGCGCACCAAGCGATGGGGTGTTTTCGGTTTCGGATTGTCCCTTTTCTCCGTGACAGGCAAAGCAGGTGACGGCGCGCTCCTCGATCGTTTCCGCATCTGCCGAAAAGGCCAGCGATGCAAACGCCAGCGCCGCGATCATTCTCCGCATCGATTTACCCTGCGAAACGCATTGCAAATGCAAAACGGGGGCAGTCTGAACCAGGCTGCCCCCGACCGCCGTCCGGCAGTTACTGCCCGGCGACCTTCTGCTTGCCGTAGCTGACGCGCCAAACCGCGCCGTTCCAGTCGTCGGAGACGAGAAGCGACCCGTCCTTCAGCTGCATCACATCGACGGGCCGGCCGACATACTTGTTGTCTTCCAAAAAGCCGGTGACGAGCGGCTCGATGTTCTTGACCGTGCCGTCCTTGTTGAGATGGACGACAACGACATCGCCGCCGAACTTGTTGGTGCGGTTCCACGAGCCGTGCCGCGCCACGATGATCGCGTTCTTGAACGACTTCGGGAACATGCTGCCGGTATAGAACCGCATGCCGAGAGCGGCCGCGTGCGGCCCCATCAACCCGACCGGCGGCGTGAACTCGCTGCAGGAATGCCCCCAGCCGAATTCGGGATCCGGGATGTTGCCCTGATAGCAGTAAGGCGC
>Ga0210393_10005299_pt1 | contig 10154 bp, 11 predicted proteins | sample IncBWC27OmetaG_FD_160068 | JGI IMG/M metagenome (GOLD analysis project Ga0210393, IMG submission 160068) | Forest soil microbial communities from Barre Woods Harvard Forest LTER site, Petersham, Massachusetts, United States - Inc-BW-C-27-O ...
CTTTACGGTTACATCCGCTGGGCCGAGCATTACAAGCCTGAACCCGACTTCAGGACTAGCCGGAGCGTCGGTCACGATCGCGGGAGCGAACTTTGGAGCGACACAAGGGACAAGCACGGTGACGTTCAACGGGACCGTGGCCACTCCGACGAGTTGGGGCGCGACGAGCATCGTTGTGACGGTACCAACGGGAGCGACGACAGGAAATGTAGTGGTGACGGTTGGCGGAGTGGCCAGCAATGGAGTGAGCTTTACGGTTACATCCGCTGGGCCGAGCATTACAAGCCTGAACCCGACTTCAGGACTAGCCGGAGCGTCGGTCACGATCGCGGGAGCGAACTTTGGAGCGACGCAAGGTACGAGCACAGTGACGTTCAACGGGACCGTGGCCACTCCCACGAGTTGGAGTGCTACGAGCATCGTGGCTCCCGTGCCAGCCCGTGCGACGACGGGAAACGTGGTTGTGACCGTGGCAGGTCAACCGAGCAAGGGCGTCAGCTTCACAGTGACAGCGACGAATCCGAATATCACGAGCCTCAATCCAAGCTCGGGAACCGTGGGCACATCGGTCACGATCACGGGGACGAACTTTGGAGCGATACAAGGGACGAGCACGGTAACGTTCAACGGGAACGTGGCCACACCGACGAGCTGGAGCGCGACGAGCATCGTGGCTCCCGTGCCAGCCGGTGCGACGACGGGAAACGTGGTTGTGACCGTGGCAGGTCAAGCCAGCAACGGCGTGAGCTTCACGGTTTCGCCGAGCATCACGAGCCTTACTCCGAACTCGGGAACCGTGGGCAGGTCGGTCACGATCGCCGGAACGAGCTTTGGAACCACACAAGGCACGAGCACAGTGACGTTCAACGGGACCGTGGCCACACCGACGAGTTGGAGTGCTTCGACCATCGTGGCTCCCGTGCCAGCCGGTGCGACGACAGGAAACGTGGTTGTGACCGTTGGAAGTCAAGCCAGCAACGGCGTGAGCTTCACGGTTTCGCCGAGCATCACGAGCCTTACTCCGAACTCGGGAGCCGTGGGGAGATCGGTCACGATCACCGGAACGAGCTTTGGAACGACGCAAGGCACGAGCACAGTGACGTTCAACGGGACCGTGGCCACACCGACGAGTTGGAGTGCTTCGAGCATCGTGGCTCCCGTGCCAGCCGGTGCGACGACAGGAAACGTGGTTGTGACCGTGGCAGGTCAACCGAGCAACAGCCTTAGCTTCACGGTGACCCCTGGCATCACAAGCCTCACTCCGAACTCGGGAGCCGTGGGCACCTCGGTTACGATCACCGGGACGAACTTTGGAGCGGCGCAAGAGACGAGCGCGGTAACGTTTAACGGCACGGCGGGGACGCCTACCAGCTGGAGCGCGACGAGCATCGTGGTGCCGGTACCGAGTGGGGCGACGACCGGGAATGTAGTGGTCACTGTGGGTGCGGTGCCCAGCAACGGAGTCGGCTTCACGGTGACCGCAGCAGGGCCGATTTCCGTTACGCTCAGCCCCAGCCTCGGCGGAGTCGCCGTAACCCAACAGATTCAGCTTACTGCGAGCGTAACAAATGATATTGGCGCTGCCGGTGTAACCTGGACTGTGAGTGCGGGTGGAACACTCACCGGGCAGACCACGACCGTGGCATCGTTTAGCGCGGCAACGGCAGGGGTTTATACGATCACAGCAACGAGCATAGCCGATAACATCGAGTCAGCAACGGCGACCATCGGCGTCACTGGTCTCCCAGGCGTTTACACCTATCACAACGATCTGGCCCGCGATGGTGTCAATTCCCAGGAATACGCACTCACAACTTCTAGTGTAAATACCTCGACTTTCGGCAAGCTGTTCTCCTGCACGGTCGACGGGGCCGTCTATGCACAGCCCCTGTGGGTCGCAAACTTGACCATCAACAGCCGAATGCACAACGTTATCTTCGTTGCCACGCAGCACGACAGTTTGTATGCCTTTGACGCGGACGCCAACCCCTGTGTTCAGCTTTGGCACGCCAACTTGATTGACTCTACGCACGGTGCCACCTCGGGTGAAACCACCGTGCCTTCCGGTCCAAGCGGCAACAAAGTTGGCAGCGGATATGGCGATATCACACCCGAAGTCGGCGTGACGGGTACTCCTGTTATCGACCCTTCCACCAACATCCTTTACGTGGTTTCGAAGTCCATGAATTCCGGTGGCACGTCTTTCTACCAGCGTCTCCATGCCATCGACATTACATCGGGCAACGAGAAATTTGCCGGCCCCGCGAACATCACGTCCAGCATCACTTTCCCGGGCACGGGCGATGGTGGCTCAACAGTCAGCTTCAACGCGCAACAGCAGAATCAGCGGTCCGGCTTGGCTCTTGTCAATGGCGTCGTTTACGTGGCTTGGGCTTCCCACGAAGACACTGCTCCTTATTATGGCTGGGTGGTCGGATTTAATGCGTCAACCCTGGCCATTACAAATGTCTTGAATGTGTCTCCCAATGTGCATTACGGCGGCATCTGGATGGGTGGCGCTGCACCTTCGGCCGATGGAAATGGCAAGATCTATCTCATCACCGGTAACGCCACATTCGATGTGACGAACACAAGCGCCCCAAACAATGACTACGGAGACTCGTTCCTTCAGCTGTCTGGTAGCTTAAGCGTTTCTTCGTATTTCACCCCATCTGACCAGGCAAATGACGCGGCTAATGACCAAGACTTCGGCGCAGGCGGTGCGGCCGTCGTTCTGAATCTAACGTCTGGCACGTTGCAACACCTTGTCATAGGTGGCGGCAAGGACGGTAGTCTTTATCTATTGAATGGCGACAAAATGGGTGGATCGGGAGACTCCAACGCCTGGCAGCACTTCAACATCGGCAACGGGATTTTTGCCACCGGCGCCTTCTGGAACAACACTTTCTACATTGCCGGAATCCATGCACCTCTCGTTTCCTACTCCTTCAACAGCTCCACAAACCTGTTCAACACTTCGATTGCGTCTCAGTCTTCTTCCAGCTATGGGTTCCCTGGCGCCTCACCATCCGTCTCCTCCACGGGCGCGAGTAACGGAGTTGTCTGGGCTCTGGATAACACCAACTACTGCACGAACCAATCCCCAGGATGCGGCCCGGCCGTTCTGCATGTCTATGATGCAACGAATCTCGGAACCGACCTCTGGAACAGTTCCATGGTTAGCGGAGACGCTCCCGGAAACGCCGTCAAGTTCACCGTTCCGACCATTGCCAACGGCAAAGCATATGTGGGAACGCGCGGAAACAACGCCGGTGGCGCATTTGGCTCAACCAGTGTCTCGGGCGAACTGGATGTGTACGGACTGAAGCCAAACTAGAATCATCGTTACAAAAGTCTAGGTTTGATACCGTATATTGCTTGAAATAGAGGTTCGAGGCGAGAATCAGTAACGTGCTCGCCGTCATAAAAACGCAATACTAATCGTCGTGAATGATGGCAAATTACGACCAAAGGTGAACAAAGAAGGAGAAAAAGATTCATCGGGTTTAGTCGCAACTTGCTGATTTCCTTCAATTAGTGCCTACTCCGGCAAGTTCTGCGACGACGCTTCCTCTTCGGAACTGAATTTCAAAATCGTTCTCTATCTTTGTATTTCAACAGATTCTAGCCTCAGCCAGCACAGCGCACACGTCAAGTCCTGACAAGTCGCGCAACCGGACCAGTCCTTTTTTGGCCGATGCGCCTTTCCGGCGTTAATCAGGTCAATGCCATTACTTCTGGGTGGCCGACGATAGACATTGATCAGGATTCCGAGGGACAGAAGGTATGATCGTTGGCTTTTGCGTAGGAGGGGATTGGCTGCCGCGCAGTTGACAACGGTTCTTGCTTTTCGGTCCAAATCCCAGAGGGTAACTCCAACACCGTCAATCGCTCTGCCATCCTTGACAATTCGCTCATTTAGATCAAAATGAAGTTCCCTTCAGAAAATTCCTATTTTCTGACTCCGCCCTTCCCCGCCGATTCTGGCTGGTGTCCTGATAGCACAAGAGGTCCTCGCTCGTTCTCATCGAAGCGGATTTTGGGCAAAGCTCCGCCATGCGTCGTGCCCACGCAGTGGAGGGCGCTGTGAATTTTTTCAGACAATTGTTCATGTCCGGGGGTTTTCAGCCTCATGGTTATTGCTACCAGTGGAATCCGAGCCTTGTGTGGCTGAATGTGGTATCGGATGCACTAATCGCGCTTGCTTATCTCACAATCCCTTTCACTCTTCTCTGGATTATCCGTAAGCGCCGCGATCTCCCTTTCAGTTGGATGTTCGCGCTCTTCGGAGTCTTCATTATCGCCTGCGGCACAACGCACGTCATGGAGATCTGGAACTTATGGCATGCGCAATATTGGCTGGCCGGAGCAGCCAAAGCCATCACCGCGGCAGCTTCCATATCTACCGCCGCTCTGTTGGTCCGACTTATCCCACAAGCGATTCGGCTTCCCAGTTTCACTCAATGGACCCAGGCAAAGACAGAACTAGCAAAGGAAAGCGAGGAGCGGAAACAGGGCGACGAAAGGTTTCGCCTATTGGTGCTGGGAGTGAAGGACTACGCAATTCTCATGCTCGACCCGGGGGGCCTAATAACTACTTGGAACGATGGTGCGGAACGTATTAAGGGCTATCGTGCTGAGGAGATTATTGGGGAGCACTTCTCAAAGTTCTATACGCCAGAAGCTGTGGCGCTAGATAAACCTTCGCTAGAGCTCAAGATCGCGGCAGATCAAGGTCGCTTTGAGGAGGAAGGCTGGCGCGTACGGAAAGACGGTTCCGTTTTTTGGGCCAACGTTTTGATAACCGCGCTGCGAGATGCAACAGGGCAGCTACGTGGCTACGGCAAGGTGACCCGGGACATCACTCATAAAAGAGAGGCAGAAGAAGAGGTTGTACGCCAGCAAAAAGAGCTGGCGCGGTCAAACTCCAGCTTGATGGCCGCCAACGATGAACTGGAATCGTTCAGCTATTCGGTTTCACATGACCTGCGAGCTCCGCTTAGGACCATCGACGGGTTCAGCCATGCCTTGCTGGAAGATTGCGCTGAACGACTCGATGAAACGGGCAAGATTCACCTGAATCGGATACGTGCCGCAACACAACGCATGGGCGTGTTGATTGACGACCTATTAAACCTTTCGCGGCTATCACGCACCGAGATGCATACGCAAAGTGTCGATATCAGCGCGATGGCGTTCTCCGTGGCGGGCGACCTTCAGAAGAGTCAGCCTGAACGACATATTGAACTGCGCGTCGAAGATGGCCTTAAGACAACTGCGGACCCGGGATTGTTACGGGCCGTGCTGGAGAACCTTCTGAGCAATGCCTGGAAATTCACGTCGAAGAGGGCGTCCGCGCGTATCGAGTTTGGAGTGACGCACGAAGATGGAACCCCGACGTATTTCGTACGAGACGATGGTGCAGGATTCGATCCGGCTTACGCAGACCGGCTATTCGGAGCGTTCCAGCGGCTTCACTCCACGAGTGAGTTTGCCGGCACGGGCGTAGGTTTGGCCACTGTGCAACGGATTGTTCAACGCCACGGCGGGCGTATCTGGGCGAAAAGCGCCGTTGACCATGGTGCGACTTTTTATTTCACGCTGAGTGGAGCGGCTTCCTAGAGGAGCGTTTATGAAAAACAATGTGATTATGCTGGTCGAGGATAATCCAGACGACGAAGCACTAACGGTCCGAGCATTGAAAAAGAACAAGATTGTGAACGAAGTCGTGGTTGCGCGCGATGGTGTGGAGGCATTGGATTATCTATTTGGCGAAGGCATCTATGCAGGCCGCAACACCGCTGAAATGCCCCAGGTGATTTTGCTTGATTTGAAGCTGCCCAAGCTGGATGGGCTGGCTGTGCTTCGCCGTCTTCGCGCCGATGATCGAACAAAACTGCTCCCGGTCGTCATTCTCACGTCCTCGAACGAGGACCAGGATCGCATTAACGGTTACGATCTCGGGGCAAATAGCTATGTTCGCAAGCCGGTAGACTTCGATCAGTTCGTTGCCGCGTCCGCGCAACTCGGTTTGTACTGGCTGGTTCTAAACGAACCACCACCAAGGAGAGTCTAGGTGCAAAATTCTCTGCGATTGCTGATCATTGAGGATTCCGAGGACGACGCTGCACTCCTGCTCCTACTTCTTCGGCAGGCGGGGTTCGAAATCAACTCGGAGCGTGTGGACTCGGCCGGTGCTCTAGCGCAAGCTCTCAATATAAACTGGGACATCATCATCTCGGACCATTCTATGCCGCACTTCTCGGGGACCGAGGCATTGAAAGCTGTAAGAGCAAGAGACGCCAATGTTCCATTCATTTTCGTGTCTGGCACCATTGGAGAAGACGTGGCCGCTGACGCCATGAGAACCGGCGCTCAAGACTACGTAATGAAGACGAATCTCAAACGCCTAGTTCCGGCTGTTCAACGTGAGCTACGGGATGCCGGGGAACGTAAAGAGAGAAACCGGCTGGCTCGGCGCGTGCAACAATTGCAGAAATATGAAGCAATAGGGAGGCTCGTCGGCGGGATCGCACACGATTTCAACAATATGATCGGCGCGATCCTCGGCTGGGCGGAAATGGGTTGTGAAGAAACGCAACCTGAGAATGGTTTACACAATCGTTTTCAGAAAATCCGTGACCAATCTGTGCGGGCTGGAAAATTGACTTCTCAACTTCTCGCGTTTGCTGGAGGGCAAGTCTTGCAAACTCGAAAGATCAATCTAAATATCCTCGTCAAAGAAGAAATGGGGCTTCTCAGCAGAATAATCGGAGAGGATATCGAGGTCCGGGTTCGTGTCGCTCCGGACCTCCGCGTCACGCTTGCCGACCCTACGCAGATCGAACAAGTGTTAATGAATCTCTGCCTCAATGCGCGGGACGCTATGGCGGGAGGAGGACAACTACTCATCCAGACGCAAAACGTCGAACTTGGTGCGGACTTCTGCCGCGACCATCCCCATGCCCAGCCGGGGACTTATGTCTTGCTATCGGTAACTGACACCGGCGTCGGTATGGACACTGCAACGATGGAGAACATGTTTGAACCTTTCTTCACGACCAAAGAAACAGGAAAAGGAACTGGACTGGGGTTGGCCACCGTACAGGGCATTGTGAGCCAGCACCGTGGCTTCATCCTCGCAAGCAGTGCGCCCGAAAAAGGAACCTCTTTCCAGGTCTATCTCCCTGCCGACTACGGAGTGCACGAACCTGACGATGCAACCTATGTGAATCAGCCGTTGAGGGGCACGGAAACAATTCTGTTGGCGGAAGACCACGACGGCCTTCGAGATACAGCGCAGGAAATGTTGCAGGCGCTAGGCTATCGCATTCTTGCCGCGTCCGATGGCACAAAAGCTCTTGAGCTCTTCAAACAGAACGCCGATCAGATCGATTTGATTGTTATGGATGTCGTGATGCCTTCGCTGAGCGGTCCGGAAGCCTATTTGGAAATGTCCGCCATGCGACCTGGTGTCCGAGTGATTTTTACGACCGGCTACACTCCTAAAGCAAAGGCTCTTGTATCAATGGTCGAAAGAGGTGCTGTGGTCCTGCGTAAACCGTACAGTCTTACGAGTCTTAGCCAAGCGGTTCGGGGCGCACTGCAACCCCAACTCGTGAGATGAAGCCTCGATCTTCGGTCCAAGCCAGACAGAAAATCCTCCTCTGTTGACGATGCCTTGCCCCCGTTGGTTGGTTGTCGGACACTGGCTGTGTCATAGGGAAATGAGTGTTGCTCCGGAGCGGGCGTGCCGAGGTTACCCGACATCAGCTGATAATGTCGGCCCTGACAAACTTCTTTGAGCACACCTCTTTCTTTTCATCTAAGAGACCAAGAACATACTTGTAGCGATAATTTGTATTAGAAAACTCAAATGAAAATACTGTTGGCGCTAGAACTGCTGATTCGCGAAGGAACGTCTGTTTGTGTCCGTCGCAGCAGCCAGTATTGGTCACTTGTAGACTGGCGTGAGTCGATTGATCAGAGCGAGGATTCGCGAATAGTTCTCAAGTCCCACGCAATCACTGAATAAACAGAAAAACGAAATGTCAGAGGTTGTGTCGGGAACGGTTGTCAACGTGCACGACAATAGTGTTTCACGAGGTGAAAGCATGCCTGATAGAACTAGAACAAGAAAACAGAGTGGTTTTTCGCTCATTGAATTATTGATCGTCGTCGCGATCATTCTGATCATCGCGGCCATCGCAATTCCTAACCTGTTGAGGTCGCGTATGGCTGCTAATGAGGCGTCAGCAGTTGGTTCGATTCGCACGATTAACACCTCCGCACTGCAGTTTTCATCAACTTACCCAAACGCTGGCTACCCAGCTACGCTGGCGGCGTTGGGAGGTGCAAACCCTTGCACCGCCACCTCGACGAATGGCTGCTTGCTCGACGCAATTCTGTCCGCGGGGACGAAGAGCGGATATAAATTTGCGTGGACCAGCGACGGCAACACGCCTTCGGTTGGTTACTCGATCACCGCAACGCCGGTCTCGGTAGGTAGTACGGGACAGCGCATGTTCTTCTCCGACCAGTCCGGTGTGATTCGCTACGCAGCCTCAGGTTCGGGTGCCACGGCAGCAAGCCCCGCACTGCAGTAAAACTAGCATCGACCAGACGACTGCCCCCGAAGTAAATCGACAGCGCTAAGCATTTGAAAGGCTCAGGAAATGTTAGCCGATTGCCTAAGTTAGTTGCTGTTTGTTGAAGCTGTGGATCAAGCAGGGAGATCGGTGAAAAGCGGTAGCCGACGAAGCGTTCTAATGTAATCAGATTTAGCTGAGTCCATTGGTCTCAGATTGTGCGGCTATCTAGATTAAATCCGTTTTTCGTTGTAGTCGGAGCTGCCCGCGCGTGTCAATCTCGATTTGTCGCGCACTCGCCCAAGTGAAAAGGTTAAGCGATCTGGAGTTCCTGTTAAGGGGCTTCCTTCTTCCGGAAAGTCGAATTGTCTACAGGACTAGGGACTAGGATGCATAGCTAGCTGGGTGCTTCGGCGCAAGCACTACAGCACTCTCTGTTTGAAGGGATTCAAGACGGCCACGTCGAAGTGCGCGAAATCACGTTCGTTCCGAGTGGACACGGTGAGGCCATGAACGCGCGCCGTGGCGGCCATCATAGCGTCCTCACTTAGGGTATCGGAACGGTCGTGCATTAGGCGGGCATATTCTCGAAAACACGCGGCATCCATCGGCAAGACTTGTGAAGTGCGTTCCAACTGTGCCGCCCAAGCCTCGATTTCGTTCGCCTTTACAGGATCCTGTCGACGCGTGAGTTCCACACCCCTTTGAATTTCCCCGAACGTTACCGCCGAGAACAAGCCTTGGCCCAATTCAAGACTATGCAACCAAGCGACTGCCGCACCGTGAGGCTTGGGCTTGCGCAATTCGGACACCACGACCGTATCGATCAGGTAGCGGATCAACCGAACACCGCAGGCTTGCGCGATTTGGCCGTGCCGCGTTTGGGGAGCGGGATTTCGAATCGTGGACCTTCATCCAAAAGTACATCCTTCCAGGTCAAACGGTTTTCGCCTTTTAACTTATGCCATTCGTCGATTGAAACGACAACCGCGGTATCGATTCCCCGACGGGTCACGACTTGTGGCCCCTTCTCGAGCGTGTCATCGATCAGTTCACTGAAACGCGCCTTCGCTTCCTGTAGTTGCCATTTGGTCATGAACCCTCCTAGGAGGCCACTATATGGCTAGTCAGCTGTCTAGTCAAGTCCTGGAGGGCGCGTCCAGCTGCGACAAAGATCTGTTTATCCTCGGAAGTCGCCAACCCGAACCCGCTATTCCCGTGAGAGAGGATGGTCAGCTTGTTCTAACCTGAACTCGTCGTCCCAGGACGGCGCGAATAAGGATGTTCGCATCGAGAACGATCATCTCAGCGGGATGCGCCCTTCCCGCGGCGACGCAGCTCCTTGAAATCGGCCACTAGTTCCTCCTCGTCAACATCCGCGAGTGCACTGGCAAGACGGTCCGCTGCTTCCTTCAGTTCGGACATATGGGCTGTCTTAGGACGCTTTCGACGCGTGGGAACGTAGACACCGAGAGTCTCGCCGCGCCGAGTGACAGCAACTGGAGTGTCCGATTCCAGGAAACTGGCGATCCGTTCGCGGAACTCGCGCACGCCGACTTTGATCGT
>Ga0210393_10005300_pt1 | contig 10153 bp, 8 predicted proteins | sample IncBWC27OmetaG_FD_160068 | JGI IMG/M metagenome (GOLD analysis project Ga0210393, IMG submission 160068) | Forest soil microbial communities from Barre Woods Harvard Forest LTER site, Petersham, Massachusetts, United States - Inc-BW-C-27-O ...
TTGGCGCGCCTTCCGTGTCGACTTGGTGTTGACTTGGCGCGCTCCGGCGGCTCTTTACCCGCATCGACACCCCCGACCGCATGTCATGATCGAGAAAAACTACCAGCCCGCCGATATCGAAGCCCGCATGTCCCTGGTCTGGGAGGATGCCCGCGCGTTCCGGGCCGGACGTCCCGACCGGCGCGATGCCGCGCCTTTCACGATCGTTATCCCGCCGCCGAACGTGACCGGCTCGCTGCACATGGGGCATGCGCTCAACAACACGCTGCAGGATGTGCTCTGCCGATTCGAGCGCATGCGCGGGCGCGACGTGCTGTGGCAGCCCGGCACCGACCACGCCGGCATCGCCACCCAGATGGTGGTCGAGCGGCAATTGATGGAGCGCCAGCAGCCCGGCCGGCGCGAAATGGGGCGCGAAAAGTTCGTCGAGCGGGTCTGGCAATGGAAGGAAGAGAGCGGCGGCGTCATCGTCAACCAGCTGAAGCGGCTGGGCGCGTCCTGCGACTGGTCGCGCGAGCGCTTCACCATGGACCAGGGCCTGTCGCGGGCGGTCGCGAAGGTGTTCGTGGAGCTGCATCGCGACGGGCTGATTTACAAAGACAAGCGGCTGGTCAACTGGGACCCCAAGCTCTTGACCGCGATTTCCGACCTCGAGGTGCAGCAGGTCGAGATCAAGGGCAGCCTGTGGTATCTGCGCTATCCGCTGGAAGGCAAGACTTTCAGCCCGGACGATCCCGCAAGCTTCATCGTGGTTGCCACCACACGCCCGGAGACCATGCTCGGCGATACCGCGGTCGCGGTGCACCCGGACGACGAGCGCTACCGGCATCTGGTCGGCAAGCACGTGATCTTGCCGCTGGTCGGGCGCAAGATTCCGATTGTCGCCGATGCGTATTCCGATCCCGAGAAGGGATCCGGCGCGGTGAAGGTGACGCCGGCGCACGACTTCAACGACTTCGAGATCGGCAAGCGGCATGGCCTGCCGCAGATCAGCGTGCTCGACCCGGAGGGATGCCTGGCGCTGGTCGGCAACGAGGACTATTTGCGCGGACTGCCGGACGGCGCGCTCGATTTCGCGCAGGAAATGCAGGGCGTCGAGCGCTTCGCGGCGCGCAAGCGGATTGTCGCGCGGCTGGAAGATTTCGGCTTCCTGGAACGGATCGAGCCCAACGCGCATACGGTGCCACATGGTGACCGCTCCGGCGTGATCGTCGAGCCCTATCTGACCGACCAATGGTATGTCGACGCCAAGACGCTGGCGCAGCCCGCAATCTCGGCGGTGCGCTCGGGGCGCACGACGTTCGTCCCACAGAACTGGCAGAAGACCTACTTCGAGTGGATGGAGAACATCCAGCCCTGGTGCATCTCGCGCCAGCTCTGGTGGGGTCATCAGATCCCGGCCTGGTACGGGCCGGACGGCAAGGTGTTCGTCGCCGAGACTGAAGACGAAGCCGTCGGCCACGCGCTCGGCTATTATGTCGAGCAGGAGGTCATCACGCCCGAGCAGGGGCGCGAGATGGCGCTCGACCGCAACAAGCGCGCTGGATTCATCACGCGCGACGAAGACGTGCTCGACACCTGGTTCTCCTCCGCGCTGTGGCCGTTCTCGACCTTGGGTTGGCCCGACGATACGCCGGAGGTGAAGCGCTATTATCCCACCGACGTGCTGGTCACAGGCTTCGACATCATCTTCTTCTGGGTCGCGCGGATGATGATGATGGGCTTGCACTTCATGAAGCAGGCGCCGTTCTCCACCGTCTACATCCACCGCCTGGTTCGCGACGAGAAGGGCGCGAAGATGTCGAAGTCGAAAGGCAACGTCATCGATCCCTTGGGCGTGATCGACGAATACGGCGCGGACGCGCTGCGCTTTGCGCTGGCGCGAGGTGCTGCCCAGGGACACGACATCAAGCTGTCCTCCCAGCATGTCGAGATCAACCGCAATTTCGCGACCAAGCTGTGGAACGCCTGCCGCTTCGCCGAGATGAACGACTGCGTGATGCCGGCCGGCTTCGACCCGACCAAGGCGAAAGCGACCGTGAACCGCTGGATCGCGCACGAGACGGCGCGCGCCACGCGCGAGGTCACCGAAGCGCTGGAAGCCTATCGCTTCAACGATGCTGCCAACGCGATCTACCGCTTTGTCTGGAATGTCTATTGCGACTGGTATCTGGAGCTCGCCAAGCCGGTGCTGTTGGGCGAGGAGGGACCCGCGAAAGCCGAGACAGGCGCCATGATCGCCTGGGCGCGCGACGAAATCCTCAAGCTGCTGCATCCGTTCATGCCCTTCATCACCGAGGAATTGTGGATGGTGACGGCGCGGCGCGACGGCCTGCTCGCGCTGGCGCCGTGGTCGCGCAAGGCGGCCGCGCCGATGGCGGAACAGATCGCGCTGATGTCGGCGGTGAACCCGAACGACCCGCTGATTCCGCCGATCCTTTTGGCTTTCGATGCCGCCGATTTCACCGACGAGGCGGCCGAGGCCGAGATCGGCTGGCTGGTCGATCTCCTCACCGCGATCCGCTCGGTGCGTGCGGAGATGAATATTCCGCCAGCGACGTTGACCTCGCTGGTGCTGGCCGGCGTATCCGCTGAGACCAGGGAACGCGTGCCGCGCTGGAGCGACGTCATCAAGCGCATGGCGCGCGTGTCCGACATTTCCTTCGCCGACCGCGCGCCCGAGGGCGCAGTTCAGCTTCTGGTGCGCGGCGAGGTCGCAGCGCTTCCGCTCAAGGGGGTGATCGATCTCGCCGCCGAACGGGCGCGGCTCGACAAGGAAATCGCCAAGGCCGATGCCGATATCAAGCGCGTCGATGCCAAGCTTGGCAATGAGAAGTTCGTCGCCAATGCGCGCGAAGAGATCGTCGAGGAAGAAAAGGAAAAGCGCGAGGCTGCGGTGGCGCGCAAGGAAAAGATCCTCGAAGCGCTGGAGCGGCTGAAGAACGCATCTTAGGATCGGGCTCCCTTTTTCCGAGGCGCAAATGAGAGTTTTCCTGGCGGGTGCGACTGGCGTCGTCGGGCGGCGGCTTGCCGGCCTGCTGCGCCAAGCCAAGCACGAGGTTACCGGCACGACGCGTACACCCGAAAAAGGCCCGATGCTACGCGCGATCGGGATGACGCCAGTCGTGGTTGACGTGTTCGACGGCGATGCGCTTGCGCAGGTGGTCGCCACCGCGCGGCCCGACGTCGTCATCCATCAACTGACCGACCTGCCGAGCGCTCCGGGCACCCCCGGTTATCCGGCGGCGCAGCAGGCCAATCACCGCCTGCGCATCGAGGGCACCCGAAACCTGATGCGGGCCGCGAAGCTGGCGGGCGCCAGCCGCGCCGTCGCGCAGAGCATCGCGTTCGTCTATGCGCCGGGCGATGGTATGCGTGCCGAAGACGATCCCCTCGACCTCGCCGCCGAGGGTGTGCGCCAGTTGACGGTACAGGGCATTGCAGCACTCGAACGGGAGGTTCTGATGACCCCCGGAATTGACGGGGTCGTACTGCGCTATGGTTATCTCTACGGGCCGGACACCTGGTACAACGCGCCGCCGAAGCCCCCATCGGTGCATGTCGACGCCGCTGCGCACGCGGCACTGCTGGCGGTGACCAAAGGCAGTGGCGTCTACAATATCGCCGAGGATGACGGCGCCGTGTCGAGCGCGAAGGCCAAGGGCGAACTAGGGTTTTCGCCGGCCTTCCGGATTACTTGAATGGCTTGCTCAGGAATCTCGAACCCTTGAGCCCATATCGCCAGGGCAGGTCGACCGCCTTGGTGAGGCCGATCCGCACCCCCGTGACAATGTCCACCCTCCCGGTCCGCGCATAAAGCGCGAACGGCGGGGTATCAAGCGCAAGCCCGTTGTGGCGATGGGTGATCGCAAGCGCCTCGGTCAATCTCCCTGGGCCCGAGCACAGCGTTCGCTCGTCATGCAATCCGCGGCGGCGGCGCATCGTCGCGATACCGTGGGTCGGCTGCAGCGCACGGATCAGCACGGCGCTCGCCGAGCCCTCTTTCTCGCAGACGAAGTTCACGCACCAATGGATGCCGTAGGAGCGGTAGACGTAGATAAAACCCGGCGGGCCGAACATCACCTGGTTGCGTGGGGTTGGCCCGTTGAAGGAATGCGCGGCCGGCTCGCTGTGATGATAGGCCTCGACCTCAACAATGATGCCGCCGACGCCGTCGACCAAAAACGTCGTGCCGATCAGGTCGGGCGCGACTTCGAGCACGCTGCGCCCAAAGAAGGCACGCTTCAAGGGCTTGCCGAGGGCAGGGGAGATGGTACCGGCGCGCTTTGAGATTTGAACCATTTTAGGGGAGAATCAGCGGGGAACAGTCGGATGTGCTGCCCTTAATGTGGCACGTTCCGGTAAGCTCGGCGAGCCGCCTTGCGGGCCTGTCGGATACCGACTAGCTAGAGCCTACCGTCTTTTTTGGACACGCCATGGTCACCGTCATCGACACCGTCTCAACCACGCCGTTGCGCCCGCGTCACCCGGAAAAGGTGAACCGGCCGGACGCGGTGTCGCCGCCGAAGCCTGACTGGATCAGAGTGCGCGCGCCGAACACACGCGGCTATGCCGACACCCGCAACATCGTCAAGGAAAACGGCCTGGTCACGGTATGCGAGGAGGCAGGCTGCCCGAATATCGGCGAGTGCTGGGACAAGAAGCACGCGACTTTCATGATCATGGGCGACACCTGTACCCGGGCTTGCGCCTTCTGCAACGTCAAGACCGGCATGCCCGGCGCGCTCGATGCCGCGGAGCCGGAGCACGTCGCGGAAGCCACCTTCAAGCTCGGGCTTAACCACATCGTCGTCACCTCAGTCGATCGCGACGATCTCGCCGACGGCGGCGCGGAGCATTTTGCCCAGACTATTCGCGCGATCCGCGCGCGCTGCCCGACCACGACCATCGAAATCCTCACCCCGGATTTCCTGCGCAAGGACGGCGCGCTTGAGGTGGTCGTGGCGGCGAAGCCCGACGTTTTCAACCACAATCTCGAAACCGTGCCGTCGCGGTATCTCAACGTGCGGCCGGGTGCGCGCTATTTTCATTCCATCCGCCTGTTGCAGAAGGTGAAGGAGTTGGATCCCACGCTGTTCACCAAGTCCGGCATCATGGTGGGCTTAGGCGAGGAGCGCCACGAGGTGCTGCAGGTGATGGACGACCTGCGCACCGCGGAGGTGGATTTCCTGACCATCGGCCAATACCTGCAGCCGACCCGCAAGCATCACGCCGTGATGCGCTACGTACCGCCGGACGAGTTCGCTGCTTACGAGAAGGTTGCCTATACCAAGGGTTTCCTGATGGTATCGGCGAGCCCGCTGACCCGCTCTTCGCATCACGCCGGCGATGATTTCGCCAGGCTCAAGGCGGCCCGGGCGGCGATCCGCCGCTGAGTGCAGAGGAAATGCCTCGTTTCTCCAGCAAGCGCCCGGTTCTCCACAGCGCGCCGCAGATGTTCGATCTCGTTGCGGATATGGAACGCTATCCCGAATTCGTGCCGCTGTGCCAATCCTTGAAAATACGCCAGCGCATACCGAAGCCTGACGGCACCGAGGTCGTGGTGAGCGACATGACGGTGTCGTTCAAGCTGGTGCGGGAAACTTTTACCAGCCAGGTGACGCTCGATCGTCCCAACCTGAAAATCCTCGTCGAATATCTGCGAGGTCCGTTCCGCAATCTGGAAAACCGCTGGACCTTCGAGCCGAAGGGCGACAACGCCTGCGACGTCGGCTTCTTCCTGTCGTACGAATTCAAGAGCCGGATGCTGGCGCTGTTGATGGGCTCGATGTTCGACACCGCGTTCCAGCGGTTTTCGGCCGCGTTTGAAAAGCGCGCTGACGCGATTTACGGGAAGGGCTAAGTTCCCCGGACGACTTTGGTCTCCACAGAAATCTTGAGCCTCATGCAGCAATTGCATCGATCGATGATCCGATCGCTCACGGCCCGCTGTTGATTTAGGCGGGGAGCACGGATAGCGTGTCCGCAAAGAGACGAAATCTCGACCGGGGGGCGGCGAATTTCCGTCCGTGGTGAAGCGTGGGCAATTGGACTCCGGCAGGGATTGGCTGACGAGGTGCACCTTGCCTTATCGGTGCATGAAAACAGCGCATATGTATGTGAGAAGCCTTCGCGGGGTTGCAGCCACGGTTCTTCTGATGGTGTTCGCGGGCCTCGCGCCTGCTCTGGCAGACACCATGGAGGCTGCGTTGGTGCGCGCCTATCGGAACAATCCGCAGCTCAACGCCCAGCGGGCGTTGGCGCGATCCACCGACGAGAACGTGCCGCAAGCGCTGTCGGCCTACCGGCCCAAGGTCGCGCTCACCGCCAGCGTCGGTTATCAGTACGCCGATACACTCAGCACCAAGGGGAGCACTGCGACCGAGGCCGTGCGTAGCGATGTTCACGGCACCGACCCGCCGCGCAGCGCCGGCCTCACCGTCACGCAGACGCTGTTCAACGGGAACCAGACCGCGAACAAGACCAGAGTCGCCGAGAGCCAGGTTTCCGGTGCGCGGGAGGCGTTGCGCGTGATGGAAGAGACCGTGCTGCTCAGCGCCGCCACCATCTACATGGATTTTTTGCGCGACGCGGCCATCGTCGAAGTCCAGCGCAGCAACACCCTGGTGCTCGAGCAGACGCTGAAACAGACCCGCGACCGCTTCGACGTCGGCACCGTGACCCGCACGGACGTCGCGCAGGCGGAAGCCCAGCTTGCCGCCGGCAAATCCCAACAACTCACGGCCGAAGCCAACCTGGTGACGACGCGCGCGAATTTCCGCCGCATCATCGGCAACGAGCCTTCCAACCTCGCGCCGGGTTCGCCGGTGGACCGCTTCCTGCCGAAATCGCTGCCAACCGCGGTCGAACTCAGCCTGATCGAAAACCCGAACGTCACGGCGGCGATGTTCGGCATCGACGTCAACTATCTGCAGGTCAAGATCAACGAGGGCGCGCTGTTGCCGACCTTAAGTCTGGTGACCTCGGCGCAGGAGGCCTATGAGCAGACGCTGACGACTCCAAAGGCGTTCACCGCCTCCACCGTCGCGCAGGTTTCGGCACCGATCTATCAGGGCGGCGCCGAATATTCGCTGATCCGCCAGTCCAAGGAAAACCTGGCGCAGCAACGTCTCAACGTCGAAATGGTCCGCGATCAGACCCGCGCCAACACCGTTACCGCGTGGGGCCAGCTGGTGGCCGGCAAGGCAGAGGTCGCCTCTGCGGAATCGCAGGTGGCCGCGTCGGAACTCGCGCTCACCGGCGTTCGCCGAGAAGCGACCGTCGGACAGCGCACCACGCTCGACGTGCTCAACGCGCAGCAGGCGCTGGTCAACGCTCGCGTTGCGCTTGTCACCGCGCAGCACGACCGCGTGGTCGCGTCGTATTCCGTGCTGAGCACGGTCGGCCGGCTGTCACCGCAGGTGCTCAATCTGGCGACCGCCACTTACGATCCGAGCGTGCATTACCAACAGGTTCGCGACAACTGGTATGGCGTGCGGACGCCAGACGGGCGCTGATTACGGTCATTATTGGTCGTTTGATTGATCCGCCTTGGTCTTGTTTGCATCAGGCCGTACAGCGGCCTCTCTTTCGCGATCCCGCGTGTGCGATCGCTCGATGAGCTAAAAGCGCTGCGAAGGCGGAGGGCCTGCCGATTGGCGGTAGAATCACGGATATCATTCGGACCAAGGCCATGGAATGAGCGGCCTCATACGAAATTCAAATTATGCCTATGGCACAAGAGTTTTTCAACGAAAGATTGATTGTGATAGAGATTGATATTGGAGATTGCCGCGGAATCGATTTAGGAGCGTTGCTTTAGCGCCTGTTCCGATGGGGAACTACGATCGCCGCCTTCAAAAACTATTGTTCTGGCTTGCCGTTTTAGGCACGATCAGCGGATGACGTTTTCTGAAACGCCTTCGCGTCTCGCCCGTACCCACTGACGGTACTGCTGGCCTGAGCCTCGGCGTTATCGGCCGCGCGTGTTTGCCGTGGTGCGCGACAATCCACGCTGCACGCGCTTTGTAAAGATGGAGTAATCATGTCCAAAAGTTGGATGATTCTGACCGGCCTATTGTTTCTCGGCCCTGTCGGAACTTCGCAGGCCCAGCCTTCGGACTCCCCCGGTACCGTTTATATCGATGGACTGCCGTGCAACAGCATATGCCAGTCCTATATGGCCTGGTCGCGGCAACACACTCCGACGGCGGTTGTGCAACCCGCCTCCGCGCAACCGACGCAGCGTTCATCGGACACCGAAGTTCGCCATGCAACAGCAACGCATCGCGAAAGTTCAGAGCCCGCGGTGGATATCCGTGTCGCAAAACAAGCGTCGCCGTCCGCAGAGATCGCGGAGCCGCACCGCGCAGGTGACGCGGCTGTCACATCCGATCACGCGGTCGGCATGGCCGCCACGTCCAACGCCAGAACGGTACAGGAGCAGGTCGCGGCCGCGAAGGCGCTTGCCGACCGCTTGACGTCCCTGACTGTGGCCCCCGTGCCGGAGCAAGAAGCGAGCAATGTCGTTGGTTCCGGCTTTACCGAAGCCTCTCAGGCCAGCGATATCGGGTCGGCGGCATCCACGCCGACGGGCAACACGGCCAATCTGGTTGCCGTTCTGATCGCGCGTCCAGAGATCAGATCAGTGTCCGATCTCGCCGGAAAGGACGTTGCGGTCGAGAACCGGCGATCCGCGTCTAACGCGTTAATTCGGACCGCGATCGCAGCAGCCGGAGCCGCCGAAGTCCAGCTCAACGAGGGGCGCGCCAAGGCGCTCGATCGCGTGATTGGCGGCGAAGTGCCGGCGGCGGTTTTGGCGCTGGTGTCCCCGGAAGCTGCCGAGTGGTTTCCCGACATCCCCGGCTTCAGGATCTTTCGCGTTCCGCTCGCGCCTCGTCATTAGAGCGTGATGACTTTTCGTCGAATCATCATTCCGCTCTGTCTTTTTATTTGAGCATGATCGCCGCGCAAACGCGCTCCGCGTTTGTCGCGAGCGAAAACCGCTATCCACTTTTCCGGATCGGGCTTTAGAGGCGCGACCCTCTCATCAGCCTGCAGCAGATATCGCAATCCTTTCATCAAACGTGGGGATCCAGATCGAATTTATTCGTCAAAAAATCGAACCCGAGGACAAATGACATATTTCGAGAATTTTATTGCGCGCAATTTTTCACCTAACTCATCGTTCAAAGTCGGAATGCTCAAGCTTGCGCTGTTTGGCTGCGCACTGTTGCTTGTCGCGATGTTCCTTGCGGCCAGCTATGGCCTGGATTTGAGTGCCGGCTTTTTCTAGCGCCGATCTTTGCTCGGGTGCGCCGAGTGTCGGGGGCAAACGAACCTCACGCCCTCGGCGGCCGCCTTCGCTTCACGGCGTGTCGCCTTGGCGATCGCACCGCGCGGGGGCGCAGGCGGCTGACGGCTTCGCGGCGCGGCTTTGCGGCGGCCTGGGGCCCGCGCGCGAGCTCCATCAGCATGCGTAACGCTTCCACCACCGAGCGCTGACGTACCGCGCTGCGGCCAATCGCACCGAAGCGGCATTCGCGATGGATGATGCGCCCGTCGCGGGCGGCGGCAGCGAAATGCACCAGACCCACGGGCTTGCCGGGGGTAGCCCCGCCGGGGCCGGCGATGCCGGTGATGGAAACGGCGAGGTCGACGCCGGCCCGCTCCAGCGCGCCGACCGCCATTTGGGTCGCGGTCTCCTTGCTGACGGCGCCGAAGGTCGCAAGCGTGGTGGCGTTGACGCCCAGCATGGAACGCTTGGCGTCGTTGGAATAGGTGATGAAGCCGCGGTCGATGACGTCGGAGGAGCCAGGGATATCCGTCAGCGCGCCGGCAACCAGGCCGCCGGTACAGGATTCAGCGGTGGCAATGGTTAGTTTGCGCATCCGGCAAAGGTCGAGCAGCGAGCGGGAGAGGGCGCGGGCGTCGCTGCCGCTCATGCTACTCGCTCCAACCTTTATCCTGCCAGGGCAGCCGGATGGTGGCGCTGGCGGTCGCAGCGATGCCTTCCTCGCGGCCGGTAAATCCGAGCCGCTCGCTGGTGGTCGCCTTCACGGCCACCCGCCCGACGTTGACGCCCGCAATCTCGGCGATGCGCGCGCGCATCTGATCGCGCAACGGGCCGATTTTCGGGCGCTCGCAGATCAGC
>Ga0210393_10005302_pt1 | contig 10152 bp, 5 predicted proteins | sample IncBWC27OmetaG_FD_160068 | JGI IMG/M metagenome (GOLD analysis project Ga0210393, IMG submission 160068) | Forest soil microbial communities from Barre Woods Harvard Forest LTER site, Petersham, Massachusetts, United States - Inc-BW-C-27-O ...
CGACGCATCTCTCTCCGGCAACATCACCGTGCAAACGACCACGGCGGACCCCACGCTGACGACATTCAGTGCGACCTTGACCGTCGCCACGCAGGGTTCCTATACCTTCACCTACGCGGACGAGAAATTCCCGGTCGCCCTCAGTTCCGCGACGATTGCGCCCAGCATCGCGCTCTTCCAAGGCGCCACTCTGATTTCGGTGCCTGTGCCGGCGTCCCCGGCCACGCTCACATTAAACCCCGGCACCTACACCCTGTTGGGCATCGCCCAGGCAGACCCCACCGCGAAGGCGGGCTTGTTCGGAGTATCCGTTTCCGGTCCCGCGGGAGTCTCGTTACTGAATATCGCGTATCCCATAGGCACTTTGGCGGCGGCCTCGGCGCTCACCAATCCCAGCGCTCAATCCCTCAAATTGACGGTTACCGACTTTGCATTTCCAACCGCACTCGGCAGCGCGAGCGCCATGGTCACCTCCGGCGCTACGAGTCTAGGCAGCGCGACGGCGTCCGGCGGTGCATCGAGTTTCAGCGCGCCCGCGGGGCCGCTGCAGGTGTGGAGTTTCGGCGCGGCGAGCACCGGCGCCGGTACCTACGAAGTTGATTTGACCGCGGGCGCAGCCAGTCTGCTGCAGGCCGACTTCGGTGTCAGCAGCGCCGGCTCATTCGCGTACGCCTTTGTATCGCAGGCCCTGGCCGCCGGCGTCTACCAGGCCACGGCCAACGACTTCCAGTTTCCCGCCGCGTTGACCGCGGCACAGTTCGCCGTGGCTCAAAACGGCGCCGTCCTCAAGCAAGCGATCTCCGTCGGATCGCTGCAGTTTACGGCGGCGGCAGGCCCGGTCGTGCTGTTGATCGATGCGACGCCGTCGGCCAACGGCAACGGATTGGTCGATGTGAACGTGCAAACCGCCGGCGCGAGCCCGCAGCTCGAGTTCGATCATCTTCAGCTGGTGATGACCGTACCCGGGGGGTTCACGTCGCAGGGGATCAATTTGGGAACCTCGGGCACATTCAACGTCACGCTGAACGATCTGATGTTCCCTGCGCAGTTTCAGAGTCTGGCGCTGATCGGCACGAGCTCCGGCACCGTGCTGGGCAGTGTCTACGGCGCGGGTACATTCCCCATCACGGCAACCCCAGGCAACTACCAATTCACCATCGTGGCCATCCCGGCCGTCAATGAACAATATGGCTTGTATGGCATCCAGATCGTCGACGCGCCGCCGACGGTCACACTGACAGCCTCGCCGACCTCCGTGGCCGCGGGCGGCACGACGACCCTGTCCTGGACGACCACCAACGCCACGTCTTGCACGGCCAGCGGCGGAACGTTCACGGGAAACGAATCGACGGGTTCCGGCAGCACATCGGTCGTCGCGGCCGCGACCACGACCTACACACTGACTTGTACCGGAGCCGGGGGAACCGCTTCGCAGACCGCCACCGTGACGGTGACGCCGGCCGTCGCCAAGTCCGGGGGCGGGGGCGGCGGAGTCGGGTTGGATCTCGTGGGATTCCTTGGGATGCTCGTGCTCGTGCGCATGCGGACACGCACCTCGTCGGAGCGTCAAGGCGCGACGTGGATGTCGCCCGGGGGCACATCCGCCAGATAACGCTCATACATTTGCGTGTAGGCGTCTTCCAGGTGCCGGGTGAACAGCTCGGTATCGAACAACGGTGTGGTCGAGCGGTTGGCGCGCAATTTCTCGGCTATTTCTGCCAGCCGCCGAGGATTTTGGGCGAGTTCAATCGCCAGCGTTTCATATTGCTCCTGGGTCGTCGTGATCAGTTCCGGCAAGCCGATGGCGTTGAGCAGGCTGGCGGCGACTCGCGCCGCAAAGGATTCCCCGACGCGGGTCAGCACGGGTAGTCCGGCCCAGAGCGCATCGCTCGCCGTCGTGTGCGCATTGCACGGCAGCGTATCCAGGAACAAATCGGCCGCCCGATGCCGCGCCAAATGCTCCGGTGGCGGCATGCGCTGAGCAAATACCAGCCGCGCGGCATTCACGCCCCGGACTTGTGCTTCCCTGCGCAGATTGCCGACCGCCGCCTGATTCTCACCCAGCAGCCAGAGGATGCTGCCCTCAACCTGCCCGAGGATGCGCATCCAGCTGCCGAACGTTTCGGGAGTGATCTTGTAATTGCCGTTGAAGCAGCAGAACACGAAACCCGTCGGCGGCAAGCCCAAGTCGGCGCGTGAAAACTCCTCGTCCGCTATCCGCCGACGGCGATCATTGACTTGATAGCTGTTGGGAAGATAGGCGATCTTCTCGGAATAGTGCAAACGGCTGTGTATCGGAATGAGCAGCCGGTCGGCGACGATGTAATCGATGCACTGCGCGGCCATCGTACCGGGGTAACCGAGATAGCTGACTTGAATGGGGGCGGCTCTTTGAAAGAAGATCCCATGGCGCTCGTCCTGCGTGAAGCCTTTCAAGTCCACCGCGATATCTATCGCTCGCTGTCTGGAAAATTGCGCAATCTCCTTATCGGAGTTTCCGCTCACGTCCACGAACTCGTCGAATGCCGCCGACAAACGCTGTCTCATGTCGTCGCGGATGTCGGGCCCGAAGGAGAATGCCACGAGCTCAAACCTCGTTCGATCGTGCTTTTCGAACAACTCCGCAATCAGATGTGCGGTCGCGTGGTTATGGAAGTCGGCGGAATAATACCCGATGCGTATTCTTTCGCCCCGCCCGCGCTTTTCGATCGGGGCAAGCATGTCCTTCGAGGGACGATGGTGCTCCAGCCAAGTCTGTGCTGCCTTGCGCTGTACGGACAAGGAATCGACCAGAGTGAGGGCAGGGAAGGGCGGCGTGATTTTCCGAGCGCGTTCTATGTTGACGACGAGATCATGGAGGTCCTCGTTGAAGTCGCACCACTGGCAAAGCCGCATCTTGGTGTGGAGCCAGGTGCCGTACAGCCATTCAAAGTCCGGTTTGATCGCCAGTGCGCGCGCGTAGCTGCCAAGCGCCTCTTCCGGGCGACGTAACTCATTCAGAACATTGCCGCGGTTGTTGCAGGCCTCGGCATGCTCCGGCGCGATTTCAATCGCGCGACCGTAGTTTTCCAGCGCCTCGTCAAGGCGGCCGAGCTTGGCGAGCGCGTTTCCGAGATTGAAGTACGGCGCTGCATAATCGGGTTTGGCAATGAGCGCCCGTTGGAAGCTATTCAGCGCCTGGTCGAATCGCCCCAGGTCCTCGAGCGCATTGCCGCGGTTATTGTGGGCTTCCGCATAGTCGGGTTTGAGATTTATCGCCCGCTCGTAGCCGTCGAGCGCCTCCTCGAATCGCTCGAGTTCCTTGAGCGCATTGGCCCGGTTGTAGTGGGCCTCGGCATAGTTCGGCTTGATCCTGATCGCGCCGTCATGACTCCCCAATGCTTCCTCGAATCGCTGCAGATCTTGCAGCGCGACGCCGCGGTTGGTGTAGGCCTCAGCGTAGTCCGGTTTGATGTGCAGCGCGCGGTCGAAGCTCGCCAGCGCGTCATCGAAGCGGCGAAGTTCCTGCAGAGCGACACCACGGCCGTTGCAGGCCTCGGCGAAATCCGGCTTGATCCGCAGCGCACGCTCGTGACTGTCCAGCGCTTCGCCGGCGCGCCGTAGCTTCAATAGAGCGACGCCCCGGCCATGGTGAGCTTCGGCATAATTCCGGTTGATCTCGAGCGCGCGCCCATAGCTCTGCAGGGCATCATCAACGCGCCTCAACTCCAGCAGCGCGACGCCGCGGTTGTAGTGAGCCTCTGCATAGTTGCCGTTGATCGCGATGGCACGCTCGTAGCCGTCGAGTGCATCGACGACGCGCCCGAGCGTTTGCAGCGCGATACCGCGATTGATGTGGACCTCGGCGTAGCCGGGGTTGATCGCCAGTGCCCGCTCATAGCTCGCCAGCGCCTCCTCGAACCGCTTCAATTCCTTGCGTACATTGCCTTGGTTGTAGTGGGCATCCGCAAAATCCGGCTGGATCTCGAGTGCACGCTCGTAGCTGCGCAGGGCTTCATCGAAACGCCGGAGATTCTTGAGCGCGATACCATAGTTGTTGTGGGCCGTTGCGTCATTGGGCCTCGCGCGAACGGCGCGCGCCAGGAAATCCGCGGCTTCAGCCGAGCGCCGCGTTCGGGCCGCGATGACTCCCAGCAAGCTCAGCGCGTCAAAATGCATTGCCTCTGCGTTGAGGATGGACCGACACCACTGCTCCGCGGTGACCAGGTCGCCACGAACGTACGCGGTTGCGGCTTGCTGCATCGCCTGCGGCAGTGTCAGGGGCGCCACCTTTCTTCAGCACTTAACCGCGATCGTGCGGCGCCCCATGCAACTCTTCCCGAATGATGCCGTCGAACTTTTCGATGGGCACGTCGCCGTCGATCGGCCGACCGTTGATGAAGAAGTACGGCGTACCGCCCAGGCCAAGGTCAAGTGCCGCTTCGGCATCCAGATCGAGGGCTTGGTTTGCGGAGCCATCTGCAATACAGGCGGAAAAGCGATCGAGATTCAGGCCCAATCGAGTTGCGGTGTTCCTGAGCGAATCCAGATTCAGCGCGCTCTGATCATCGTACATGGCGTCATGCATTTCCCAGAATTTTCCCTGGCGGTCCGCGCAGACTGCAGCCTCTGCCGCGATCCTTGCGTTGGGATGAATTTCGGTCAGAGGTAGATTGCGGAACACGAGGCGCACCTCCCGTGGGTATCGCTCCATGAGGGTGCGCAGCGAGGCTTCGGACTCCTTGCAATAGGGGCATTGAAAATCGCCAAATTCGACGATGGTCACCCGCGCGGTGTTTTGTCCGCGCACGGGTCCTATGGCGGCGACCGGCACACGATATCGGGCCAACAACGATCGGATGTCATGTTTGGAGCGCAACTCATCGTAGAAACTGCGTGTTGCCGCCTGCTTGCGTTGGGCGGCGAGGTAGTCTCGGACCTTGGAGGCGACTGCTTCGTACGGCTGGTTGATGCGGCCTTTGTTTGCATCGTAGAACGCGCGCGCCTCGTCTTCCGTCGGGAGCGCGGCAGCTTTGATGCCGCCAAGCACCGCATCCGTCGTCATGCCGCGGGCCTTCGCCTCCATATCCACGGCGTCACGGTCCAGCCGCTGGTCGAGTTTCTGCTCTACCAAGTCGTGGCGCAGCTTGGCGTATTTCAACTCCAATTGATGACGCTGAAGCTCGTAATCCCTTCGTAGATGATCGAATTCGGGCTGGTTGGCACGGATCAGCTCTGCTTCACCGATGCGCTCTTGCCCGATGATCCCAATGACGTTTTGGTCCGAAGAGGAATTTGCCGCGCCCGCGGCGCGCAAGGTGGCGGTCGAGCCGAACGCCAGGGCCGCCAAACCCAGCAAAACTACCGCCCGAATTGCCCGAGAGGGCTGGTGCGCGCAGAAAATCGATCGGCTGACCATACAAATGTTCTCCGGAATGTTCGCGCGGTTGTGTCCGAGCCGGCGAGGGTAGGGGGTGATTGCTACAGTTGTGCGACAACTTTGCGCCTCACAGCATTGACGCCCACCCTTTCCATCCCGTCGAGCTTTTTGCATAAGCCGAGCCCGCTTTGTCGGAATGAGTGGCCGCGCACAGTTCGTGTTGCCCAATATTCATACGTAGATCACACACATGACATTCGAGATGTGCATCCTGCCCGCCAATCCCGCAACAGGGATTGAACTTGCTGGGCCGTGCCGAGGGCAGGAGTCACGGCTCCTGAGGCTCCGGCGGGTTCGAAATCCGACGTTCGCGGTGCGATTTCGTCTGCGTTTATTTGCGAAACCATTGGGAGACCATCGATATGAAATTTTCCATCAAACCTCTTGCCGCCGCGGTCAGCCTGGCGCTGATCTCCGTGTCGGCGCAAGCCCAGCTGATCGCGCCCGGCCAGGGTACTGCCGTGCCCGGCAGCACCGGTCTGTACCTGGAAGCGTGGAATGCCAGCACCGGCGCCACGGAACTCGTCAACCTCAGCTACGCCTATACCGACATCGCCAGCGCCAATCTGGGCAATCTGAACACGGCATCCGGCCCCGCCTGGACGTCGGCGGCCAACCCGGCCGGCAGCGGCACGGTTGAGCAGCTGAATTTCGGCACCATCGCAAATGCCAGCGCCGGCGCGTTCACAAACTTCACCGTGGTCTCCGCGGCAACGGCCACCCAGACCGGTATCGCTCACATCGAGGGCCTGTCCATCGGCGCGGGCTCGACCCCGGCCGGGATCAGCAGCACCGCCGGAATGACGACCGTGGTGCAGAACGTTCAGCAAGAAATTGCGGCCTGGGGTTCCCTCACCGCGTCCGGTACGTTTTTCGACTCAACCGGTGCCACCACGGCGGCTGCGCTCGGTAAGCCGACCTCCGGCGGCTCCTGGGGCAACTCCATCCTCAGTTCCGGCAATGTGGGCAGTGCGCTGAGCTTCTACAACATGATCGGCAACACCTTTACGACGACGGCGGATGGGCTCGCGTCGCATGCCACCCTCACGACCACCTACAACGGCTTCTGGTTCCTGACCAGCGGCGGACAGCTGACGTACAACATCGCTTCGGCGGCGGCTCCGGTGCCGTTGCCTGCGGCCGTGTGGCTCCTCGGCAGCGGGCTCCTGGGTTTGATCGGCGTCGGCCGCCGTCGCAGCGCGGCCGTCTGAACGATCTGATCATCTTCAATTTTAGATAGGAAACGACCATGTCAATTCTCAAGAACTCCGTTCGCTACGCCGTCGCGGTGGCGCTCGCCGGCACCGCCGCCAGCGCCGCTAACGCGCTCAGCATCAGCACCTACGCTGCGAATGCTTCCACCAACGTCAACGTCTATATCAGCGGTTCCACTGCGCTCGATGGCACCCTGACCAACGCGGCCATTCAAACCGCCTCCGGCCAGCCCGGTATGTGCCAATCCGGCACCACCGACATTTATCTCATCGGCACTGTCCAGAAGTTGATCTATTGCAGCGCCACGGCGGCCTCGGGTCTGAACGCGGGTACTCCGCTCGCGATCTTCAAGGAATCCGCGGTGGGTTCCGCGAACGGCGTGCAGCCGCTGATCAATGTTGCCAAGGGCGGATCCGCCGGCACCAGCTTCATCAATCCCGCCGTCATCACCGACGCCACCTGCGGCACCCCGGCGACCACCACTGCGACGGGCGACTTCGGCACATATGTCACGCACCCGACTTGCGCGACGAACGCGACCATTGCGGGAACTCCGACCGGCGGTTTTGCCGATGTGGAGGCCTCCATTCTGCAGACCGCCGCCGGCGCGCCGATCAGCGGCACCGATGCCAGCACCTTTCTGACGGCGACGCCCACGCTCGATCAGGTGTGGGGACTTCCCGTCACGAAGGCTCTTTACTACGCGCTGCAGACGGCGGAAGGGTTGACCTCGACCTGCCCCGCGAACTTTACTGTGTACGGCTCGGTCGTGACCGGCACCAGCTTCCTGGGCAAGGATTCGCCCTCCTGCGCCCCGTCGCTGTCCAAGCAGCAGGTCGCGAGCCTTCTCACTCAGCAGATTGCCACCGGCACGCAGCTCGGCATCCCGAACTCTACGGACGACACAATCTATATCTGCCGCCGCGATTTCGGCTCGGGCACGGAGGCTTCCTTCGAAGCCTACTTCGTCGGTGAGCGTTGCAGCATCACCAGCCTGGTAGTGCCGGGTGAAGATGGCTTCACGGTGTGGGCAAACGGCAGCACCGGCGGCGTTCGGACCTGCCTGCAGGCCTTCCAGGTCGGCGGCAAGACGCTGACGGGTTTCTATGCGACCACCTCCACGATCAACACCGTGGGCGGCCAGTATGCGGTCGGCTTCATGAACACGGAAGTCACGGCTGCCAATTTGTCCGGCGCCGGTGACGCGTTCCGCATGGTGGCGATCGACGGCGTTCTGCCGCAGATTTCCAATGTGCAGAACGGTACCTGGCCGTACTTCAGTACCGGCAACTCCTTCCAGATCAAGGCCGGCAAGCCGGGAGCCCCGAGTGGGAGCGCCCTGACCGCATTCAATGCGATCACAACCAAGATCGGACATCCGATCTGGACGGCGGACAGCAACACCAACTACTCCAAGAATCCGTGGGGTACTGCAGGGGATGTGTCGCCGGCCGGCCTGTATGCGGCCAGCAACACGCCGACGTTGCCTGCGAGCCATACGACCGCCTCGAGCAATCCGACCAACGCGTTCACCAAGACCGCGGGCGGGTCGATCAACAACTGCGATCAGCCGGTGTTCGATTCTGCGCATATCACCACGGTGGCGGCGCCCGTCGAATCGGTGCTTCTGGGCACGGGTACGGTGAACAACTAAGACCATCGTCCATTCTCTCTAGCTGAGACGAGCAAAGGCTCAGGCGAGCCACCGGTCATACAACCGGTGGCTCGCCATTTGTTGTTGGCATCCGCTGAATTACACGAGTCAAGGTCGCATGCTGAAGACGTCGGGGACCACGCTTTGGCATGTGGCGATGATCACCGCGGTGATTGCCTGCGCATCGTGGCCGCGCGAGCTGCTCGCCGCCGAGGCGCCAACGGCGCCGGCAGCCGATCAGAACAGGTTCGACATCAACGAATTTCGGGTGCTGGGGAATCACGTCCTGGCGCCGGTCGTGATAGAGCGATCGGTGTATCCGTTTCTGGGGCCCGCTCGCACGCTCGACACGGTCAAACAGGCCGCGGATGCGCTCGAAAAGGCGTACAAGGCGGCGGGCTACGGGGCCATCTATGTAAACATTCCCGAACAAGAAGTGGCGAACGGCATCGTTCGCTTGAAAGTCACGGAAGGAAAATTGGAAAAGCTGCACGTTCGCGGAGAACGTTATTTTTCGGGCCGCCAGATCCTGGCCGCGCTGCCGGTACTCGAGATCGGCAAGACACCCAATCTGCCCGAGTTGCAGAAGGAGCTGACGGCTCTTAACGCGCGCACGCCCGATCGTTCAACCACTCCTGTGTTGAAGGCCGGATCGGAGCCGGGCACCGTCGATGTCGAGCTGGCTGTCAAAGACACCTTGCCCTTGCATGGATCGCTGCAGTATGACGATCGTCACACGGCGGACACGACCCCCAATCGCGCCACCGCGGCGTTGAGCTACGATAATCTTTGGCAGCGCCAGGACAGCGTCGGTGTGCAATATCAGACGGCGCCCGCGAAGCCCAGCGACGCCGAGGTGCTCATCGCCAACTATCTCGGCCATGTCGGTTCCGATGGCGCGCAGGCAGCGTTCACCTATACCCGAACCAACAGCAATGTGTTGGCGCTCGGAACCCTGGGTGTGCTCGGGAAGGGCTCGATCTACGGTGCTCACTGGATGGAGCCGCTGCTGAGCTCGGCCTCGAGTTCGCAAAGCATCAATCTGGGCGCCGATTACAAAGACGTCCTGACCTCGGTCTTGCCCAATACCACCGGCAGCACGAGCAGCGGCGCCGTCACCGCGCTGGTCAAGTACGTCAACTGGTCGGCGGCCTATTCCGGCAGCTGGTGGCGCGACACGCAAAACTACTCGCTGTCCGTCGCCGCCAATTTCGGCGTACGCGGCCTCGTCAACAGCCCCGATGAGTTCGAGAATGCGCGTTACAACGCCTACCCCGATTACCTCTATCTGCGTGTCGGATTCAACGGCACCCAGAAGTTGCCGCTCAATTTCGGACTCATGCAGAAGGCCAGTATGCAATGGGCCGACAGCCCGCTGGTCAACAATGAGCAATTCTCGCTGGGGGGCGCCGATACGGTGCGCGGTTATCTCGAGGCCGAGACCCTGGGCGATTCGGGTTTCGCGAGCACCTTGGAAATTCACAGTCCCCCGTTGGGTCCGCACGCCGGTTCCTTCTTGAGTCCGTTGTACGGGTTCATCTTTGTGGATGGCGGGGTGGCGACGCTGGTCAATCCCTTGCCCGGGCAGCGCGAGAACGTGACCTTGTGGAGCACCGGGCTCGGGTTGCGATTGGAGAATTCGTATGGGGTGACGGGCTCGATCGACTACGCGGTACCGCAGCGCGATGGGGTGCGCACCTTGAAAGACAAGTCGCGAATCGATTTCTTATTGCGATACGGATTTTGATCGTGAGGAAGCAAACCATGGGCGAGGCATCCAGATTTGCACTGATGATGGGCGCTGCGGCGCTGTTCGAGTCGGCCTGGCCGGCCACGCACACGGTGACGCTGCCCGTGCCCTGCC
>Ga0210393_10005304_pt1 | contig 10150 bp, 6 predicted proteins | sample IncBWC27OmetaG_FD_160068 | JGI IMG/M metagenome (GOLD analysis project Ga0210393, IMG submission 160068) | Forest soil microbial communities from Barre Woods Harvard Forest LTER site, Petersham, Massachusetts, United States - Inc-BW-C-27-O ...
GGAACTACTCCGATGCTACGTCGACGCCGCTCAGCAACGCGACGTGGTCCACCTCCGACTCGACGTTGGCTACCGTAGATTCTCAGGGCTTAGTGACCACTCACAAGCCCGGGCCCGTTACGATTACGGCCGCCGTCGGCACGATCGCGAATACCGCGCCGCTAACCGTCGGCCCACCTATTCCTGAGTCGCTTGCCGTCGTTCCCGCGAGTTCCTCTGTGATAATCGGAGGAAACTCGCCCACGAAACTCTTAGCGATGCTCGCCTATTCCGACGGCTCCTCACAGGACGTTTCCGCGACAGCGACGTGGAGCGTCGTGAATCCCTTCACTGCGAGCGTCGATAGCTCTGGCAACGTGACGCCCTTGCGTAATGGATATACGACAGTTCAGTGCACGAGCGGAACCCTCTCATCAAGCGCCGTATTCGTAGTGACTGCTGAACCGCGATATCTGTATTTCATGAGCGACGCAGGGCGCGTTGCATCCAAAGCGGTTATCAATTCCGGTTCCGGGCAACTCAGGATGACTGGCTACACTCAAACGGACGCGAACGCATACGCCGCCTTTCATTGTCCCACGACCGATCGAGCAGGAAAGTTTCTGTATGTGGGGTCTTCCGTTGACGTTGGCTCGCTCTCTGGAGAGATTCAGATTTACAGCATCGATGCCGTCGCGGGACACCTGACGGCATTGACGGGCAGTCCCTTTGCTCAGGCCACACCCGTCGGCTGTCTTGATTTTGAGCCAACTGGAAGATATGCCTATGCCGCTGACGCGGTCGACAGTTCTACCCAGCTTCTGACCTTCTCCGCAGACTCTACAACAGGTGCACTTACACTGCTGAACTCGATGGGGCTACCCGGAGTTCCATCGCGCGTGGCCATCGATCCACTAGGCCAATATCTCTATCTCGTGATGTTTGCCGATAATTACCAAAGCGCTTCGGCTTTGGGATACAGCATCGACGCGTCCAGCGGCGCATTGACGCCAATTCCTGGCACTCCGTTCGCTCTCACCGAATACGCGGGTACCTTCTCTTTCCACCCAAGCGGGAATTATGTTTATCAAGCCAACACAAACGGCTCATCGATCGACTCCTACTCAATCGATCGCTCGACTGGAAAGCTGACGTCGGCCGGCACGATTGCGACCTGCATCAATCCCACCACGGTCCGTTTCAGTTCTGACGCGACGATCGCCTACACCGGCTGTTCCATGGATGTGGCGCATGACCCGAACAGCGCATCGGTCGACAGTTTCACAATCGGTACGAATGGAGCACTAACTCACCTTAACAGCACTCCGGCAACGGGCTGGCCTTTCGACTTGAGCGTGGATCCTTCCAGTCAGTTCATTTATTCGGTCAGCGTATATCCCTATATCGACTCGTTTCAGATTCAGTCCGACGGAAGTGCGAAGTTCATTCGCCGCTTCGGTACGCCCACAAACACGGGGATGTCCTTAGTCGTGTTCGGTGGGGCGGCAGCCGTCAAATACAGTCCCCAAACCGCGTATATCACATCTACCGGCAACAACACTTTCACAACTTATGCGACGAACACGGATGGAACCCTGACATTGTTGCAGAGTGCACCAAGCACGAACGCCTACTTTTCGCTAAGTCTCTGGCCGTGGGGAACTGACATCGCCATGTCGTCGACGATTGCGAGCCCTAACGCGTTATCTTTTCCTCTTGCGGTCAATGGCCTTCCGGGTTCAGCAACTTCCTTTGGAAACGCCGTCTCGGCCGGCGGTGTCGCAATCGATCCCTCCGGCCAATTCGCATTTGAAACCGACTCCAACCAGGGCCTCATCTATACGTATGGAGGAGGTGACCCATGGTCGTTGATCACCTATTTTACGACTCCACCAACCACCACTTTCGCAGCAGGCGCCGGCGCTGGCCCGATAGCGATTGATCCGTCCGGGTTGCTGGTTTACGTCGCGAATCAGATCGACAACACCATTTCGGCCTACCAGTATTGGGGAACCTCCCCTCAGCTGTTTGAATCGAAAGGGCAGTATGTTCTGCCGTACACCGACGGCTCACCATTTGCTGTGGGTGCAAGTCCGTTGGCGTTGGCAATCGACCCCAATGAAGAATTTCTGTACGTGCTAGCCGCAGACCACACGCTCCGCGTTTTTTCGATCGATTATCGAAGCGGTGGCCACCTCACAGCGGTCGCGAGCGCTCCACTTGCGGCGCAGCCTTCCGGTCTTGCAGTCGAGCCCAACGGTCAATTCGTCTACACGACCGACAGCACCGGCGTAAGCGCTTTTTCCGTCGATCCATCCACTGGATCCCTGTCTCCAGTGGCGTTAAGCCCAGCCATCACGTTGGCGAACATTACTGGCGTCTATGTCGAACCGGCAGGCCAGTATGTATATGTCACAACCGGTTCCCCGACTGTCGCCGGAGCCGTGTATGGATTCTCGATCGGCTCGAACGGTAATCTCACAGCCGTGTCGGCGCAACCACTCGCCACTCCGAAACTTCCTTCGTCCATGGCGTTCAAAGACGACATTCAGTAGTAGAGAAGATTTTCGATAATGATGGAGGCCAGTTTATCCGGCCAGGTTTTACGCGAGAATTGCGCTGCGAGAAGTAGACAGTAGCGACCCGTGTTTGTTTCGGCATTAAGGTGGCTGGACCAAACACAGACAACAATAAAATCAATGACATATGGGCTTTGGGCTGCGCTGAAAACGATTGAGAATCTTCCGTCCTAACCCCTAGACGATAGCGCCATCTTGTTGCATGAGGCCAAGCCGGTGTGGAACGCCAGCGTGACAGGACCGCGCAGACCCCGTGCCGTCGTTGCAGAACGAGATTCTACGCCGGCAGAAGCCTGCCGTGGGAAGGAGCGCGCTTAAAAACTTGAGTTTACTGTTTCGGAGCCGAGCAAGGAAAATGAGTTCTCAGGGCTGACAGAACGATGATATCGGCACTTCGATTCAAAAGACTGGGATTTACATCCATCCAGTCGATAGTGGCTCTCACAATGTCTTCGTTTTTTGCATCGGGAGGTACGCAGACGGAACTGATCGAGGCGTCTGCGACTCCGGATATGTATCCGGAGCAGACTCCTGAACCGGTCAAGTCTTCTTTTCCGCAGGTGGCGTGGTGTTCACAGTTCCTGAAATGCTCGCAATTCGACGACAAATCACTTCCATTCATTCGAACGCTACGCTGATCTTGCGCCAAGCTCGCAATCAGAACAAAAATGACTACCGTCGCTACTCCCCAGTTCCTCATACTTACTGCACCGCCCCTGGGCCTCGTCTTGGTGAAATCTCCGTACCGAAGTAGCGTAAAACGCAACGAGTTAGAAATCGATTTCAATCTGTCGCGAGGCGTAACGAAGGTAACGCCTACTTGTCGAGATGAAAGCGGGAGAGAAGGAATATCTGCTCAGTAAGTTTGATCGGCATGAATTGCGAGGAACGGCTGCAGGGGGACCGGTCCGCGCAACCACGTGCGTTTGAGACGGGAAAATTTCCCGAATGGGGCCGGCGTTCCCCCTAACCTCAATCGGGGAATTGTTGAACGCGCTTACTGGTCTGTGAATTTCATCCTAACGGACTGTTGAAGAGATCGCAGGTTTCCAGGACGTACATTTGCGAAAACCGAACAAGAGGGTGCAACCTCCTCTAGTTGGTGAGCCCACATCCTGGTCTAGGAAGTCGACCTTCGAGTTGAAGTTTTCTGCAAGCCATGCAAATATCATCTGCGCCCCCGGTCTCGCCCTCATTGGATTGAACCGACATGGAAAACCTTTTGACCAAAACTCAAAAGCTTATTGCTCTCGTGTTGGGGGTTTTGCTGATCGTCGTTGTAGCTCTGGCCACCGTAGATCTAGGTTTCCTTATTGCACAAGACATCTGGAAGCCTCCGAGGTTTCTCATCCCGGTACAAGGTCTCCTAGAGATCTTCTCGTTTTTCTTGGTAATCCTTATCGGTGTCGAGTTACTGGAGACCCTGAAGGCATATGTCAAGAAGGATGTCATTCATGTTCGGCTAGTCCTCGAAGTGGCCCTGATTGCGATGGCGAGAAAAGTCATCATCCTAGAGCCCAACAGCGTTACTGCTCTGACACTATTTGGTATGGCGGCTCTCATTTCGGCGCTGGGTGCAGCCTTCTACTTTGAGAGAAAAGCGCATAGGGAACAACTCGACCCTTAGTTGCCGTAACAGTGCGCCGTGAAAGGCGCTGGACTCCTGCGGGTGCAACTCCCGGCCCGGGAGCCATTGAAGCGCAACCGGGAAAAAGTCAGGGCAGCTTAACTTGTCCGTTTCCGTACCAGTTGCTTTGCGCCTTTGGGTTGTTTTTCGTTGCGGATATAGGAGAGGCCGCGTTTCAACTCTGCGGTAAGGTCCGTGGTCTCAACGGCGGCATGAACTGGCTTGCCCGATTCTTCTCCGAGCCAGACGTTGAGTTCCTTGGGTGAAGTAGCCACGAATCGGCCCTCCCGATGAACTGGCATTCCTTCCGACGCCCATCGTTGGACAACCGAAACAGGTTCACCAAGGAAGGCGGCGATTTGTTGCCAGCCTTTCAGGGTGTCGGTTTGAGTCGCGCTAAGCTTCCCATGCTTCGGCACAATGACACGATTTTACTTTACCGTGTGGCATGGAACTAGGTCCTGACTCGCCGCTCTCGGAAACTGCGCTGATAATTAGAACTACTCAAACCACAACTGCGTGGGGTGTACCTCGTAGAACGGTCCGTCGCAGTTGATAAGAACCTCTCCCTGAAAGCAGACAGTGTCCGTGGGTTGAGGGTGCCGGTGTGCAAACTTCATGTGCGCTGTTCCCCGGTTCGACTCTTTGACAGGGTTGGCAAGACGGCTCGCAGAGTCGAGCCGAACGCTATCCGTCGATGGCACTGATGAGACAAGCATTCAGGCGAGAATCCCGATGTACGGGCTGCTCGAGGATGGGAACTTCTCCCATGGCGCCACGTCATAACTTTATAAAGCCGCGGATCCGGGCTTCCGGAAAAAGGGGGGCCATTCTTTGCAGCCAGACGCCTACTTTTACACTTTCTCGACCAATTAAGAGATCAGTTGACACCTACTCTTATAATTAGTTCCCTTCGCAAATTAAGGGGCTCGCTTGCACTAGGGAACGCATAAGCCGGCTGACTGGAGGTTTCCGTGAAAAGAGCTTGGTCTCCCGCTTACTCAGCGTCGTCTCATTCCTTCCTGATCACTCTTACGTTGCTATTAGGCATAGGAACAACCACCGGCTGCGGTTCCAGCGGAACCACTCCGACCCCACCGCAGTTCAGCGGAAATACCTCGGTGACCGTGTTGCTTTCGAGCACAGCGAACGATCAAGTCACGCGATTCGATCTGGAATTTCAGACATTGACGCTCACCAGCCAGTCAGGAACGACCGTCACTCTGTCATCGTCACAGCAACCTGCCGAGTTCATGCACTTGAACGGAGGGATCGAGCCGCTGATGACGGTCAGCGTTCCTCAGGGCATCTATACTTCAGCCACGGTCACGCTGGGGGCGGCAGTATTTGTCTGTGTTGCGCAGGTTCCAGACGGCGGACTCGGAATCGCGAATTATTCACTTATCAATCAAGGCCCGACGGTGAGTTTGCCGACGCCAATAACGGTTACGGGCAGCAGCATGGGGCTATTACTGAACATGCAGGTTTCTACTTCGGCGGTTTTTCCCACCTGTTGGACCAACCCTTCATTTGAGGGGTTCTCCCTGACGCCGACCTTCAATCTCGCTCCGCTTATCTTGTCCACCTCCCCGACGAACTCTGGAAACGGCAAGGTCAGCGGACTTGTGGCGACAGTTGCGTCGGTGGGAACGACACCGTCAAGTTTGAAGCTCACGATTGCGGGGGGACAATCGGGCACCAGAACTCTTTCGGCGAGTTCCAACGGCGCAACCGTGTTCCAGGGCGTGAGTGGCGCTCCCGCGCTCTCCCCCGGAATGTTTTTGAATGTTGACGGTGCGATTCAATCCGATGGATCGCTGCTGGCGACTCGAATTGAAGTGGAAGATTCCTCGGCGATCAATGATTCCAGCGGTCCCGTGCTGTTTGTTGGCAATCTAGTTCCGGTTCTTACGCTCTATGGCCGTACCGAACTGGGCTCTTTGCAAACCATCAATGGCCAAAGCGGAATCTACTTCGACTTGCCCTACTTCAATTTCGACAACGCCGTGTTCCAGATCTCGGGCCAGTTTACGAACCTGCAGAATCTGGCGTTCGTTCCCAGCTTCAACTCCTCCAACATGGTGGCAGGTCAGAACGTTGACATTACCTCGGCGAGCTTTTCACTCGTCGGGGGAACTTATACTCCCGCCAACACCATCACCCTGGTCCCGCAGACCATCAATGGGACCGTGGTCGCTTCGCAGCAGAGCGGCAGCTTTGTCGATTACACCGTCTCTTTAGCTTCCTACGATCTGTTCCCGACTTTGGCCCTGCAACAGGGACAGACCACGCTGCTGAACAATCCCAGCCAGGTTGAGGTCTACGTCGATAGCAGCACTCAAACGCTGAACACCCAGGCGTTGGCTGTGGGCAGCACCCTTCGCTTCTACGGACTTGTGTTCAACGACAACGGCACGCTGCGCATGGACTGCGCGCAGGTGAACGATGGAGTGACAGCAACATCGCAGGCGAACTCAGCCGTCGCCGTGCAGGGCGTGACACGAGCGGTTCGCCGTGATTCGAGCGGGCTTGTGCTGCAGACGGTGAAGACGACGAAGTGAGAGCGTTCGTTGGGCCGGAGACTTTTCTGACTGGATGGAATTGGGCGACACTCCTCGGCGGACAGACCGAGCCGCAAGCTTTGGGATAGTCGCGCCCCTTTTGCCGACCGAGGTGTGGGCAGCTTCTTTGCTTTGTGATCCTAACGGTTGTAACCAGGCGACTAGACTCACCATCTCTGCGTTGGCATGCTGCGGGTGTGAGTTCAGGAAGTCGTTGGATGGAGCAATCAGCGAGACCGGAAGAACCGCGGCTAGATAGTCGCGCACTGGGAATTTCAGTCTACGATAGCTTTCAACCACCGAAAGAAGCGCTGCGATCTTCGGTCCCGCCTGCGAGCTTCCGATGTGGATCCAATTCCGCCGACCAAGAGCTACGGGACGCATCGAGTTCTCCGCCAGGTTAGCGCTCAACTCCAGTTCGAGTTGTCTAAGTCAAGAATGGAACGGTTGCAGAGGACCGCGATTCTAAGCTGCCGAAATTGTGAATCCGCTACCTCCATTCACCTCAAAAGGATTCGGCCGCTCTTCTTTTTTTGGATAGCCCCAACGGTCTCGGACCTTCGTAATCTTGGAAGCGCAACATATCGAGGATTAGCATCCACTTAAAGGTTGCTCAAGTGCCGTCCTCCCCTATTCATACTCGCCGTTGGTCGCGACATCACGTCGATCTCCCGGTTCGCATCGTTCCCCTTAATGGACTCTTGGCAACTCCGGTTCATGGTCGCATCAGCGAAATAAGCAGAAACGGTATGGCCGTTCACTCTTCGCTTGCTTTTGAGCCCGGCGACCTGATGCAGGTTCAGTTTCCAATCTCCAATCCCTCAACCATTCGAGCGGTGGTTCGCAATCGCAAGGACGATTGTTTCGGGGTGGAATTCCTCCCCCAGCCTTCCTCGGGTGATCACGCAAACTCCGTTTGCAACCCAGCCGGGGCCGACGTGGCAGAATCAAAGGCAGTAGCGGGCTATTCATATAATCCGGAGACTGTATTTGCAGGTCTGCGTCGAAAACAGCTACAGATGAAGCACGTGCGGAGGGAGATCGAGGCGCTGAACCTCGCGATTGTCTTGCTGGCTGAGGACGAAAAGAAAAATCCCGTATCTTCTGTTCTGCCGCGCCGTCGCGAATTGGAAACAAGACCATGGCCATCGCGGGCCTAAGCGGCGTTCGCGTTCACAAAGCGCTTCCGCCAGGGCCGAGGACACGATAGAGCGCCTTTTCCCCCCGGAACGAACCTTTCTCCGCACTCGGGACACACGACATTTTCAAAGTGCACGCGGTTCCGACGGGACGGTGGGATAGAATATCCGCACTTCGGACACGGGTATTAAAGGCGGCATTGACTCGGTCGCGATGGTTTTTGGTCTTTTTCGGGGAATGCCGACGTTTGGTATCAGTTTCGCCGCGTGTTCGCCCTACGCTTTCATTCATCAATGGTTCATGCTCACTACAGCGCAGCGGTCCTCCTTATTTTTACAATCAAATTTACATCGATTCGCTCGAATCAGGCCCCAATTTAGCCAACTCAGCCGACGCATGTTGGTTGATAAATAAATCTAGTTGTGTTGATGGCAAAGGACTTGCAAAAGCTTGAGGCAAGATTGAGAATCTGCCGTCCTAACCCCTAGACGATAGCGCCATCGCGGAACCTCGAGGATAGCCAAGCGGGCATAGTCAATTTCTTCGCAGCAGTACTGTTTCCACAGCCTGGGCAAGTTTATACTGGCGTCAACTCTTAAAAGAAACTTCAGCGTTCTCTCGATGTTGAAGGGTGAAGGTGTATGTGGTTCACTCGACAATTCAATCATTCCTAAACTTAAGCACACATTAAGGAGCACAAATATGGCAAGAATAAAATCTACCTCAGGCAAGGGTAATCGTACTGGTAAAACGCAGGATAACCTTCCTAATCCAGCCAGCATTCCTGACGTGAGCGCAGCCCCCGTGACGGAAGCCGCATCGACCGAGGTCAAATCAGAAGCCCCAGCTCCACCGGCAGTTAAGTCAGCCACCGGTTCTGAAACAAAGCCAGAATCCAGGCCCGAAACCAGGCCGGAAGCAACAACAACAAAGATGTTCGAGGTCCGGAAACCCGATATCCGAAAGAATGTGGTTCCCATCAACCTCGAAGACGAAATACGGCGACGCGCCTACGAACTCTATCAGCAACGCGGACCCGGCGTGGGCAACGAGGCCGACGACTGGTTCACAGCGGAACACGAAGTAATGCAGCGCTACCGTCAGCACAGCGCTTAACCGCTTGCTCAGCAAACAAGCACGGCTGGCGGGCGGGCGGCGGTAAACTACTCCGCAGGTTGTTTGGGCGAACGTGGCCCGGACGCGTCTAGCGCGGCAATAAATAGCCCTCGTGGTTGCCTCGCGGAAGCGTTTCTGAAAAAATAAGCTGGGGGGTTCGCCACATGGCAGAAATAGGTAGCTTCGCACTGCTGCTGGCTTTGGCGCTGAGCGTTTACTCGCTGCTTGCCGGAATCCTCGCACTTGCATTTCAAACCCGGGCGTCCTCGCAATTGACCGGTGTGGCGGCTGGACGCCCCGCTCTCGGCGAAGAAAGTTCGCTGGTCACAAAGCTCCGGCACGGTTCGGAGCGGATCGGCGAGACCGCTCGCCGCGCCGGCATTGCTACGTTCGGCGCCGTGCTCCTCGCATCGATAGTCCTCGTGATCTGTGCCTTCCGCGACGACTTCTCCATTGCTTACATTCTCCACCACAGCAACCGCGATCTTCCCGCCCCGTACAAGTTCGCAGTGCTCTGGTCCGGCCAGGAAGGCTCCTTGTTGTTCTGGTCCCTTCTGCTTGCAGCCTACGGATTCGTTCTGCGCCTCCGCTACAAAACCGATCCGCGGCTCTTCGCCTACGCTTCGGTAGTTCTGTCGGGGGTACAGATTTTCTTTCTCTTGCTGCTCAACTTTGCGGCGCATCCCTTCGCCATCGTGCAAGGCACAATTCCCGCCGACGGCAACGGCCTGAATCCGCTGCTTCAATATCCCGAGATGGTGATTCATCCGCCCATGCTTTATCTCGGATATGTCGGATTCACCATTCCCTTCGCCTTCGCACTCGGCGCGCTGATTATGAAATATCCGGGTGAGAAGTGGATCAACATTACCCGCCGCTGGACCATGGTCACCTGGGCCTTCCTCACCTGCGGAGTTTTTCTCGGGGCTCACTGGGCCTACTCCGTGCTCGGTTGGGGCGGCTACTGGGGATGGGATCCCGTTGAAAATGCGTCGCTCATGCCCTGGCTCACCGGCACCGCCTTCCTGCACTCCGTCATGATGCAGGAAAAACGCGGCATGCTGAAGATGTGGAACATGTGGCTGGTCTTCGCCACCTTCTGGCTTGCCATTCTCGGAACCTTTCTCACCCGCAGCGGAATCATCAGC
>Ga0210393_10005306_pt1 | contig 10148 bp, 7 predicted proteins | sample IncBWC27OmetaG_FD_160068 | JGI IMG/M metagenome (GOLD analysis project Ga0210393, IMG submission 160068) | Forest soil microbial communities from Barre Woods Harvard Forest LTER site, Petersham, Massachusetts, United States - Inc-BW-C-27-O ...
ACCAACGGTACGCGAAAGCCTAGTTGATAGTCGTTCTGGTTCGCGCCGGTCTGGAACACTGGCTTCACGTGGTCGTACCAGCCTCCCCAATCGTCCCAGGTAATGAAGATGGCCGTGTCTTTCCAGTAGCCGGTGCCGTCGTCGCAATTCGAATTGTTCCCGATGGCATTCACGATGGCCGCGATCCATGACGGTCCCTGGCCGCTGTTGATCGGATGGTCCGAATATTGTCCGGCGGGCGTGATCCAACTTACTTGCGAGAGAGCGCAGTTGGCGATGTCGTTCAAGACATCGGGCGGTGCCGTGTCAACGTAACCATTCGATGCGCCCTTCACCCAGTCGGGCCCCGTGCAGATGCCCGACATCGGTATGCAGATGTTCGAGAGCGAGTTCGGCGCTACCCACAGACTCGTCTGCCCTTCGGCGTAGTAAGTCCACGTGAGCTTAGGACTGGGCTGGCTCAACAAATAATCCATGGCATTGCGGGTGAAGCATTGCACGGTTTCGTCGCCCGGTGTTTCCGTACCAAAAGGCGGCGCGCTGTTTCCGTTCGGCCTGATCAGCTGCACAGAGTTTCCCGAACCACATCCGTAGTCTGTGTTCGGAGCGTTCTCCGAGACAAAGATACCCAGCGCGTCATCTCCCGCAGTAGGCGCGGAAGTGGCGCCAAAAATGAACTGATGCGCGGGATAACTTGGCCCCTGGTTGGTCTGAAACATGCGGTTGCCCCATCCATAAGTTGTTGCCAACGTGATGTAGGGGTCGAGGAGTCCGCCTTTGCTGCCGTTCGCATTGGTCACGGGCGAGTTATACACGTACATGAACTGCGAATAGTTATTGGCCGGAACCACGCAGCCAAAAGTGTTCGCCCCACAATCTGTCGGAACATTCGCCGCAGGTTTGCCGCTGATTCCCTGGTTCGTGTACTCGAAATTCCACCCGCTGACGGTTCCGTTAAGTTTTGGCCCGCCGTGGCTGTGGTCCAGATCGAAGTTTGTGGCCAGCCCCACGGGCAGTAAGGGCGCAGTCTGGCCGTCGCTGTTCACGTAGGTCGTTGCGATGTCATACGTTCCTGTGGTGCCTAAAGCGTTACATCCCGGCACCCCGCCGTTGGCGGTGCACAATCCCTGAAACAGGTTGTCGGGCGTGCGGTTTTCCTGAAAAATCACGATCACATGCTTAATGGGAGTGCTGCCATATTGAGCGTGGGCGGCCGTTGCCGCGAGCGCGGCGGCGACAAGTAACAAAGCCTTGTGGCTGAACTTCATAACGAATCTCCTTCGGACGGAATAGGAAGTGGATGGAGTGGATCACGCCACGCGGAGCGCGATCCGCCTGATGTTTTCGTTGGTGCTAACCCGCCGTCCGCGGAGTGGACTCGGTGACTTTCAAAAAAATTTAGATAAGCACCCGCTCGGGCGATGCCCGCGGCCGGCAAGGGTACCGGCTTTCGAGGTGGTGCCTCTGCTCGTGTGGAGACAGCCGCCTCGGCTGTCCGGCCGGGGCGAAACCCGGCCGGGGGCATCTGGGGTGCCCACGCCTTGCAAAAATCGGTACCCGGCTACCCAAATCCAGCTCGTATGTTCATCATGCGGCGGATATGGTTGCACCGCGTGCTCAGGAAGTCTGAGCTGCTCTTCGTTTCCGGAAGGCCAACCATGCGTATCCCAAGGTGACGCCCAGCGCGCCGTACGCCGCCGCGTTCATGGGAGCAAGCATGAAAAAGACAGACACCAGCGAGGGATCGACCGCCAACTTTACGAAATACATTGGACACAGCGAAAGCATGAGCGTGGGATTGAGATCCCAGCTGTGCGGTGCGAGATAGGCGAGAAGCGCCAGAAGATATGAAATTGCCGCGAAGCTACCCAGCCATTTGAGGGGCGTCAAAAACAACTGTCTATCGTCCCGCTCTCGCTTGCATGCTTTCGCGATCCACGAACGCGGCAGCACCGCAATCGTGACGCTGAAAACGCCCACCACCCCCAGCGCGACCGGAAACAGGAACCATGCCCGATGAACCGGCATGTCGATGCCCTGCAGCATCACGTGAGGGACACCGGTGAAAAGCGAAGTCCCTCCGCAGAGGAAAAAAGCTATGCGAGAGATAGTCCTGAGAGCGCGTCCGGACATGAAGCGGATTCTAACAGCGGTTCCGAGTTCGAGCACGCCGGATTGCTGGGGTGCCTGACAAGTGGGGTGCCCCATGTCTCCCTGTTTTTCCGAGACATGGGATTGGCGCGAGACCTGGGGGACCCGGCAGTTATTCGCGCAACTAATCGGTATGTCTCGTGTTCTGTCCGATAAATCTCATTCCCGAGGTCCCCCCATGAGATATTTTCTGGAACTCTGTTCGCCCAGGAGTTCTCCTGTCCAGATGGCAAAGCCGATGTGATGAAATACTTTGTCATGGCGCAGCACGACCGAGCCGACGAATTCATGAGCGGCCCAACGAACCCCATCTATACCGACGTATTTCCCAACCAGGATTTTGCGCAGGACGGCTATTGGCTTTGGCTGAAGAGTGCGACGGCGAATGGTTTCGACGTAAAAGCCTTCGACAAAACTTATGTCTACATGCGCTCCACCGAACTCGTCTGGACCGACAACACAACGTTCAAGCGGTTTGACCAGGATCTGCCGATCGCGGCGCGTTGTTTAACGAAGGGCCAACCCGGCCCGGAAATCAAAGTCCGGAACACTTACTTCCGCTATTACTCCTCCTGCAACCCCTACAAACAAAGCCATCTGGGGACATCGGTCAACGATTTGGATGCGCCGCAACTGATGGAAACGGGAGGGAACATCGGGCAGGTATGGACCCGAGTGCTGCACTATCACTACAACTGCAACAATGATTTTCAACAGTGCATCGACGAAGAGCAGTTCTACTTGGCAAACGGATACGGGGAATGGCAATGGAAGCATTACCACAATGGGGTACTGGTCAATTCAACTCTGATCAATAACCTGGAGCAGGGCAGCACCGACGCGACCCTGCCTTGTGCGGACAGCTATGAACCTCATACTCGGCCGCCTCAAGCTGAAGGTCACGCGACCCCTTGAAGTCCACTGATTTCGGCTTTCATCACCGCGAGAGCGCGGCGCGCCGGCTGCTAAAATTCCCTCAGCATGGCCGCTGACCACCAGTCCGCGTTCCCCCGCACCATCTTACAGGTCGATATGGACGCTTTCTTCGTCTGCGTGGGAGAGCTTTACGATTCCCGCGCTGAAAGGCGTGGTGGTCGGCGCACAGCGCCACGGCGCGGCCTAGTCTCAGCCGCCGCTCTACGTGGCGGGCAACCAAACAGTTGAACACGCGTCTAAGCTTCAGGTGAACCCCTATGAAGCCAAGTCTTAGTGCGTTTCTTCTCTGCGCTTTTCTAGCCTTTGCCGGGTCAGTCTGGGCTACCACTTTGCCGGATTCCTGCGGCAACGACAAAGTCAAATTCAACGTCAAAACAGAAGAGGGCCAGCCCGTCCCGGCGGGACCTGCAGATGGCAAGTCACAGATTATCTTTATCGAAGACGAGAACCAGCCGATCGGCCCTTTCATGCATGCCACAGTCCGCCTCGGTATGGACGGAGCCTGGTTGGGCGCCAATAACGGCAACTCATACTTCGCGGTAGCAGTGGACCCAGGTGTTCATCAACTGTGCGCAAGTTGGGAAGGGAAGAATGTCGAAGCGACATCTTTTACCGCCGAGCCGAGCCATGTGTACTACTTCGCAGCCCGAGTCACCGTGGAATCCCGGTACAGCGTGACCTTCAATCTTGCGCAATTGAACGAAGATGAGGGCAAATATCTGGTCAAAGGGTTAAAGCTTAGCACTTCAAAACCAAAATAGGTGAGCCGCCGCACCCGAAGGCTGCTGCAATACGATTCACTCAACCCAAGCTCGCATCCGTTCTCCCGAGTCCAGCATCCCGGCTGTTAAAATCCCCTCAGCATGGCCGCTGCCCACCAGCCCGCCTTCCCCCGCACCATTTTCCACGTCGATATGGACGCCTTCTTCGTCTCCGTGGAAGAGCTCTACGATCCCGCGCTGAAAGGCGAGCCCGTGGTGGTCGGGGGGCAGCGCGACGAACGCGGCGTAGTCTCTGCCGCCTCCTACGCCGCACGCAAGTTCGGCGTGCATTCGGCGATGCCGCTGCGCACCGCGGCCAAGCTGTGTCCGCAGGCCATCTTCGTCAACGGACATCCCGAGCGCTACCGCGATTGCTCGGAGAAGGTTCACAAGGTCCTGTGCGCTTTTTCCCCGCAAGTCGAGATGGCCTCCATCGACGAAGCCTACCTTGATATGACCGGCACGGCGCGTCTGCACGGCCCGCCGTTGAAAGCCGCGCACGCTCTGCACGCCCGTATGAAAGCCGAAACGCTGCTGAACTGCTCGGTCGGCATCGGCAGCTCGCGCCTCATCGCCAAAGTTTCTTCGGGACAAGCCAAGCCCAACGGCGTGCTCTGGATCGTTCCCGGCGAAGAAGCAAAATTCCTCGCGCCGCTCGACGTGCGTGAAATTCCCGGCGTCGGCAAGGTCATGGAAAGCCATCTGCACGCGCTCGGTATCAAGATCGTCGCCGACCTGGCGAAGCTCGAGGAACGGGAACTCGAAGACCGCTTCGGCAAGTGGGGTATGGCGCTGGCCGGCAAAGCGCGCGGCGAAGATGCCGGAGGATGGTTCGATACTGAAGTCGGCGAAGACACTGGAGCGAAGTCCATCAGTCACGAACACACCTACAACGAGGACACCGCCGACGCCAGTCAACTCGAAGCTACGCTGATGCGTCTCTCGGAAATGGTCGGCCGCCGCCTGCGCGAATCGAACCTTCACACTCGCACCGTCCAGCTCAAACTCCGCTATAAAGATTTCACCACCATTACCCGCGCCCACACGCTGCCCGCGCCCACGCAGCTCGACACGGAAATCTTCGACCAGATCCGCGTCCTGTTTCGCAAAAATTGGAAGAAAGGCGCGCAGGTCCGCCTGCTGGGAGTGCAGACGTCATCCTTCGAATCCCAACCCGAGCAAATCAATCTGCTCGAAGGCAACCGCCAGCAACGCTGGAAAGACGCGCTCGCTGCCGCCGACCGCCTGCGCGACAAGTTCGGCGAATCCAGCGTGAAACTGGCCGCCGGCATGCGCGGAACTTTCCGCGAGCGCACCCACGAAAATCCCGCAGGCCTGCCGGGGAAAGGTCCAGCAAGAAAAGAGTAGAACAGGGGGATTTCGCTTTTGATCGTTGTCACCCATATTTGGGTGATATTTGCTGTGTCACCCAATTATGGGTGACTTCTTGAAAATCACCCATATTTGGGTGACAATGCTTGCAGGCTTGTACGAGGCCAACCTGGGAGGCAGCTTGGTTCGCGCGTCGCAGCGCTACATCGGTGTTATTGCGGATATGGTGAGCTCGCGCAGCGTGCCACGCTCCCAACGCCGCGTCCTCCAGAGGCAATTCGCTGGACTGATCGACAGTCTCAACCGGGATTACCGGAAGACAATCGTGTCCAAGTTTGTTATTACCCTGGGAGATGAGTTTCAGGGTCTTTTGAGCTCTACAGGCGCGGTTCCGGATCTGATTTGGCGCCTGGAGCAAGACTTGCCGCAACGCGAATTCCGCGTGGGCATCGGTCTCGGTACGCTCGACACCCCGCTTCAAAAATACGCGATCAACATCGATGGACCCGCATTGCACACTGCCCGGGCTGCAATCGAGCATGCCAAGAAAGCCAAGGCGCTGGGAGGGGTATTCCGCGGTTTCGGTGAACTTGACGACATCCTGAGCGGGGTAGCCAGTCTGTTATGGTTTCAGCGCTCTCGATGGACTCAGTCCCAGCGCAATATCGCAGGCCTCCTCCGAAAAGGGATGTCGCAAATAGATGTTGCCGAGGAGTTGGGTATCAAGAAGCAGGTGGTTTCCAGACAGGTTCTCGCCTCTGGTTGCTATCCCTACATCGCCGGGGACAACGCGTGGCGTATGATTCTTCAAAAGCAGGCCGATTCTTTGCTCGGCTCGAAACATGCCACCTCCCAAAGTCATTAGCCCCGAATTCTTGCTCTGGTCTCAGTCGCTGCTATTGTGGAGCTTTGCCGCCTACGGAGTGGTGGCGGACCCTTTAAGGGGAGAAACGGCACACATCCGGTGGACGCGAAGGTTGCTACTCATCTCGTTTCGTGCGATTCCAGCCGCTGCGATCACGTATGCCCTGTCATCCTCGATTGTTTTATCCGCTTTGCTGCTTCTCGCGATTCTCTTTCAGCCGCTCCTCCGCTATCGGCTGCCTACGCGACTGCTTGCGGAGTTTGAGAGTTTATGGACGGCGGCATCTTTGGTGTGCGGTCTGGCAGTGATCCGCCACTTCCACCTGACCCCGCGATGGGTTCCCGGTTCCATATCTCCGGCTCAACTGGCTGCGGTTTGCATTCTGGCGAGTACCCTGTTCGTGGTCGTTCGCGGAGGGACATATATTGTGCGTGGAATCCTCGGAAAGTCCGGCACCCTGCCTTCAGGGAAGCAGTTCGACGACTTTCCGGAACGGTTGCCGATCTCTTCGCCGCTGCCTCCACCGCTCGAAGCCTCCGGTTCCGTTACTTCGATTACGATTGCTGCCTCGGTTGACGAATCCCCGCAGACCACCGTCGACACCAAAGAATATAACCGTGGCCGCCTCATCGGAGACTTGGAACGCATCCTCCTCACGATTGTGGTCGCGGCAGGTAGCTACGCGGCGCTTGCTTTTCTGGTTGCTGCCAAGGGAGTCGTGCGGTCTGACGAATTCGACAGGGACAGAGACTTCGCGGAATATTTTCTGATCGGGTCACTCGCCAGCGTTCTTGTCGCGCTGTTTGCCGGGATGGCTCTCCGGTTCGCCCTGATTCACCTGTGGCCGGAACTGCTAGGTCTGCAGATACAGTAACAATCACTCTTTCCACGGACGCCGTGGCGACAAAGATTTGTATTTTCTTCCCGTAGGCTGTCTCTTGCAAAAAACGAAGGCCGGGTATCCCGGAAGGATATTCCGGATCCCAGCCTGCGTCTTGCTTCAACTTGTGAGGGAGAGAGCGAATTGCCCAGTGGGAATTCGCTCTCGCTGAGTGAGTTGCCTGAGCCAGTCTCCCGAGTGATCTGCCCGACTTAGTTGCTCGGGTTCGGGCTCGGAGTCGTGTTGGCGGCAGCGGCGCTCGTCGGAGCCGCACCCTGCTGCGCAGCCCCCGTCCCGAACCGCGCCAGCCGCGGGTAGAACGGCGTCACTTCAAACGGCATCTTGTCGCGCGCCGAAGTGATCGCCACCGGAGCCGTCTTCACCATTTCCGCTTTGTCGTCCCAGGGATTGATCTTGATGCGGCCGCCCAACGGCAGTGCCGCGATCTGATCCAGCTTGTTCACATCCAGCGCCGGACCCTGCGTCGCCAGTCCAGACAGCCGGCTGACCGTGCCACCCGATGACAGAGGATTACCCAGGTGCGTGGTCAACAGAGCATTCAGCGAACCCGCGCGCTGTTGCAGGATCTTCAGGAACAGACCAACGTTGTCCAGCTTCTGCGCGTAGGGCGAATTCTTCAGCAGCTCCAGAGCTTTCTTATCTGCCGCCGCTTCTTCTTCCGGAATGTGCCGGAAGCCCAGGTTCTGATACGTGGAATCGTCAGAGAACAGCATGCGATCGTTGAACGCGTACTGGCTGCCCAGGTTGTGGCCGAGAATAATGTGCGCCAACTCGTGGGACAGAACCGCCGCCAGGCTGGCTTCATCCGGCAGCACATCCACCAGGCCGCGGCTGATCACGATGGTGTTGCCCACGCTGAAGGTTTCCAGAGGCGCCGTCAATAGCACGCGCGTGCGTACCGGCCGGGGCAGGTCGATGTTGTTGGTAACTTCCAGGTTGTTGACCACCGTCTGCAGAATCTTGTCGACGTCGCCTTCGGGCGCCAGCAAGCCCGCGCTGGTCAGGCGCTCCACAACGTTATCTTCCGCCTGCTGCTGCCAGACCCGCTCAGCCTGCAGCGGAGACGCATCCTGCGTCGATGCGGTTTCGTCCTTCACGCTGTCCACACGGATCTGCGTGAGCTCGTCGTCCTTGCCGCCCTTCTTCAAATCGTAGCCCCAGATGCGGGTCTGCGCCTTGAATGCGATCCTGTTGTGCGCGCCCGCACTGAAGTCGCCTTCTTCGCTGTAAATGTAAGAGGGCACCCAGTAGCCCGGGACCAGGTTCAACCGCCAGCTGTCCATGTGAAAGAAGTAAGTGTTCTTCACGCCCTGCGAGTAAGTTCCATTCACGCGCACGACGTTGAAGTCCTGGTCTTCCACCCATATGCGGCCCAGGAAGCGGCCTCGGCCGGCCTTCGGTTTCGGTTTCACGTCGAACACCAGGCAGCGTACGTCGCCCAGAAATTCGCGGCGGATATAGGTGAAATCGTAGTGCTCGCGGTCGAAATCCGTGCGGTCAACGTACACCATCCACGAAAAGCCCACCGGCTGGTACTCCACCTTGTAGAGCTTGTGGAAGCCACCCAGCAGTCGAGCCTGCATGCCTTCTTTTTCGTCGTCCTTCAAGTAGTCCTTGCGGTCGACCGTTTCTCCCATGTCGAGACGGCCGAGGAAGTAATGATCGTCGCTCGGAACCGGCCCCAACTGCGGGTCAGACGTCAGGTTCTGCAGATAGGTCTCGACCACCGGGGTGCGGTTCGAAAGCATCTTGATCAAGCCGTGCTCGCGCAGGATGAACAGATTCACGACCTGGTCCATGGTCACCGGCGCCGGTTGGGCGGGCGGTGGCGTGGGCTCGGCCAGCGACGTCGCAGTTGCCTGTGAAGGCTGTGGGGCCGCGGGCTGCGAGCCGTCTGCCGGCGCCGCTGCCGGTGCGGCGGGCTGCTGCGAGGCGTCCACCGGCGCTGCTTGCGCCGCCGTGTTGTCGCCCGTCGGCGTTACCACGGGTGCGGGTGACTGTGCGGACTTCTGGTCCGCTGCTTGCTGTGCGGCGGCACTCATGCTTACCAGCAGGGCCGCGGTGATCATCCATTTCGAAGTGCGCATAACTCTCTTCTCCAAGCTCCTGTTACCCAGGTAGCAATTCGTCCAATTTCGTTTATTCCTTGACTTCGGCCAATTCCGTGAAAACTTGCCCACGCCCTCATTCCCAGCGAATAACCCAGGATTAGTAAGCCAACTGAAACACCACGTGCACCACCGCCGTCGAATCCACCGGCTGCCCGGCCCGCATCGCCGGCTTGAAGCGCATCTTGTTGGCGGCGGCGATGGCGGTCTCGTCCAGCCCGTGTCCCAGCCCGCGTACCACGCGGTTCACATGCAGCGATCCGGTCGCCCCGAACATCACTTCCAGCAAAACTTCGCCCTGCAGCTTCAGATTGCGCGCATCGTCCGTATAGGCTGGATTCGGCTTGAACGTGATTTCCACCGGCGTGGTGGTCGCCCCTGCATCCAGCAGTTGAACTTTCGGTCCGCCGTGCACCACCTGCTCTGCACCGAACCCTCCAGTCGCCACTCCCGCGCCATTGCTGCGCCCGTCGCCCTTGCCCGCAGTCGCAATGCCGCTCCCAAAATCCGCGCTGGCCACCGTTCCCTTAATTCCTTTTGCACCGCCGGAACCGTTCCCCTGTCCCGGACCCACCGGCATGTCAAAACCGCCGGCAGCCTGGGCGTAGAGCTTCGCGCCCGTTTTGCCAGTACCCTTCAATCCATTGGGATCGCCAAACCCACCGGTCTGCACTTTTTCTACCGGCGCGTTCACCGTCGGCGTTTTCGAACTCCCGCCAAAATCGCCCGTATGCACCAGCTGCGGACGCGCCCCGCCCACCGCCATCTTGATCTGCGGCGCGGCAAACTGGTTCACCACCACTTTCGGCGCTTCCACCGGCTTTTCCATTTCATGACGCACTTCGTGCGGAACCACCAGCTTCAGCGTCTCGAACACCGGTGCCTTCACCGCCGGAAGCAGCTTCACCTTCTGAATTTGTGGTTTTACCTTGATCGGCTCCGGCTCTGGACTCAACGACGGCGTCGGGATCAGTTCCACCACGTGATACTGCCGCAGTGACATTTTCTCCGGCAGGATCAGATTGAGGTTGATCAAGAGCAGCAGCACGATCACCACGATGCTGTAGCTGGTGACGAGCGCCCGCCGGTCGATC
>Ga0210393_10005307_pt1 | contig 10148 bp, 11 predicted proteins | sample IncBWC27OmetaG_FD_160068 | JGI IMG/M metagenome (GOLD analysis project Ga0210393, IMG submission 160068) | Forest soil microbial communities from Barre Woods Harvard Forest LTER site, Petersham, Massachusetts, United States - Inc-BW-C-27-O ...
GGGACCAGCAGGTCGAAGTTCTCACCCGAAGGCAACGCCTTCAAGTCCTCTGCAAACCGCCCTCGCAGCGGCGAGAAAGTAAGGCTACAAACAAGTATGTTACTCGCAGCGAGCTGCTGCGTGAGACTCAGAGCGGTCGTCGTCACGCTGCCATGATCTCGGCTTTCGCTGATCAGGAGCAACACACGTCGGCGGTTTCTGGGACGCGATTCTAAAAGCCGCGCGGAGTAGTTCACTGCATCGAGGATGGCAGCGCCGTCGTCACCCGGCGTTAGTTTGGTCAGCCGCTCGGAAATTTTCGAAGCGTCCTCGGTGAATCCTTGGAACTGGTAGACCGAACTGTCGAAGGTGACCAGCGCCACCTCGCCATTAGTCTGATCCCTGAAGTCTCTCAGCATCGTACCCAGTCCGGCGATTGCCGTGGGGCATGGAACCCTCCGTTTGCGGCAGTCCCTTCGCTCTTCCTCAGAATAGAAGCTGTCGTAAAGTGAAAGGTCGGCTCTTTTCTTGAACTGCGAGGAAGCCTTGTGACCGACTTGTATGGCGACGACCAACGACACGGGTTCCTGTTCGGGCGATTCATCCAAAGTGACATCCTGCTCCACACCGTTGTCTTCGATAACGAAGTCTTTGGACTGAAGGCTATACGCGATCTCTCCGGCTCTCGTCCTGACGAGGGTAGGAACCAAAACCACGTTCGCTTCGGATCGTATTGTCGGAAGCGGCTCTTGAGCGCGGACGGACAATACGACGCTCAACACGACCGCCAGTTCGAGACAGCCACGTCGCAATCTAACCGCAGCGCTATCCAACGCGAATCGCAATTTGATTATCCCGCCAACAGATTCTTTCACAAATTGGCGGATGCAAACAGGGACCGCGGAATCGAGGAAAAATGGGGATTTCCTCGGGCTGGAGGGCGCTGCGCAGAAGACCAGCGACGGTCGAAGCGAGTGGGGTCCTGTTTGCGACGGTTGAGCGAGAGTGTACCGAGGCTTTACCATTCGTGCGGATGCAAAGGCTTGGTGATAGCTGGACCGACGAGTTGAGGGCTGACCGCATAGCTCAGGTCGTCGATTATTTGCGGAAGAGCTTCGGGCACTCCGCTCCTATCCCAGCAACTATTACACTCTGGGCGCAGTCTACATGTGGTCGGGAGACTACCGATCAGCGCTTGCGCAATTCGACGAGCAAATACGGGCGGCGCTTCCTCTCAACGCGCCAGCAGCCTCGACCTTCGGCATGGCTGGGGCTGCTGCTTAGTGTTTGGGAGGCGAAAAGCTGGCAATCGAGTATTGGCGAAAGGGAACAACTGCGAAATATGCTGTCGCAGGAGCAAACACTCGCACCGAGCTTCTGCTCTATGTTGCATCATTACTGTCCCCGGGTACATTCCCGGTAGACTCTGCCCAACAGCTTCTCATCACAAAGGCAAGTCACTGGCGAGTGAAGAACTGGCCGGGACCAATCGCGCAGTACATCCTAGGAACTGCGTTTGAGCAAGAAGTCAGACAGAAAGCTGTTTTTCGCAAGGGCGACCCTGCTGAGCCAAATCCGATGTGATGGCAATTCGATTTCTACAAACTGCTCGCGACTGCCGCGTCCGCTCGGAACGAGATGCCCGCATTGGAAAGCGGATTCCAACAGTTGGTTAACGTGAAGGGCTCTGAGTACTTGGCTGGGATAAAGTTTTTCTACTTCCTCCGCGTCGAAGAGTTCTATCTGGCACGACACTGGATATCGAAATGAAGTGGCCCACAGTTGGCGAAGAATCATGGTTACACTCAGTGACTGGGATCGAGATCGTGAACGCCCCTTGCGTCAGATGCTGCAGGCAGCCAAACAAATCAAAGGGAAATCGGGCTCTTAGCCACGGCGGTCAAGACGTATGAGTGCCTGTTAACGGTAGTTGAGGTTATCTCTTTTCCCAGCGAAATTGGAACTCCTGCGTTGTTAGAGTCGCCGAAGTTGAAGAAGACGTTCGGGGCGCACTCTCTGCACTGCACGCCACGCAGTCATGGGAGAGAGTAGACGGTAAGAACTTCCCGATAAGTGGAACCAGAGGCTCCCTTCGGAACCGCGACAACAGCAAAGCGCGTGGAGTCTCGGCTCCAGGTAACACCAAAGACGGTTGCCATTGTCGGCGAAGCGAACAGTCTTTGACCGTCTTCGACCCGATAAAGAGTGCAGTGGCTTGGCTCTTCTTTGACGGGTTCTACTGCAAGGTAATACTTCCCGTTCGGGCTGTAGATACTTCGACGGTTCGCGTTTCGGGGAGCCGTTTCAGGTAGCCACCCTCTCGTTTTCAATGAAAATGGCTTCCAGTATTCCGCGAAGATCATTACTTCATCATCCGAGATTGGCTGGAGTGACGCATCCCACACCTTGTTCATGTCGCCTTGCCCCATCGAAAATAGTTCGCCCCCTTTCGGAAAGACGGTTGCGAGGCTCAGTTCGTAGTGGCTGGCTAGATAAATGTCGCCTGCGGACGGAATCGGTTTCGCTTGTAGAACGAGCAGTTGCTTTCCCGCCATCGTGATGTTGAGCAAGAGAGCCGGGAAACTCGAAGACAGTTGCGTCGGTTGTGAGCACATCATGCTTTGCATCGGCGTCAGCTTGGTCGCTCCATCTGTCGGGCATGGGACCGCGGGTTTTGCGTCCTTCGCGAACAAAGACTCCGGCTGTGCTCCGCTCATGTCCACTCGCTCAATGCCGACTGAGCCGCCCATTGCCCCGTTGACTGCCTCGTTTACGGAATAGGCAATAGAATGTCCGTCAGGAAGGAAGATTGGGTTATCGAAGTACCCAGTGGATGGTTCTGCAACTGTCCGTGCTTCCTTCCGCTCACACTCGAAAAGTTGAATGTCATTGCCAGCCTGCGTTTCAGCCAGAGGCCGCAACCCCGTAAGAGGTTTCTTCTGGCGGGAAAAGACGATGCTTTTATTGTCAGTCGATATGCTGGGATTTGTGCCGTAACGAACCTCGCAGACCGGATTTCCTTTGAGATCAATGAGCCTGATAACGGGGTCGGCAAAACGGGGCTCCCGACGTTTTCCTGCTTCGAGTTTGCTGAAGAAAGCCTCTGGAAGGACTTCGGCTTCATCGCCATCCGGCCAATGCACGCGGGAAACCACGACAATGAAATTGTCATCCGGAGAAAATTGCAAGGATGCGATCTCATTATCCGGAAGAGACCAAATCAGTTCCTTCTTCACAGCGATGGTCGATTGACTCTGCGCTGTCGCAGACGCGACTGACAAGAAGAGGACGATGCAAGAAAGAGCCAAAGTGCAGATCGAGCACGGACTGATACGCAGCAAGCAACGGTCAAGTAGTGAATCGGGCGTCAAATATGGTTCTTCCTTTTCAATGCGAAAAGAGATACGCAGTAGCAGAAGGCCGACAGCGCTAATGTGTACCCGAGGGAGAACAGGAGGTACCTCCACTCGCCCCTCATCACACGAAGGCTCGTGTGGATGTTTTGTGTCTGCTTATCGAACGGGTACACCATAGGAAGAAGAATGTACAGGCCGTGAAACAGCCGCTCCACTAATCTAAGTGCGAGACTGGAATTGCCAGACCGAATGGCGGCTTTTGTCCATACGTCAAATTGGTAGAACAGGTCTGCGTTGAAGATCATGGCAACCACAGCTGCCAGCGCGGGGTGCATCACAGTCGCCAGCACCACGAGATACGCGATTAAGCCGAGAGAGACCGCGAACGTTTCAGTCGAAACAAAGACCAAACCGATCCGTACTGGAAGGTGCCATAAAAGGGACAGCAGCACCTCGCTCCCCAAAACCACGAGATTCAAGAAGAGTGACATGGCGGCTGCCGACAGATATGCGGACAATAGCCACAACTCTGGTGGGCAGGGTTTTGTGAAGACCATTTTCAGGCTACGGTTTCGCAGATGGGAGGAAACGATGAGAAGCCCCATCCCGCCAGCAAGGAGCAGGAGAAAAAAGTTTAGATCAGAGATAATCTCCTGCAATGAATTGAAACTCTGAACACCAGAGTTCATGAAAAGAGGGGGCAGCGATTGGAGGGCGGTCAAGAGCAAGAATACGAACATGAATGCGAGCAGCAGCTTGCTTCGTCGATAGAACGTCACGTCAGCCCAAAAATTTGCTTTCAACAATTCCGTCATAGACTTGACCCTACGAAACGCCGACCTCGCGGTTGCTCCCGTTGGCCTCTGTTGCCCTTGTTTCCTTCCCAATCAGGCTGAAAAAGGATTCTTCCAGCGAGGTTTTCTTGAGCGAGCACTCAAGCAACAACAGCCCTGAGGTTCTCACAACCTCCATGAAATCGGAGAGTCTCGCCTTTGGCAGGAACCCCCGCACAAGATTCCCCGTGCGCTCTACGGTGGTCAGATATTCTGGTACTGCGCCATTTCCCTCAAAAACGATCCGATAAAGTTCCTGATTAAGGGTCAGCAGATTGCTCAGTTCGTCCTGAACGACGACTTTCCCACGGTCGATAATCGCCACTCGATTGGCGAGCATTTCGATCTCGGAGAGCACGTGGGAGTTCATCACAATGGTTGCGCCACGCTTGTGAATCTCGCGCAGGGTTTCACGAAACTCCCGAACAATGAGTGGGTCGAGTCCCCGTGTCGGCTCATCCAGAAACAGCACTTTCGGTTCGTGAATCAGGCATTGGGCAATTCCGACCTTCTGCTTCATTCCCTTGGAACACTTGGCAAGAGGAAGCGTCTTGAATTGCGCCAATCCAAGCCGTTCTAGGCTATCGTTGATAGCTTTATTGGAGACCCGCTTGCCAGATAGCGAACTATAATATCGAGTCGCTTCTTCGACAGTGAGATAAAGATGGTAGTGCGGCTCTTCGGGCAAATAGGCGATGTCCTTGTATAGACTGCTCCCAAGCTCAGGCACTTGTCCCATGATCTCGACCTTGCCCAATGTAGGCTTCAGCAAGCCAAGAAAACAGTACATGGCAGTCGATTTGCCCGCTCCGTTTTGGCCGACGAGGGCAAAGAAGTCTCCATCCTTCACTTCTAGTGTCAGACCATTGAGTGCCCGCAGTTTGTGACGGAGAAATCCTCTCCGAAAATGCACGTGGACATCTTCGGCGACAATCACATCGCCCCCGAGCAAAACCGTTTGTTCAGAGCCTTGATTATTTCGTCGTCTGGCTTATCTTTGAAGTCCTCTGAGGCGAGTGCTTTCTTTATCTTTTTGGATGTGTTGCAGGAACACGCCTGCACGCTATCGTCGCAACCACAAGGACAAGTCATGTGTGCAACAATCCTCTTACCTCGTTCGTCTAGTCGGTATGCTTCCTTTGGTTCGGGATTCGGTTCAGGCTGCCGAAGCGGTAAGTTCGGTTGGTTCTGCGCTGCTAGTCGATACGCTTCCGGTGAAATGGTCTGTCCAGCCTCTAAGAGCTTCCGGTTTCGTGTCAGAAGATTGTCAAAGGCAACGTCTGCGTTGGCGAGTGCGCCCGTCTCATAGAGTTGAACTTTGCCATCCACGCCGATTACGACTGTGGTCGGAAATGATTCGACCCCATATTTTTGTCGAATCGGACCGTCATCAACTCCTGCCGGGAAATCGACTTTAAGCTCATTGAGAAATGCGTCCACTCGGTCGCCTTTCTCTTCGGCGTCAATACCTAGCAAAATAAAGGGCTGCAACTTGTGCTCGTTAAAGTAGCGGTTCAGTTCAGGCATCTCGGCGCGACAAGGGCCGCACCATGTCGCGAAGAAATTCAGGACAACAATCTTCTTGCCAACGTTCTCCGACAGCCGAAAATGCTCGCCCCGAGTAGTCGTGAGTTCAAAGTCTGGGGCAGTGTGATTGCGCCAATCGACACCACCGCTCATACTCGAACTTTGATCGTGGATTTCCTTCTCGGTCGGCGCAGGCTTTAGTTCATAGTGTAGGCCGGTGAGTAGTACGCCTGTCAGCAGGATCGCTACATTGAGAACCGATTTGGTCACATTTCCTCAGAAGCCAAAAGCTTAGTCTGCCGATTCCCAGTGGGCGGCAGAGCCGTGCTGGTATACGAACGATCCATTTTCGCAGCTTGCAGCACTCCTAAGCCAATTACGGAAGTCTTCCGACAGGTAACTGAAAATAGGAAAACTCTGAGAGGACTCGTTGGTAGGCGCGTGCACTGAAGGACCGAAGGGTTTGGCATCCCGACAGGGCAAAATTCCAAACCCTATAGAATCACCGCTGGTCAGAAAGGGCTGCGCCACGGCAGCCGCAACTCGTTTCTTTTCAATGCCCGGATTTTTGCCCGAAGCTGGTTCGACGGGTATACCTTCGGGCCAGTGGTGCGTCTGTGTCGTCCTCGCGTTGTTGCACGAGCGTGAAATTTCGGCGTCGTTTGAACCGGGAGAAGCGCCCGCTGCGGTTAGGGGGCGTCCCATGACTTCTGAAGAGGTAGTTCTCCCCGAAAACAAGCTATCACCGATACTTCTCTGTTGTTCGCCGTCGTTGCTGGGTTGCTGGCCTTCGCTCTGTTCCTTGTTTCGTTTCCGATTGACCGTGTTTATTCCGTTCTGGCCTCATCTGAGCCTCGCGGAGATTTACGTTTACTGGTTCGGACTCGTCACACCTGTTACGACAGTGATAGGAATCGTCATTCTGGTGAAGCGCAGGCGAAGCCTTCCCACATTTCCCAAAGTGATGGCATGGCAGACGATAACTATCAGCGTGCTCGCAAATTTGTTTGTTTTACTCGGTATGATGGGATGAACGGCTGCAATCGTTCCGTCACACTCAAAACCCCTTCAGTCGGAACTGGCGCTGCCCCCCTACCCGCAGGGAAAATCCTAGACAAACTGTGTGCTTTTCGTTACTGGGAAACCGCCGACTTTGATTGTTGCTGAGGCGAATGGACTGCGTCCGACCTCGCAGACGAGCCGCCCCCGGTGGGGAGCATTTTGTTCATTCCGCCTCCGCTCCCATGATCCAACAAGCGGGTGGGCGATTTCATCAATCGCCCACCTATGCCAATCAGTTCGTAACCGCATTTTGTTCGAGAGTGACTTGAGTCTGCGCTAACAGCTGACCGTTCACGGACGCTCCCGTTTTCAAGTTGATGGCTGTTTGAGCCAAAATAACACCATTGAACTGAGCGTTTGCCTGAATGGTTACATCTCCGAAGGTCTGCCAGAATACATTCTTGGCTTGTGCGCCGCCGCTTAAGACTACTTTCGTTGCGGTAGCCTGATTTAAGGTTTGAGGTATTTGAAATATCCAGACATCATTCGGACCGCCAGCAAGTGTCACGTCCGTTGATATGCTTACACCAGTACCCCATTTGTAAAGACCCGGAGCGATCGTCAGCCCTCCGATCTCACCAGCTCCCAGATTGGTGGCCGTTGGAAGAGTACGCCCCGCCGCGTCGGTGTATGCAGTCATCATGTCTTTGACGGCGGCCGTCAGTAACGTTGGGTTAGTTATCCGACACGGTAGTGGACCAGCCGCATCGACAGAGTACGTTTTACCAGTTACTTCCGCGCAGGTCAGGGCACTAGCTGCTCCTGTGATCGGACTTGCCCCTACATCTCCAGTGATAACAGATGCTGGCACGTCTGTTACTCCAGACTTGGTTAAGACAGCAAAAGAAGATGCTGAGTTAAGGTTCACCGGCGCAGGACCTTTTCCGTTCGGGTTTGGGGGATGGGTTGAGGATGAGCTTCCGCAAGCGACCATAGTTACAAGTAGCATCACAACCAGTACTTTGTTCATTTATTAATCTCCTAAGTTTTGTATTAGCCTAGTATTATCGCTCCGTCTCACTATCGTAACCCGACATACCAACCGTAGGTCATCGTGACTAAGGCAGAGCAGGTGTAAAAGTGGGGCACGGCATTTCCACAGGTCGTGGCGAGTGCCCTCCTGCTCATGGGCGTCCCCACCATTCATATGGATTCCTGACTGTGCGAGGAGTCTCCAGCCTCGCTCATTTGTTCGGTAGTGCAGACTTGCTCACATTCGCTCCGCGCCGCCGCAACTCCTAACTCACAAGACGGTCAATGTGTGCCCTGTTTTCCGAAACTGGGAGTGTGATACTGACAACCCATCACGAGTTCCACCACAAGATAAAGGTCGGGAACAACTTGGGCTTGTGGAAGTGTCGATGAATTTAAATGTGATGGATCATCCAAGGGGCATTGCTCTTGCCGTTGCTGTGATTGCAAATCCTCACCGCGACTGGCTGCACGTGAAAGCGCCGGGACACAACGGCACTTTAACTGGAGCACTTGTGTGGCCCTTAGCGTCGGCGCTCAACTTGTTGAATCGACACGTCAGGGTGCCATTGATGTCGCCGGGCGCAGGTTCCATCGTGTACTTTTGGGCAGGTAAAGCAATTTGCGGGAGAAAGAGCGTCAGTTGTGCACAGCGCTCCGTTGTTGGCGGACGCATAACAAGCCGAGAGCTCGCTTAGGCCGTTTTTGCACAAAGGCGCGCAATCCCTGACATCGTGCCCTCAATGCAGAATTGCCGGAAAGGCTGTTCCACCTTCCACTTGTGCATCAGTGGAACGTGATTATTCGACCGTCTTGCTCGAATAAGCCATCTGGTAGCTTCAATATCCCGCAGGATAATACCGCGAGATGACGATTCTGCTTGAAGTACTGTTGGGCCGCCTGCGTCATGATGACAACGCTGCCGTATTTGGCACCATGCTTATTGAAGTGGTACGAGATGTTACAGACCACATCATCGAAAATCCCTTGTGGCGTCTGGACGGGGGTGAAACTCCTCGCAGACCAACTTTGGCGGATTTCTGATGTGACTTCCTTTTGCACTGCCATGAGTTGTAGGAGAGTCTTGCCACGTTTGATCTCCTCCCGGTAGCGTTCATAGGCGAATCTGTCGGATGGGGATTCCCCTTGATAGGGAAGATGCTCCAGTCTGCCCGCATGCATATAACCTCCTTAGGTCAGCACATCCGCCGAAACGAAGCGTGCGCCCAGCCCGATACAAAGCGGCGTCATAATACCGCTCTTCGCCAATGGTTGACAACTTCGCGAGTCCTTCGATTCGGACGCGGTTGAATGTGAAATCTGCTGTTCTACGCGCCCAATTCAAGATCGACAAGACGACAACACACGAGAGGGTTTCCTGGAGGATGAGGACTATGACAAGCTGGCCGAGGAGACGGCGAAGGTTGGCCTCTGGATTCATGGTCTTCTCGCCGTCTACAACACTTACGGCTGGCGTCGGTCTGAACCGTTAGACGATCTTCGTGTTCGCCAAGTTGACCTCTCGAACCAGACTATCGATCTAAATCCGGGTGCGACGAAAAACAAAGATGCCCGTGTCGTCAAGCTGACACGGGAAGTCAACGCGGTCATCTCGATGTGCATCGAGGGGAAGGGTGCGGATGACCGTGTGTTTACAAGTGAAGGCGGAAAGATCATTGGCGATTTCCGGAAAACTTGGTACAGAATGTGCTGCAATGTTGGGCTTGGCAGGATTGCGTGCCGAGACTGCGATCTGACCGTGACGGGAGAAAAGCGTGAGTGCGGCTGTAGCACCCTGCACTATGTCGGCCTCTTGATACACGATCTCCGAGGAACTGGGTGTCGGAATTTGCGCCGTTTGGGTGTTCACGAAAAAACGATCATGAAGATTGGGGGCTGGAAAACAAGATCGGTGTTTGACCGCTATAATATCGTCGATGAGAAAGACCACGCCGAAGCTGCGGAACTGTTGGATGCCAAGGCGCAGCAAGCGCGAGTTGCGGCACAGTAGTGACACAGTACGCCCAAAACCCAGCTCGGGAGACGAGGGCAGAATCGTCAATTAACATCAGTAAATCAACGGTTTAGCAACAAAGAGGGCCCGTAGCTCAGCGGTTAGAGCAGTGGACTCATAATCCATTGGTCCAAGGTTCAAATCCTTGCGGGCCCACCAACTCCTCCTGGTCCGGCTCTCATTCTGACGTTCGCATTCTCTGCTCGACCATTTTTTCCCCGCAGCCTCTGGAAGCAGTGCCCTGCCCCAACCGGTTACGAAAATGGCTGTCTAGTCTATTCTCAACGCCTGCATGGGGTCGATAGACGCCGCGCGGCGCGCCGGCAGGTACGAAGCCAGCAAGGATGTAAGAAACAGAATTACGGCAACCGATACGATCACGGAGAAATCCATCGCGCCAACCCC
>Ga0210393_10005309_pt1 | contig 10147 bp, 11 predicted proteins | sample IncBWC27OmetaG_FD_160068 | JGI IMG/M metagenome (GOLD analysis project Ga0210393, IMG submission 160068) | Forest soil microbial communities from Barre Woods Harvard Forest LTER site, Petersham, Massachusetts, United States - Inc-BW-C-27-O ...
CGGATTTCCGGTCAGACCGACCACCGAGGTGATGCTGACGATGCGCCCCTTGCGCACCTTCATCATGCCGCGCAAGACCGCCTTGGACAATCGAAACACCGAGGCCAGGTTGGTGTCGATCACGGCGTCCCAATCCTCTTCCTTCATGCGCAACAGCAGGGTGTCGCGCGTGATGCCGGCGTTGTTGCAAAGAATGCCGATGGCCCCTTCCTTGGCTTCGATGTCCTCGAGCAGCGCCGCGACCGAGTCCGGTTTCACCACATCGAGCACAGCCCCCCGCCCGCCGCGCGCCGTCAAACTGTCGCTGATGCGGGCGGCCCCTTCCGGCGTGGTCGCGGTGCCGATGACCCGGGCGCCCTCGCGGCTCAGTCGATCGGCAATGGCCGCGCCGATACCTCGCGTAGCGCCGGTCACCAAGGCAATTTCTCCGTTCAGCATGTGCTACCTCGCTTAAGCCTTTACCGCAGCCAGCGCATCGTCCAGGCTCTGGGGATCCTCCAGCGCCATCATTTTCAGATCCCGGTTCTTGTCGACTCGCCGGTTCAATCCCGTCAATATCTTGCCCGGCCCGCACTCCACGATGTGGGTGGCGCCCGCCGATATCATGGTGCGCACCGTCGCGGCCCAATACACCGGCGTGTACAGCTGTTTGACGAGCCCGGCACGAATGCCCTGGGCGGTGGCATGCGTCTTGACGTCGACGCCGTAGACGGCGACGTCCGCGGCCGGCGTGAACGCTGTGCTCTCCAGGCGCACGCTCAGCTGCTCCGCCGCCGGCTGCATGAGCGAGCTGTGCGCCGGTACGCTGATGGGCAGCGGCAGGGCTCGACGCGCACCCTTGGCGGTCGCGATCTCGACGGCGCGAGCGACCGCTGCGGCCGTGCCGGCAATGACCACTTGCCCGGGCGCATTGAAGTTGACCGCCTCCACCACTTCGCCCTGGGAGGCTTCGTCACAGGCATCCTCGATATCGATGTCCTCGAGCCCGAGAATCGCGGCCATGGCGCCCTGCCCCGGCGGGACGGCTGTCTGCATCAATTCGCCGCGATAGCGCACCAAATCGACCGCGGTCGCAAAATCCAGGGTACCGGCGGCGACCAGCGCGGTGAATTCGCCCAGGCTGTGGCCGGCCATCAAACTGGGCAATGGACCGCCGCGCTCGCGCCACAGGCGCATGGTCGCGATGCCGGCGGTCAGCATGGCCGGTTGCGTGCACTCGGTCGAGTTCAGCGCTTCGACGGGACCTTCCTGGCAGCGCCGCCACAAATCGTAGCCCAGTACCGCCGAGGCTTCGGCAAAGGTCGCCTCGATCAGCGGCGACACTCGCGCCAAGGCGCTCATCATGCCGATGGACTGTGAGCCTTGGCCGGGAAAGACGAACGCAAGTGACATGGGTTGCCTCTAGGCGCGGGAACGGTGGCGAATTATAGCGATCCGGAGGCACAGTGCGGCGCCAACGATGAATCCGCAGGTTGCTCCGTAAAGATGCGCATCGACGACGATCAAGGGTGCGGCAGGCCCGCCCCACTGCTCCCATGCCAGCTTGGCGCACAGGCCGACGGCGAGTATCCAGCGATCCCAGGACCGCTCCGCCAGGTGCTTGGCGACACCCGCGCCCATCACCGAATGCAACACTCCCGACGCGCCGACATACCAGCTCACCCGGGGACTCAGCCACCAAAGACCGGAACTGATCGCCAGCGCTCCCGAGAGCACGATCGCGCACCACTCCACCGCATCGTAGTCCTGTGCGAACAAGGACCACACCAATACCAAGCCGAGTTCGTTCAGAATCAAGTGGTGCACATCGAGATGCACGATGTGGGCCGTGAGCAACCGCCACCATCCGCCGGCGGCAATCGCACCGCGGTCGTAACGCAAGAGCTGGTCGACATTGTCGCCAAGCGCCAACACCACGTCCATTGCCAGCAAAATCGCGAGCAACCAAATCCAGCGGCCGCGATCCAATTGGAGTGCGGCAGCGATCTCAGCGAAGCGTTTTGCGGCGTCACGAAGCATCGAGGCCCCCTATTTTGGTATCATTTGTCGAATTATCGAGGTCACTATGCACACACGCCAGCGCGGTTTTACTCTCATCGAAATCATGGTCGTGGTGGTCATTCTCGCAGTGCTGGGCGCCCTTGTGGTGCCAAAAATTCTGGAGAACGTGGATAAGGCCCGCGTCACACGCGCGCAAAGCGATATTCGGGCGATTCAAACCGCTTTGGATCTGTACCGATTGGACAACTTCAAGTACCCCACCACCGAACAGGGACTGCAGGCCCTGGTCAAACAACCCGTCGATCCCACGATCACGAACTACCGCTCGGGCGGCTACTTGGGATCGCTACCGAAGGATCCGTGGAACGCCCCGTATCAGTACGTGAGTCCGGGGCCCGATGGCCGTGACTACGAAATCACCAGCTACGGCCGCGACGGCAAGCCCGGCGGCGAAGGCTACGACGCGGACATCAGTACCGCGACTCTCGAGAAATAAGCGCAACAGGCGCTGCCGCCGCATGCGCAGCAAGGGCTTCACGCTGGTCGAGATTTTGGTGGTGGTCGTCATCATGGCCATCGTCATTTCGTTTGCCGTCCTCTCGATCGGCACCACGGGACGTGACCCGCAGCTCGACACAGAGAGCCGGCGCATCGAGGGTCTGATCGGGCTGCTGCACGAGCGCGCCCTGCTGGAGGGCCGGGATTTCGGCCTGCGCATCGAACCCACGGCCTATGAATTCGTCGTCTACGACTCGCGACGCGATCGTTGGTCCTCGCTCAGCCAGGAATCGGAATTCCGCCGCCGCGCGCTGCCGAAGGGCGTGAGCTTCCAATTGGAGCTCGACTCGCAGATCGTGGTCATCAAACCCATCGACCGCAGCTTCTCCAGCGATGAGGCCCCCCCGGGACCGCAGGTGGCCATAGCGGCGAGCGGTGAAGGGACGCCTTTTCGCCTGACGCTATTGCGCGATGGCACGGCGGCGAAGGCCTCGGTGGGCGGCGACGCCCTCGGCAAGGTCAGCCGCGTGGCGTCGGATCAGCAGGAGAAGCGCTCGTGAGCCGCGGCATCCGCTGCGGCGGCGTATCCCACCGCGGTTTCACGCTGGTGGAGGTGTTGGTCGCGCTCATGATCGTCGCGATGGGCCTGGCCGCCCTGATGACCGCGGTGAGCGGTACCGCGCGCACCAGCGGCTATTTGCGCGATAAGACTGTCGCGCAGTGGATGGCGCTCAACCGGCTCTCCGAGGTACGCCTGAACCTCAACAAGTTCGGACAGAACACCGACACCGGCGAGCTCAACTTCGCCAATCGGACCTGGCACTACGACACCCGCTATTTCGACACCAGCATCGCGACCATGAAGCGCGTGGTCGTGCGCGTGTACGCCGGCGATGCCAAAACCAAGGGCAACCCCCTGGCCGAATCCACCGGGTTCCTAGGCAGCGCGGTCGCCGTGCCCGGCAGCTCCAACGTGGACTGGACCACCGGCAGCACCACCGCCACCGCCGGGACTCCAGGCACCGCCGTCGGTCCCAACGGCACCACCGTCGGGACCCCGACCGGCACGACGCCCGGCATCGTGCCGCCGCCCGTCGTCCCGCAACCGACGACGAACCCATGAGCAGGTCGCGGGGCCCACGGGTGGGCAAAGCCAGCGCCGGATTCACCCTGATCGAAATCATGGTGGCGCTGTTGATTCTGGGAATCATGTCCGCCCTGGGTTATGGAACTTACCGGGCCGCGCGCATCTCCGCCGAACGCGCGGAAGAGTCCATGAAGCGGTCGCGCGAAATCGATTTCGGAATGCGCGTGATGATGCAGGATTTTGCCGAATCGGTGCCGCGCCCGGTGCGCGACATCATGGGTCAGACGCGCTTGGCGGCGCTGCAGGGCACGGGCGGGATCGGCACACTCACCCCCCTACCCTCCGGTTCCGGATCCAACACAGGAATGAGTTTCGCCAGCCAGAGTTTTACGACTCAGAGCTTCAACTCCGGCTCTCCCTCCGCTCTCGGCGGCAGCAGCAGCGCGAGCGTGGCCTCGCTGGTCGATTTGACGCGGGCCGGGTGGTCGAACACCGCCGGCCAGCAGCGCGGCACGTTGCAGCGCGTGTCCTATTCACTGGTCAATGACGTGCTGAAGCGCAGCTACCAGGTCAACCTGGACACCGTGCAGGGCAATCAGCCGGTGGTGCAGGATCTGCTCACCGGTGTCAAGGCGATCCAGTTACGCTATCTCGACAACAACCAAACCTGGCAAAGCGTATGGCCGCCGCCGACGGTGCCGCTGCCCGAAGGGCTCACGACCCGGCCGGCGGCCGTCGAGATCATCATCGAGTTCAAGGATTGGGGACGAGTCCGCCGGCTCATCGAGGTCGCCGGGTGATGATTTTTCCACACATTATCGGACGGGGTCGCCGCGACCCCGTTGGGAGGTGCGCGAAGCGCATGGATAGTGGGGTGGCGTTGATCATTGCGCTCATTTTGGTGGCATTGGCCACCATTCTGGCCACGAAGCTCACCTTCGACGGATTTCTCGAACGGCGGCGCGCCGTCGGCGTGCTGGCCGCGGAGCAAGCCCTGCATTTCGGCTTCGGCGCCGAGGCGCTCGCGGCCGATGCCCTCGCGAGAGACATGCAGAACAGCCCCCAGCAAACTACGCTGGCGGCGCCCTGGGCGCAGCCCACCCAGCCGCTTCCCATCACGCCGCAGGACGACCCCGAGGGTGAGCCCATCGGCACCTTGCAGGGCGCGCTGGAAGACATGCAGGGGCGCTTCAATTTGAACAACTTGGGAAGAATCATCCAGGGCACCGCGGCGGCGGCGGGCGTTGCGGCCCAAGGCCCCGTGCAGGACCCGCAGCCGCTGGAGCAATTCCAGCGGCTGCTGGCTGCGGTCGGCGTCGAGCCCAAGTGGGCAGCCATCGCGCGCGACTGGATCGACGCCGACGATATCCCGGGCTCCCCCGACGGCGCAGAAGATCAGGTCTACACCTCGCAGACTCCGCCTTATCGAACCGCTAACTGGCCCATGATGTCGCCCAGCGAATTGATGAATCTGCCGGGGTTCGGCGCCGACCGGTATCGCAAGATTGCACCGTATGTCACCGCCCTGCCGACGGCGACGGCGATCATCAATATCTGCACGGCGCCAGCGGTGGTACTCGAGAGCCTGTCCGATAACTTGAACGGCGAGTATTCGGGCAATCCGGAAGCGCTGGCCGCCGGCCGCAAGACCGGCTGTTTTCCGGATATCAACAGTTTCAGGAATATCGTCGGACCCAAGAACCTCGCCGCGATCAACGGCCGTTACGGCACCACCAGCCAATATTTCCGCTTGACCACGCGCGTTACGCTTGGCACTACGGAGTTCACCTTGTACAGTCTTTTGCTGCGCGGGAACGGCGGCAAGATAACGCCGCTGTTGCGCTCCTTCGGAACACCTTAATGCCGCAAACACTGCTTCTGCGCCTTCCCTCGAACGACCAAGAAGAGGCCGAGTGGGTGACCCTCAGCGAGGATGGCGAGTCGCTATCGGCGAGACAGCGGGGACCTCTCAGCCTGGCAGCGGCGGTGTCGGGCTCCGGCAAGGTGGTGGCGCTTGCTCCCGCCACGCAGATTCTTCTGGCCGAGCCGGTGTTGCCCCCCGGCGGCAACGTGAAGCTGGCTCGGGCCGTGCCCTTCGCCCTGGAGGAGCAGCTCACCGAAGACGTCGATCAAATGAGCTTTGCGATCGGCCGACGCCGCAGCGGAGGCAATACGCCCGTGGCCGCCGTTTCGCGCACCGTGCTGCAAGATTGGCTGTCCCGCCTGACCGCAGCCGGTCTTTCGCCCGTGGCCATGTACCCGGACATCTCCTTGATGCCGGACAATCCGGGACAAACTGTGTTGTGGCTGGAGAATTCGCGGCTCGCCGTTCGCCGCCCGGGGGCGCTGCCCTTCGCGGTCGAGCTTTCACCGGTGAGCGAGGCTTTGGTGGTGGCCGGCGTCATCGCGGATCCGCTCGACACCGCCGCGGAACCCAAGGTGCCGGAAAGCGCCATGCTCTACGTCACCAGTGAGGACTGGGAGCAATGCGAAGGCGAGTTCGGCCAGCTCGCCGGCAGATTCGAATCGCTGAAGGTGCAGCTCCTGCCCGACGGACCCCTGCCGTGGCTGGCGCGCTCTCTCGAGGCCACCGAGGCCCCCGATGCGGTCAATCTCCTGCAAGGCGAGTTTGCTCACACCACGGACTTTGCCGCGCGCTGGCTTCAATGGCGCACGCCGGCATTTCTCGCGGCGGCATTGCTGGCCGTGCATGTCGCCGGTCAGTGGCTGCAAATTCGTCACGCCAAGCACGAAACCGGCGCGCTCGACAGCCAGATCGCGAGCGTATTCTCGGCTGCAATGCCCACCGAGGCCATGCAGGAGCCGCGCCGGCAGATGCAGGCGCGGCTCGATCGCATTCGCAAGGCGGGAGCGAGTCCGGAGTACTTTCTGCGGGTCTTGAAGGCATTGAGCGGCGCCCTCGCGATGACGCCGAAGACCGAGATCGACGCCTTGAGCTATCGCGAGCAAGCCCTCGATATGAAAGTGAGCGCGCCGAGCCTCGCGGCGCTGTCGGATCTGTCGAAATACATCGGCAAGCAGGGAATGACGGCGGAGATTCAATCCTCCACACCGGTCGCCGCCGGAGTCGAAGCCCATATCCAGCTGCACAGCGCATCCGCGGGGACCCGCCGATGAACAAGCTGCGCGCCTGGTATGCAGGTTTGCAGGAGCGCGAGCAGCGCACCGTCGCCATCGGCGGCGTAGCCGTGGCCGCTCTCATCCTGGTGTTCGGAATACTGTTGCCGCTGCATTCCACCCTATCGAGCGCGGTCCGCGGCAACGAGACCAAGCGCGAGGATCTGAAGTGGATGCAGGTGAACGCTCCGGAGGTGCGCGCCGCCGGCAGTCAGCTGCCCGCGGACACGGGCGAGGCTCCGGTGGTGCTGGTCGATCGGGTGGCCCGCGAGCACGGTCTCGCCAGCGCCCTGCGCGGCACCCAGCCCAATGCAAGCGGCGTACGCGTGCAATTGGAGGCCGCTCCATTCGACACCATGGTCGCGTGGCTGGCCGCGCTCGATGAGCGTCATGGGCTCGCCGTCGAGTCGATCACCCTGGATCGCACGGCCAAGCCCGGAGTCGTGAATGCCAGCATCACGTTCACCCCGTCGCGGCGCTGAACCGGCTGCCCAGCCGCTCGTCCTCATTGGGATAGCGGCTGTCGCCGCTGCCATCGTCGCCGCCCTGCCCGCGTCGATCGCTGCGCGTTTCCTGCCGCCCATGGTGGTCGCCGAGGATTTTTCGGGCAGCCTCTGGCACGGCTCCGCCGGAAGAATCACGGTGAACGGCCGCGACGCGGGTGCACTCGAATGGCGGCTGCATCCCGTGGCACTGCTCGGCATGGCGTTGAGCGCCGACCTGCATTGGGTGAAGGTGGGGTTCGTGATCGACGCCGCGGTGAAGATCGATCGGCAGGGTTTCGCCGCGCACGACATCAAGGGCGGCGGACCCATCGAGGATTTGCGCGGACTCGGGGTTGCGGCGGGGTGGCACGGCTCCGCCGACGTCCATCTCGACGCGCTGCAGGGTACTTTCACCCAACCGCTCGCCGCCGCCGGAGACATTCGAGTGTCGAATCTGGCGGCAGCGCAAGTGGCCGATGGCGTCGATTTGGGAGGCTACGATCTTCAGTTCACGCAGGCCCCTGCCGCCGACGGCACGCTGAGCGCCCAGCTCGCCGACACCGGAGGACCCCTGGAGGTTCAGGCTGCGATTCATTACTCCGCAAAGGAGCAAACCGCGACCTTGAGCGGAACCGTGCGCGAACGCCCCGACGCGCCGCCCGCCTTGGTGAGCCAACTCCAAAACCTGTCCCAGCTACGCGGTCGAGACCGCGAAGGCCGAATACCGGTGGACTTGGAGTTCAGGCTCTAGCCCGTATGAAAGAAATTGAGCTTATTGCCGTCCAGATCCCGGAAATACCCCGCGTAGAAGCCCTCGCCGCGAGGCCCCGCGGCTCCCTCATCTTTCGCGCCCAACTGCAGAGCTTTGCGATGCAAGGCGTCCACCTTGGCCTTGCTGTCGACCATCAATGCCACCATCACGCCGTTGCCCACCGTCGCCGATTGCTTGTCGAAGGGCTTGGTAATCCCTAGACCCGGCTGGCCCTCGGCCACCCACCAGGCTATGAATTGGTCGTTTTCCATCATGCGTTTGGCGCCGATTTCGCCCAGAAGCGCATCGTAGAATGCCGCCGCGCGCGGCAGGTCGTTGGTGCCCAGTGTCACGTAGCCAATCATTGGTTTGCCCCCTCTCAGTTTGTTCTGGATGTTTGGACGTTTCCGCGGAAACGTCCGGTTGGCCCTCCAGGCCGACCATCGTTTCCGGGGTACTGTTTATACATACAGTTGCGCGCAGCTGTCAACCGCAACGGGCTTTATCGCGGCCCTACTACGCCGCCCACTCTCGCCAGGCCCGCATCAGAGGAAAGTACAGGGCCAGGCGTACCGGTTCCGGACCCAGTTTCTTGGCCAGCTGCGCGTAGCGCTGCAGCTGTGGGCGATATCGCTCCACCTCGCGGTCGAGAAACTCTTCGAGGCCGCCGCCGACGTGCCGGCTGGTCTTGTAGTCGATGACCCAGCGCACGCCCTGGTCGTCAACGAAGCTTCTGTCGAACACCACCCGCGCCACCTCGCCGTAGGTTACGCCCGAGACGGCGTGCTCGCGCACCTCCTCGCGTGCCTTCTGCAGAATCCAGCGGCCGCGAGGATCTTGGTCGACGGCGATGAGCGCCTCCACCACCCTGGATGCGGCCTCGGGCAAGCGCTCCGCCGGTACCCCATGCAATGCCAGCCAGCGGCGATAATGGGGTTCGCGCGCGCGAAGCCCCGAGGCAGCGCTGCCCGTCGGACTCATTGCCTGAAGCTCGGCGTGCACCAGGGTGCCGACGCGCCTCGCCGTTTCTCCCGCCCAGTCGAATACCGGCAACTCCTCACGCAATGCCGGCGGTGCCGACAGGGGCGGCGAAGAAAAAGGCCCGCCCTCGATGCGGGGCGCCCAATTCCTGGGCACTCGCGCCAGAGGTCCGCCACGCGGCGCGCCCGAATCGCGCCCGGGCGCCTCGGCTTCGGGCCCCGTTGCATGTTCCGCCACGGCAAATTCCGCACTCAACACCGGCCAGATCACCGCAAGCAGGCTTCCCGCCCGCGGCGGCCGTGCCTTTTCCGGCGCGCCGACGGTTGCCGTCAGCCGCAGCCGCCATTTCGCCCGGGTACAGCCCACGTACAGCAGGCGCTGCGCTTCGAGACCCGCCGCTTCGCGAAGCTGCCGGCGCAAAAATTCGAATAACCGATCGCTGTCCGCGCCGACTCCAGGGCGCGCCGCCATCACCATGCCGTCCCGGCCGGTGCGTGCGAATTGATGAGTGAGCAGCAATTGATCGCGGCTGCGCGGCACGTGGCGATCCAGCGCAGGCAGCACCACCATGTCGAACTCCAACCCCTTCGCCTTGTGTATGGTCATGATCTCGACGTGGCTTGCCGCGCCGTGATCGGCGTACAAATCCGCGAAGCTGTCGGGCAGGTCCGCGGCATCCGGCAGTCCGCGCTGCTCCAGGTCGCGCAGCCGGCCGAACGCGGCGCCCGCCAGTTCGAGGTCCTGCGGCGAGGCGGCGCAGCTCGCACCGCCCAGCCCAAGCCAGGTTCTTTCCACCCAGCGCGCCAGCGAACCGTCGCTGCGCACGCGGAACGCGGCCTCCAATGTGGAGTACAACCGCCGACAGCGCGCCTGACCATCCTCACTGAGTCGCCGCAACACCGTCTCGTCGCCCAATGCTTCCCATACCAGCGGCGCGGCACGGGAGATCTGCAGAAGGTCGGCGAGGGAAACTCCGGCCCACGGCGCGCGCAGGACCGCCAGCCACGCCGTGCGATCGCCGAGATGCAGCAGCGCGCAGGTCAACATGATCACGTCTCTTACGACGGCGCGATCCTGCAGCGGCTCGATCTCCACTGCGCGAAAGGCGATGCCTCGCGCCCGGAAGCCTGCGGCGATTTCGCGCGCATGGGTCCTGGCGCGCACCAGCACGGCGATCCGCCAGTTCGGATTTTGCCCGGCCGCACC
>Ga0210393_10005311_pt1 | contig 10145 bp, 12 predicted proteins | sample IncBWC27OmetaG_FD_160068 | JGI IMG/M metagenome (GOLD analysis project Ga0210393, IMG submission 160068) | Forest soil microbial communities from Barre Woods Harvard Forest LTER site, Petersham, Massachusetts, United States - Inc-BW-C-27-O ...
CATTCACGGATGCATCGACGTCGAGTGAGCGCACGGCACGCAAGACCAGCTGTGCGGTAGCATGGCGATTGAACGAGCCTCGCGGAAGATGGATAGAGAAATTTGTATTTCCTATATCCTTCCCTCGATAGTGAGGCCCACGAGGACGGGCATTGCGTCAGGGACGGAAGACGTACGTGGTAGACCGTGCCTCCACCGCTGCGCCGGCGTATGAAGGGGATGTTGGCGCGGCGTAGAGCAGGAAAGTTCACTTCTTTCCAAGGGTTTTGATTTCGCCCAATGACGACGCATGGTTCGTCGCGATAGATGAGCAGGAGTGGCTCCTGGGTCGGCTTCTCCTTGAATAGCCTGCACTGGGGAGTTCATTCCAGACCGCATAGAGACCCAATGTAGGGGCGTACCAGTCCTCGAAGGATAGGTTGAAGTAAGGGTCGGTTGACTGTGAGACATAGATGCTGTGTTTCGCGGTTAGCGAAGGTGACTGGGAGATCGAGAAGTGACGGGGACCTCGTTGGAGGAGACGCGTCAAGGTTGGGAACATCAGCTCAAGGTACGCGAACTGTGTCTAACGTCGGATTTATTGGCTGTAACGGTCTGCTACACTCATATATATATTATATATTGCATGATGACACCAGTCCCAAAGATGAAGTGCAGTTTGTTGTTGTTCTGATTTCTTTGGACACTAACGATAAAGACAAGCAACTGTCTAGTTGACACTACGAAAGTGGTATGCTCGGTCTTCCAGATGGCTCTGCCATGGAGCAGCGATGAACGTTCGTCATTCATTTCTGCATGCGACCATACAGAGGGTTTTCGACCTCGTGTATAGGTGTCTGGCCGGGTGAGGTCCCGGGAATCGTCTTGACAAGGCCCTAGTGAAGTGATAGAAGGTTGAGACAACGAGGTCGACGGCGTGAGCGCGAGCATAGAGTATCGCACCAGTTTCTCAAACATGCACTTGTTCAGCGCACGCTCGGGTTTTCTACAGGGCGCATATTCCTATGTTTGGCGGGTTTCTGTCAAGAACCTACGGGTTTCCGAGTGCACGCTTCGGAGACGGACCTGGTTGTTCATTTCCAAGCAGTTCCAATGTGCCTCGAATTGTTGCAGACAGTTTTCGCGCATCTTGCTGATGCTGCAGAAGCAAACGGTAGAAGAAAGAGTAGCGGCATAGAACCCGTCGTGAGGGATTGTCGAAGAGAGATGCAGGTGAGAGCGTACAGGTCAATGGCACATCTAGTTACACGTCGACCCTCCTTCAGACAGTGAGCGGGCTCTCGATTCTCTGCCTTACAGAGCATAAAGTCCTCTGCAGGGCCCGCGCTTTGTTGAGTTGGTTTAGATAGAGAATATAAGGGTCGAGCCCACCGTTGAACTCTTTGCAGTATGCGCCGATGAAGAATGCGGCGCTCTTCAAGGGACCACTCGTAGCGCCGAGTTCATTGACCTTTGGGATGGAGGAAGGGAGAGGCGCTGGCTCGCGGAAGGGGTGGGACGAGGATTCTCCGGGATGAAAGGAGTTCATCGTCGTCGTGACCGTCGGTGTCGGTGTTGTGTGTGACGACTCGCCTTTGGCCGCCGGGCGCCGGATAACATAACCGGCTGGCTGGATACCGCGCCACGTCGCGACGCGTCCTTTTATCCGTTGCAAAGAATCCTGATTTCGCGCATATGGTAACGTCTATTCATCTGGTACAATACCGTCTCTAATCTTCGTCTCTAGCCGACAAGACAACAACCCCCAAAGATATTTCAGGTCCTCGTCAAAACTCACAAATTAACAATCTTCCTCGCGCTACCCAATGAGACAACCATCTCCGTGGTCAAAGAACACGTCCTATCGGCTTTCTCCGACGATGTCTTCAAGGGCATTCGCGATGTGCCCAACGTCGTGGGTTTGGATGACTTCGTGCTCTCGCGGGAAGTCATAGAAAGGCGACAAAGTGCTTCGTACGAGGTTTTAACGAATGACCAGCTGCTGAGAGATGTCGTCGGTAATTGGGCTGTTCTCTTCATACAATTCAAGGATGATTCTGGTGCGCGCAATGTCACGGTCTCTGATCCATTCACTAGACCGAGTTTTGTATCTACAGGCAGAATACAGCCGGTTCAAGTCACTATCCCTTCACTGACGGACGATGACGACGAGATGTCTGGCACGCCCATTGCTGGGATCGACCTGGCGATGGATATGGATGACACAATCGAAGAGAGCAGCGTCAGAAAGGGCAAGCGGAGAGTGGTGGACTGATGTCATCTAATTGTAAGTGCCAATGTTTGCATGCAGATGTGGAAACGCTGATTCTTGCCGTGGATAAGTCATCCTAGGTATCACTCATGTTGTCTTCCCTAGTGACGTAGTTGTCTGTAAGATATCCTTACGACCGGTGTAACCCAACCTGCCTGACAATGTAACTCATTGGACTACACCGCGCAAGCCGAGAAATGCTCAGTATAATACGGGTTAATTGGTGCCATAATGACACAAGTTTGGGGTCGAGGAAAATCGGCAATTATATCCAGGCCTTCAATATCACTGGGTGCCAGTGGGTGGGTGTCTGTCAGAGAAGTCGTTACAGCCGCCGCGTTCAAGGTAAATCCGAGCGCGTCGTTCTCCACGAACGATCGCGTAGTGGAAGCAAGGCGGCAGCTACCCGGCGACCCTCTTCTGACAGCAGGTTGTACGTCGTGCAAGCGTTCCACTGTAACAATTCCCCCCAGAGTCAGTCAGAGAGTGATTAATATAGAGACGCGTCTCCTCACGGAGTCCATGACATCGACTTGAATCCCTAGCTTGTTTAAATGCCGTCGCAAAACGGCTGGTAAGGGGTTGACATATTTTCCCGTACCAAAGAGCAAAATCTCTGGCGGACAGCAAACAAAGGGTAATCAAGCCTCTAAGAAGGCCAATCGGCCGGCTGAAGGGACGGACGTACCGGGCTTGGGTACAACAACATCAAAGACTTCGAATTTGCTTTCGTCCCAGCCCTTCCACGGTGTTGGCGGGACATCCCAAAGCAGAACCTCTCCCTCAAGGAAGATGCACGCAGAAGGCAATGATCTTCCGTCCTGCAGCAGTACGCCGGCGGGCGTGATGGACTTGACTTGCACAGGTGGAGGGATTTCGCCGGCCAGAATATTCGTCAATTGAGCCCATTTATGGTTTCTCAGCGCACTCGCTGCATGCAACGCTCTCAGTGGAGCTCGTGAGCGGAGTATGGTTGACAACATGCGAAAAGATGAGAATGAGAACGTGTGACAACGTCCAAGGGGCCCAAGGGGCTAGCTTGGAATGTACGGACCGAGCTCGGACCGGCGTCGGACTGAGCGGACCGGAAAGTGGACACAGGCCTGTTGTTGACCTCAACGACGACGATGGCGGGCGCATCTGCTGCCGACGTTCGCAGTATCCTTTCCTTGCCCAGCTCTTCAACGCCGGCCCCTTCTCAACCAAAGAAGGCTGCTACACCCTTGTCAAGAAAGCCCTCGGGCATCTCTCGCGAGTTATACTCTCTCATCGGCCCCTCCGCCCCTACATTGGTGGCCCAGGTCGCCAAACCCCGTCTCAAGCAGAAGCCTAATCTCGGCAGTGGAGGGAGTTCAAAGTGGTACGTTTCATCTGGCCACCCTTTAGCCAAAAAAAAATACAGTTCCCGAAAAATGGTGCAGGGAGTGGAGGCCTTTCAAGAATTCTGCAAGGGCGGATGGGCTGGAGCTCGGTCACTGGGTCAAAGCCAACACGGACCCAGATGCCGGTCCGTTCATCTTTTCTCCCCCTGTTATCACTTTGACATTAAAGCGGCATTAGAATACCCATTTGCAAGGTACAATGTCAAGTTCCCCGATTGCACGTATTCACAGGAAGAGTACACTCAACTCATGGAAGGTTCAAGGGCCTAACCATCCTTCAGTTGCACACACACACTCACGTCATTGGCAGACCCAGAATGGACCAAGGAAGAGACGGACTATCTTTTCAATCTCATTCACGAATATGACTGCAGATTCTACATTGTCACCGACCGCTATGAGTACCCTGGTGGACCACCTCGTTCGATGGAGGTGAGTTACAACAGTAGATTCTGGCCTTTCAAGTACTCATGGCTCGCCTCAGGATCTGAAGGATAGGTATTACAGTGTTTGTCGCAAGCTTATCAGGACCAGGCCCATGACAGGAGATGAAGCCATTAGATCACAGCTCCTCTCAAACTTTCAGTTTGACAAAGGCGCGTGACCCCAATGCTGCACATTTCCTCGTATCCTTAAACTAACACACTCCGCAGAACGCGAGGTCATGCGGAAGAAGTACCTCCTTAGCCTCGAAAACCGCACACCCCAAGAACTCGCCGAGGAAGAAGCGCTGTACATCGAGCTGAAGCGCATAGAACAGAACGAGAAGCGTTTCAAGCAGGATCGTGACCGGCTATTGCGCACGTTGCTCGGCGCAGACTCTGGGTTGCCTGACCTCCCGATAGACGAGGACGGCCCCTTGGGTGACCCCAAGAAGAGGAAAAAGGGTGCCCCAGGCGAGCTGGACAGCCCTGCGACGCCTTCGAGCTCACTATTTGCGTCTGCCATCCCCAGGCGCGCACAGTCGGCGAAATCGGCGGCGCAAGGTACGTCGTGGCATGGCCTTGAATCACCAACCGCATCTTTTTTTTCTGACAAAACGGGTCTCAGATGCACTAAACTGCATCCAGCGCACGGACGGCACCGCGCCTGCAGGTACCACCACCAAGGCCACACACCAAGCGGCATACCTGCGTTCCTTCCGCGTGGCGTACCCCAAAGCGGCGGTCGCGGCCAAAGTTTCGCAAATTGCCACCGAGCTCAGCATTACCCTGTCGCGGCTGGTGATGCCGACGCGCGACACGCTCGCGCACCACGAGGCGCTGCTCGACGCCATCACCTCGCTCGTCGAGATGAAAAAAGTGGCCGACCGCGTGGATCAGGACATTCGCACGGCGAAAATACGGCTCGGAATGCGCGAAAGCGAGGCTCCGGTCGAGGCGCCAATGGATGTGGATGAGGACGGACAGGTACCAGAAACGCCTGTTGAAGGGAGGGCTCCTAGCGTGGTCAGCACGCGCAGTGGGCGGAGCAGGAAACAGGCGAGTTTTAGACGAAACATTCTCTCGTCCTCTTAGGACTTACTGGCCTGCTCCACAGACGGGAACTCCAAATGACAGGAGGTCAATGTCGGTGTCTTCTGTTGACACCTCGGCAACGTCCACGACCCGTGCTGGTACCAAGAGACAGAAGCTCAGTTGAAACCACCATGTAATAGTTGGCTGTTGTGATTTATACGCGATCCTCGGACACACCTACACCTGGAACGTACAATTTACCCATCATTCAAGAAAATCTAGGTATCTCTGCGGCCCGGCCTTGCTTTGACCTATCCTATATTGCGATCCACCCACCCGCGACAATCCATTAGACCTTCGCAAGGACTATACTTGTTCGGGAAGGAATGTAAACCTGACGCTAAGCGGTGAGGGGGCGCGAAAACGATGACGTGCGATGAACCGCTCACCTGGAGCCAGTTCTTCCGACCGTTCCACTCAAGCGGCGTCGTGACGAATTTGACATTCACGTCTACGTTCTCGAACCCTCCGTACTGCTTGTTGTCGCTACTGAGCACGATCTTGTATTCCCCAGCCACGTCAATGCCGACACGGTAATCCGTGAAAGACTCGGTAGGGTGGAAGTTGAAGATAAAGAGTAGCCCAGCCCTTTCGAAGACGATCACCTTATCACCTTCGTGTTTGAGCGAAACCCACGCTTGGGGTGAATCGAGCCAGCTGTACTCCATTTCGAGGTGATGCATGGCTTTGTCAAAATTGTTTAGGTATTTATATCGCAGTATATCATCATCGACGACGTTCCACTGTCGTCGGGCGTAGTGGAATGAGTTGCCGTTCCCCTCACGCGGGAAGTCAAGCCACTGAGAGTATCACGTTTAGTTGGATATGATTGCCAACTACTCGCTGTCATGCTTACTTCGGGGTGCCCAAATTCGTTCCCCTCAAAGTTAAGATAGCCTTCTCCGCCGAGAGTGTGAACGATCAATCTAAGACCCGAATTAGTTGCACCCGACTGCAGTAGAAAAGGAACCACATACCGAATCATCTTATGCAGAGCCAAGCCACGGGAGATAACGGGCGTCATCGGGGTCAAATCCGACATGTTCGTGTCTATCGTTTCGTCAAAACCTGTCTTTCTTCAGTGGGCGAAAGGAAGGAGGATATCTACACATCTCCTTGTCCATCAGCCAGAACGCGATCGTTTTATCGCCCACAAGAGCCTGGTCATGGCTCTCTGCGTACGCGATACTTTTCTCACGATAACGCCGGTTGATGAGCGTATGAACAATATCACTCATGTCCCATGCGTCGTCTTGCGTATGTTTGAGGAGTTTGATCCACTTGTCAGGGATTGCCATGGAGAGACGGTAGTCAAAACCAACGCCTCCGACGTTTGCAGGGATACCAAGAAGCGGCATCCCAGACACATCTTCGGCAATGGTGATAATATTGGGGAAGAGCGTATGCAAGGCATCATTTGCCTGTAAGAGAATTGAACGTTTGTGCGTAATAGCTGTTGGGCTGGGGAGCTCACTAGCATGAGGTAAACGACGCCGCCTTGATCCACGCCGGGGCCAAAGTATTCATGATATCCGCCAGAGAATCCGGTCCCGATACCATGGTGGAGGTACATCATACTCGTAACACCGTCAAAACGGAATCCATCGAATTGATACTCGTCGATCCAGAACCGCAAGTTGCTTAGAAGAAAACGTAGGACCTCATGAGAGTCGTAGTTAAATAGGCGACTGTCCCAGAGTTCATGGCGGCCTTTGCTACCTTCGTGAAAGTAAAGGTGGTCCGTACCGTCAAAGAGGTTGAGGCCATCTAGAACATTCTTGCAAGCATGAGAGTGGACAACATCCAGAAGAACTACAAGACCGAGTCCATGCGCTGTGTCTACCAGCTCTTTGAGGTCCTCTGGGATGCCATAGCGAGAGCTGGCAGCGAAAAAGTTGGTAACCTGATATCCGAATGCTGGAAGCGAGGTCTAGTTGCGTCAGTGGTGACGTGGAAGAAGGTACTGACATGCGTAGTAAGCATGCTCCATTATGGCCATAAGCTGGATGCTATTGTATCCGAGAGCCTTTATCCTGGGTAGGACGTTGACAGTGAACTCCTTGTATGTTGCGACTTTGGGCTCCGGAGAAGAGATGCCCACGTGTGCCTCGTATATACGCAAGCTGCTTGGCTTGGGAGGTGCTTTGTTTTTGAAGATATATCGAGATTCGGGTGGGGGGTTCCAGAAGCGGGCATCATAGAGGGGCGAGACCGAGAGGTCCTGAGTGACTCGCTTGATCCAAGCAGGAAGGCGTTCTATCCGCTCTCCAGTCGGTAGAATCATGGAGATCTAACGGCATGGTCGCACCCCAGTGTTGCAAAGGTGTGTGGATGACGTACCTTCAATTTGGAGTCGTGAGGAATAGGGCATATGCCAGGGGACTTGGGGGGGAGAGTAATCTCCCAAATACCATACTGATCCTTCCTCAAAGGATGAGAGGTCCTGTTCCAGTCATCTGCACATGTTTTGGTGAATGACGAGCCCGAGGGAGCGATGGTCGGTTTCAAGACGAACTGAAATCGCCTATAAGGACAGCCTCTCTGGCATTCGGTGCCCATTCTCTGTAAACGACAGATTGGTCCTCTTGGACGTTCAAACCAAATTTGAGGAACCCTTTAGTGAAAGAGTCGTAGCCTCCTTCGTGGTCTTGTATGGTGTTCTTCCATTTTATGAACGATTGATGCCTATGGGCGATGGCAGGAAGAAAGGGCTCGAGCCAAGAGTCAATGCTGAGGATGGTTTTTTCGTCGAAAGTCATGCTCGCTTGCGAGGAAAGACGGACGGGTGCGGTTGAATGAAATATAAGGAAAGATGTTCTGACATCATCGACGGATATTACATCGATCGCGATAGACGATAGATGGACCGTTCTCGGCATCTGCCACGTGGCAGTCACTGGCCGACTTGCTGCCCCTTCGCTCCTCTCTTACCTCCTCACAAATGGCGGACGAGAACGAGAAGGACGATAGTATACAGAGTGACCGCACCAAATCCCCATCAAAGAAGATCGTCAAGTACATCGTCTCCCTTGGCCTTCTCTGGTACATACTCCACAGATGGCTATTCCCGTTGGCTCACCACTTTGGCCTTCTGTCGAGACCGCATTCTCACACCTGCGCACATGATCTTGCCTGGGCAATAGACGCATTTGCTCCTAAAGAGCCTGGCGTCCCCACAAGCCAGTTGGCTGAGAATTTCTTCCTGTATGCCCCCTTCTTCCCGCCATGCGGCTACTACCCTAACGAGTTACCCCAAGGACTATACCGAATTCAGCCAGTGCTATAGTCGCATCTCGTAAATACGCCACGACTCCCCACCTTGCCGGTTCAGAGGGAGACCTACGCACGGCCAAGTATTACTTCGATTTCCTCCAACAAGAGCTCTCTATCCAGAAAAGCATCGAGTATCCCATCTATTCGGCTGGCTCAGAGGCGTCACGCGAAGCGACACTCTCCATTGTCAACTCGACGGAACCAACCGCATGGATTGATGTCTATTATCCCGTCCTCAACACCCCTCTCGATAGGAGCCTAGCAATCCTCGGAGATGATGGAACCACAGTGTGGAGCGCCAACCTTGAAGAGATCGCGGATGAACTCGATAGTGATGCATATGCACACGCTGAATCTATCGGTGCCTGGCATGGACTTAGCAGCGATGGGGAGGCGGAAGGCAGGCTCATTTATGCAAACTACGGAAGGCAGAGAGACTACGACGAACTCGTCCAGAAAGGTAAAGTCGCTTTAGTACGACTAAAATTCCCCACTTGAACTGATTGCCGGTCCAGGCGTTGAATTTACTGGTGCAATCGTGCTCGTCCGATATGGTGGGATTTTCCGCGGTCTGAAGGTAAGCACCCCGGGTGGCCTGTCGCTTTCCGATTCATCACCCTCCTCTTTTTGGCCCGTAGGTCAAAGGCGCACAGGAACTTGGAGCGGCTGGCGTTCTTATCTACTCTGACCCTCGGGATGACGGCACTGTAACAGAGGAGAATGGTTATGCCCCGTAAGACCCATATATGACGTCTCGTGTTCATTCGATAACCTCGATAGTTATCCTCATGGTCCCGCTCGCAACCCGACCTCAGTCCAGCGTGGCGCTGTCCAGTTCATATCGGTCTACCCCGGAGATCCGACTACACCTGGTTACCCTTCTTATGAAAACAGCACCCGCATAACCGGCTCAAGTATACCAAGCATTCCCAGTTTACCTATCTCTTGGGCGAACGCCAAAGTCTTACTGGAGGAAATTAAAGGCAAGAACAGGATGGTCAAGCTCGTCAACCATGGTGCGCTTTATTTTCATCGCCAGCGCCATGCTAGTCTTATCCATTATCTCCAGTCGACACCAAGGTTACGCCTATCTGGAACACCATGGGCGTTATCCCTGGTCATATCAAGGATGAGGTCGTGCTTCTTGGCAATCATCGAGATGGCGCGTATTGAAGCACTCACAGTAGTTTCGCAACTGAGATTTGTGTTTTAGCATGGGTTCTGGGCGCGGCCGACCCCAGTTCGGGCACTGTCGCTGTACATGAAGTTATCCGTGGTTTGGGTGCCCTGCTAAAAGAGGGCTGGAAGCCATTAAGGACTATTGTTATTGCTAGTTGGGATGCGGAAGAGGTTGGTTCTCGGAATTTTCTTTATAGCCGTTTGCTGATTTCACACATTTTCTGTCACAGTACGGCCTCATTGGCAGTACTGAGTGGGGCGAAGACTTTGCGGAATGGATTCAGAGACATGTCGTTGCCTATATTAACGTTGACACCGCAGTGTCTGGCTCGAAATTCAGGAGCGGTGCTTCGCCCTTGCTAGCACATTTTCTCCGCAAAACCGCCGAAGATCTACCCCACCCGACCGATCCCAAGCGCACTCTTTGGGACGCCACCGCAGATATTGGACCACTTATTGGCGAATACGATGACGCCGATTCTTTGGGCACAGAGGTCGAAACTCAGTTAGCCGACGATATCGGTATCAGGCCTCTCGGCTCGG
>Ga0210393_10005315_pt1 | contig 10142 bp, 13 predicted proteins | sample IncBWC27OmetaG_FD_160068 | JGI IMG/M metagenome (GOLD analysis project Ga0210393, IMG submission 160068) | Forest soil microbial communities from Barre Woods Harvard Forest LTER site, Petersham, Massachusetts, United States - Inc-BW-C-27-O ...
TACTTGAACGAAAGTGCGGCAAAGAGAGACCAACTCCGTTGCCTGCTTTCGATAGGCCCTGCCGATATTCTTCATATATCTGACAAACGAAAGTTTGTCAAACTTGGGCCCCGCAGGATGGGTCATGCCAGTGGGGATTTAACGAAGGAAAATGGGGTGGAAGACACGGGCGATCGCTCCGAAAAGCCATCGTTTGAGCGAAGAATATATACCAAGACATCTCTGGGGAACGCATGTTGGATGTATGTCGCCGAAAGATAAGAGCTGCACTCAGAGGTGCCATGGTGATAGCCTGAGATTTGCTCTCAGGCTCGTCGGTGTTATGATCGGCGACGGCCCGGATTAGGCATTCGGTTGCCCGCCCGGGCATCCCCGGTTAGGTTCTTCCTTTTCGGCTTCGGCCACAACACGGATCTCAGTCTCGGTATCTTGCTTCGCCTCGCGGTAAATGCGAGGGATGGTCGATGGTCAACCAATGATACCCATCTAAGCAAAAAGACGCACACCAGTGCCATCCATCATCGACATCTGTGCGCCATTTCAACTTTATTTCGGCGACAACGCGGGCCTGCTCAATGCGCCTCGCTGTTCCCACTGGCAAGCCACCCTGGCCCACCCATGGTCCCATGCCAGTGGTCATGGCCAGGTCCCGAGACTGCCCCGACGTGATGCTCAGCGAAGCTTTTACACTGGTCGCGGGTAGTCTCTCTGGGCATTCGGACGCACTTTGTTAGTTTTGGAGATGAGCCGCTGCCGTTAATCATCCTGGGGCTAAACGGGGAAAGGATCTCCCAGAATGTGGGGCCTGCTGCACGCGCGCCGGGCACCAATCAACGGCATCAAATCAGGCGACCCATGACTAGGAAGACGCTCATCGGGTATACTCACGCTTCGCGCATCCATTGGCTTGGGCATGGAAAGCTCCTCACTACGGAAATATCAGTCGTTAACGTAAAAGCACATTAATATTGCTGGAGCTAGATACAAGTACAGTTTACAGCACCGGTGCCCCGTGCCGGAGAGCCATGAGCACGTGGGTCCGGTCACAGGCGAAGGTGTGGCATTCGCCAGGCCTACAACCTAAAGCGTGGATGTCGGCTAACGTTTGTGACCTCCCCCCATCCGTCGACTTTCTCCCGGAGAGGCTGGGGCTGTACAGGCCTACTCACCCATACCGTCACCTCTGGCTACACCTACTTTTCATGCATTTCTTGGCCTTTTGGTTTAGTATGTCGTGTGAATTGTAAGCTGTAGGCCCGGGGGTTCTGTGATCGCCGTCTTGAAAAGCCCTGTGGTGCATGTCGACGCTGTCACTTCTGCCACGCCACATTGTGCTATATTTAGTTGCTCCCGAATACTGTCTCGCATCCCCACTCTGTTTCATGGTGATAAGTGGGTGGCAATGATTAGCATGTTACGGCATAGGTGCCATAAAGAATAGTCAGGTGGCTGAAACGAGGCCACCCTGCCCAACGGGTGAATCCATCGCCACTCCGAACCGACTGTCTCCACCCTCGCCGAATCCATGCGGGCTCAGACACCCCAGCACTGATGGCCCGGATCAAGAGCTCTTCACCACTCTGCCTCCCATACTACAAAGGCAACTTTGTTCGTACTTATCACTGGGATACACATCATACACTTCGCAAACTACTATTAAAGACGATAAATACCAACGGGATCGAAAGAACCATATGCACAACGCGTGGACAGCGCGGCGCTTTATCTCCTCCAAATAGTAGTATATCCCTGGAACCACCATTGGCGCTGGTGTGGTAGGTTGCCTTGCGATGACAAAGGTGTAATATTGGGTTTATTAGGCATAGTTGCAGCTCCCTCCATTTTAGAGTTAGCGACGTTGGGTTGACCGGGTGCATTTCCAACACTTCGGGCGTCCCTTTCACCAGTGGGACTATTATAACAACTTGTTTTCCCGGACAGCGAAATGGGGTCGGCACTGAGAGGGGACGCGGGACCCTTCAAGTCGAGCTTTCGTGATATATTTGGCGTTTCTTCTCGTCTTTGAGTTATGTTCTGTGGTATTTGTTGTTTTGTCGGGGCGGGTGCAGGTGTCGTTGGGACCGTCGGCGGCGGACTTGTCAGCGACAGCTGAGCGAGCGATGCAGACTGAGAAATTCCATGGCTCAAGGGGATTCCCGTCGTTACGACTGGGACGGGTTGGGTGTGCGTTGACGGGGATGGAGTACTACTGGAACTGGTTTGTTTCGTTGCTTTTGATGAGCGTAATGAGCTGTTGCCAGAAGTACAAGGTGAACCCTACGCCGGGGTTAGTGTGAATGAGGAACGCGTTAGCCTTGAAACAACGTTACCTGGAGACGTTTGGGAGATTTGGGCGGTTCCGTGCTGATGTGTATATTGCTGGTATTCTGTGAATACAGTGCCCGACGAATCGGTTCTCTCCAATCTTGTAGTGGTTCCCACGTAGCGGCAGAATTTGGTGCTTCCACATAAGACCTTAAGTTAGGGTTGCCTTGAATGGGTGCTCCGACAATACTTTCGCCCTCGAGTTTGCCGCAGACGTCTGGAGTTACGTCAAAAAGGGTAAATTTGAAGAAGTGAGACACGAACCTTTGAAAATTATGGCATGTTCCGGAAGCCAAACATTTCCAAAGGCTCGGGCATTCTGACCATATTCAAGATAGACCTGGCCTGGCCTATCGGTGAGTACATATATCTCAGACGTCCTGGCATCCTTGGGCGTATCCAGAAACCTCTCCACCGGGTCGCCTCGAAAGTCATTCCTATATGCCTCCTTGCTTCGCGGAAGACACTTATAGAAGTGAGGGTTCTGCTTGAGAGTAATGCGTTTTTCATCCTTGAAACGGCTGAAATTCCAAAGAACCTCTGCCGTTTTTGAACTCTCACTGAGCATCTCTGTCACGGGAATCAGATACTCGAATCGACGCCGAAGAGTCCAAGTTGGCGCTCACGATTCACAACGACAGGGGCGTCATCGGGAAGTGACTTGAAGATAAGGAACTTGACAACTTCCGTCGGTTTCGACCATCCATCCGGGTTCGGCTGAGGGCAGGTATGAGCAGAAGGCAAAATAGCATGTGCAACACTCACTGTCATCCGCAACGTCTCCTTCATCGCATTTAATTTGTTCGAAGAGGACTTATCCTTTTCCTTCGCCGTTGTCATCCTTTCACGGACGGTGTTAGCGCGACGGTGGTCGGGCACCGGGTCCCTGCCACGGCAATCCTCTTCGTAGCGACTCAAGGCGTTGGTTGCTGCTTCGAATTTCTCGTCGACCTGCTTCGTTGTCTTCTTTTCGACTTCAGTTGCGGACTTTAACGCATCGTCAACGAGTTCCAACGCACTACCAATCAAAAAAGAGTCATCAGAGCGGGGCATAGGGTGAATGTCATTGGAGGTCATTACCTTCTCAGCTCGGCATCTGAACCTGGGGTTTGTGCTTTGGTTTGCTCAAAATATCGGCAGATGGACACGAGTACCGTGGCCTGATTCCTGTACGCCCTGCCAATATTCTTCATATACTTGATAAACGCCAGCTTGTCGAACATGGGAGATTGGCAAAATAAAGGTAGTGGGGGTGAATGATCGCTCAGGGTGAAGTGGAACGAGCACAGAATAAATACTAGGGGATTTGGGAGGGGTGGCATGTTGGATTCGCGCCACCCAGAGACGAAGACAAATACTTCATTTTCGAGGGTAATCTGCGGGCTATCAAAAAGTGAGTTAGAGTAGATAGTTGCCTGGCGTCATAATACGTAGTTGCGGAGTCGACGAATTACGACAGTAGTCCTAATCAGGAATTTTCAGGGCTCAATTTTGTTAACAACCAATAAAATTTAATTTATCACCCATGCGGCGAGGGCATGGCCAACCGTACTTAGACTACTTTGAATTTTCTACAGACGTAACCGTTGTGTTCTTCGTTCTCCAGTTAAGGTGGTCATAGGGTGCCCTCAGGTGTTCATGAGGGCCATGGGATGATGGTCGGCTCAAGTCCGACTGATCGATGCGTGCGCTATGTCATACACGTCTCCGAGCGATCCCCGTGATACCCAGCGAAACTTCAGACGGGCCGTGACCTTCCGCACGGTATCGCTGGCATAACCTACGGGTTATCTCTGGGCACTCGGAGACCATCATGTCTGAGGCAAGTCCAATAGCGGCACAATGTAGGACAGTCAAGTGAATTGGATTGCGTTGGCGTGGCTGTAGGAAAACTGGACTCGGATGCGAAGCGCAAGTTCTCCTGCAATTAATGGTATCGCTAATCTCAACGGATACGGTATTGAGGTGGAACAAGAATGCTATACACAGAGCGCCCCGCGGCTCCAAAAGTATATACACGTGCCTGATGATCCAGGGTCCATATACGTCCATAGGCTCCGTGGATGCGAGGTCATGGCTTTGGGCAAAAAATTCAATGTGATAAAGGATGAACCCAACCCGTCAAAATGCTTACCCTAGCCCATTGGACGGAACCGTCGACGACCTTCATTGCGTCCCAAGTCGTCCCTTTTTGGGATTGTTTGTCCCTCCTTATCCACTTGAGACGCCGCCGACCCTAGCGCCCTGTCTGGCGTTTCCTGGTTGTTGAGAACTAACGACAAGCCTGGCCCCGCTGTCTCGATAGGATTTAGAAACATTCGTGCGCTCCTTTGCAAAGCGGTGTCTTCTCATATCCCTGTATTCGTACGGGGAGTTTTGCATGTCGAGCGGGTACTCCCTGTTAGCGGAACGGCTACCCAAGCGTGACCCTAGTGTGCACCAAGTAAGCATGGCCGGAGTGAATTGACACATTAACGGAAAAATATCGGAAAGAAGTTAAGTAGTCGTGCCACACCGTGGGTCGTATGGCCGAAGAGAAGGGTGACAATGCGCAGGTCAAATGGGAGCGGTGCCAAACTAGGGCAGGCTATACGAATGGCGTGCATCAGGCGTACGGGTGAAAAGTTGAAGGGTTGAACCATTTGACCCGCTATTCCGTCATCGTGAGGAGGCTATAGATCTAGTGGATCGACTCAGTCACGAGATCGAATGTCCGTATCAGCGTCCAACACATAAAGTTTAGAGCCCCGATTGTCCCACTGAGAAACTTCCGCGGTTTCTGTGAAAAACAACTGCCTTGCTGGAAGGATCAAGGTGGTCACCCGGCTCGGAAATACGTAAATCGATAAGAGTCCCTTCACGAACTAAACACGTGATAGACGACGATTAATAGCGCGCGGGCGGCGCGTGTCCGACGGCGTGGGATATGGAAATCCAAGTATCTGGTGAACAGTCGTTTAGACTAGCTTCTACTTGAAACCCGCACTCGGCTAACCACTTGCAGGGCAGCTTGTCCACGCCCATTAGCATCAGGCGAATAGATAGGCGTAAGGTCGCTGGCGCCTTCGACGATATAGGGGTTAAGTCTCACGTATGTGGCCTCGGCGTTGCGTACACTACTAAGTTTAATTTGATAGGGCATGAGTCGCATTTTCTTTCCTAAGAACAAGCCAGCAGGCTCGAAGGCGCTGTCGATCGAGCGTTGTTCTGTCGAAGCATTCTGTTCTTCATGTCCGAGGGAGGCATAGGCGCCCGTGACGGCATAACACCACATGGAGACAGCACGCTTTCCGCGATGAGGTTGCGGCGGTCGGGGAAGGTAAAGTGATTTGAATGAAGGCTGAGACACAGAGGATGGAGAATGAAATTCTTGTAATTGATCCGTGCGCGTGTGTGCGTAAGACGACTGACGTTGGCAAGCAGAAATGGGGGATGTATGTCAATTTGGGGATGCGGAAGCTTGGACATGTTCGAGTTCGGGAAGAACCTAGAGTGGAGGCGCGGAGGCAAGGTATAAGCACGCATGATTGTGGGATGTTCGAAGTCGCTCGAAACCAATCTCTCCGGGGCGAACCAGACAGTCCATGCACAGTGGCAAGACTTCCATGTCCCTTTCCTGCCTCGTCGGGTACACTGCCCCTGAAAGTAAGACCCGAAAATGAGCAACGTGGCACGCTCGGAACCCATGAAGCGTTCGCTGGTTCAAGGGGGGGTGGAACGAAGGTAACGCAGGCAGGGGTAAGGCGCAGGCGGTGGGTTGCGTGTGCGCATGGATGCACACTTTTGGTCTTGATGCTGAAGAGTGTTGTGAAAGAGTCGTGGGGCCGCCCATAGCGACATATCAGCGTTACGGGCAATGTGACGTCCCACCTGGTCCAGGTCGGTCGCCACCGACGTACCGGCTATGGCATCCTCTATATTCTTTCCATTTCATGGAAACTTCCACGTGGTCCCTGTTGCTTCTTTCTCGGCTGGGCTATGTGGAACGTACTCTGTGCTAGTGTGGTGTCTCCATGATCTCCGGGGCCGCGTTCGAAAGTTGAAAGGACTGTCACAGCGCAGAGTTCCCGGCCCGCAGCTGCCGGCTCGATCCTCGTTGTTGATAGCACGAGTTCCCGCCACCGCCGCGAGTCGTTGCAGTGACCAGTGACTGTCACAGTGGTGGCTCCCTCGTTTCCACAGCTTTTTTCTGCGTGGATCTGCGTATTGTCACAGGCAATTAACCGCAATTTGCTTTATAACTTTTATAGGGGCATGCGATTCGGCGCCAAGGCTTCTACGATGCCGATGCGGAAAACAATGTCGCAGTTGGAGCGGTCCTGTATTATTAAAGTTCAATCATGGGAAGTGGTGAAACCGGCAGGACAGCGGCTCGCAATTCAAAAGCGTTCCTCAGACGCGCTGAGCGTTCATTCGGTCTACCGGGGGTACCAACGGGGATTCCGCACTTACTTCTTTAGCTAGCCAAGATCAAAGGGGCGAATTTTCCTCTAATTTTGCTGTCAGGCACTCAATGTTTCTTTGTTGTTTTTGCAGACTGCACGCTCTGGTACGCTGTGATAGTCACTGCATGCACCGGCGATGCCTGCTTGAGACACCATCATCCAGGTTGGACGTAGTTTGTTTTTATTAATCTCAATTTCGGATCAATACTATCTGCCCTGCTTGCCCCTAGTTCCCGTCGGTCGAGTTGGCAATGCCCCGTATCGGCTCCCGATTATTTCTGGCATTAATAGATGGTTATCTCCGAGTCAGACGTTTCTCGGAACTGGGCAATGTATTCCCACCCACCCTCAAGCATGGCTATCGTTGTGGATCGCTATCAAAGCTTCGCACATACCCCTCTAGTCCTTTTTCTCCGTTCGCGTCATCCGCTCCCATTCAAGGATTTGAGGACGGTTCTTCCGCGCTGCAACTGCACGTGTGGTGTCGTCATGAATCCTCCAGCTATCACACACATACTATGACACCGTACTATGGGAACCTTGTGAGACACTGAAGGATCGTCATTCAACCTGAAAGATTAGGCTTGGAGCAAATTTTGTGTTGGGGTTCTCGAGGTATGTCCGGCCGGGCGAAGGAGAAACTTCCACCGGCACCACCTCGATCAATAACACGCCATATTACTAGTGTGAGGGCAAGCAATGTTACCACGATAATTGAAATACTGAGTAATTATAATGCATCTGACCAGACACGTTGACCCAACGTTCCTGTTGAACCCTAGTGTTTCTCCGATCAGCACCGCCAAGTCCGCTCGGTGACATGTACCTCCGCCCACGAGCTGAATTCCTTGATCTGGACAATTGTGCGCTGGAATTTTCTCGGGCCTTGCGTATGCTTTGTGATCACTCATTTAATTCCCTCAATTCTAGTTTTCACTTCTCACACAAGATCCAATTCCTCGGATGGGCCACACGCCAGGTATCGCCGTTGAATCTGATGCACAACAAGTCTGAAGAATATAGTATATATCCCGAACGCTTTCGGGCTCCGCACCCAATTCGAGTCGTCTGATCGCGTCTGATCTTGTCTCCCCGCACTCCACGGTATGTCCACTGGGAGTCGCATGCCCGCCGTCTGGGTCAACGATCCCTTCACCTGACCCACCTGACCGGCTCCCGTCATACATACATGATAAAGATCATACATACAGAACACGCCTTCACAAACCACGAAAAGGGAGATAAAGTGCGTAGGGCGGGGGTTTCGAGTGCCGCCGCGAGCCACGGACGTATTACGGTGATCGATGAAAAACGCCGGCAACAAATGGGGTTGGGTAGAAGAACTGCCATGGCGCAACGACCCGGATGACACGTTACTTTATAAGACTCCATAATTTTTGGTACCACTTCTTCGGTTGCTTCGGTTGCTGAGTCTGGGGCGGTGAAACAACAGCCTGCGCCTGAACTGGCGGCGACGGGGCAGGAGGGTCAGATGCCAGGCTTGTGGTACCCTCGTGTTGAGGGCAAGGCCCAGGAACTCGGATGGGAACGTGCTCATCAAGCCCGCCCCCATTGCCTTCCCCTTGAGACTTTGGGGTTCTAATAAGCTCCCACGGAGAGATAATAGTCACAATCGGAATGGATGAAGGTGCCTCTGCGATAGGCGTTCGCGATAAACTTGGCGCTGCTTCTGAAAAGGCGCCGCCTTGAGGCCGCGTTTTCCGGAATGTCTCAAGCAGTGGACATGCTGTGGGAGGAGCCGGTGTAGCTGCTGCTGTCGGCAATTGCCGCGGGTGTGGCATAGGCAACAGCACTGGAGAAGGTGGTGCGGCTGTGGAACCTAGCTGAGGGGGTAACACGGGCGGTGCTCTTGGAGACGGAGGTGCTTGCATTCTCAGCGGCAGCTCTGCTACCGGAGATTGTGAAAGGGGCGCAGTCCGTGTTGTTCTGTGACTCGAAGGGGTAGGAGGTCCAGGAGATCGTGCAGGGATATCTATCGTCAAGGACGACGGCAGAGATTGGGAAAGCATTATCGGCAACAGGCTGCCATCGCTGTTACTGGAGAGCAACCGTGGGATTGGGGAAGAGGGAGTCGAGTAGCTGCGACTGGACTTGATAGTTGGTTTAGTCGTAATGCGTATGTTGATATTGACGTTCGGGGATTGCAACATTTGGCGAATCGGTTCTCTCCAGTCCCGTATCTGTACCCTTCCTGTGGAATTTGTCGATATTGCTGTTGCGGTGGGTGACGGACTATATAGATCTCGCACAAATACCGGCGGAGGGGTAGGACATGGCGGAGGTTCTTCGATGTACCATAAGTTGAGGGGGTCCTGAATGGCTTCTCCGACGATACTTTCACCTTCCAGCTTTCCACAGACGTCTGGAAAGACGTCAGACATCGAGAAAACGAAATGACAGAAAGGCTCGAACCTTTGAAAATAATAGCATTTTTCGGTACCCAGACATTGCCAAACGCCCGCGTCTTCTCAGCGGTTTCTAGATACACGCGGCCCGTAGGGCCGGGGTTGTCTGTGAGGACGATGATCTTCTCTCGCAGAAAATCCTCTATCGGGTCGGTTCGGAATTTACCCCCATATTGCTCTGGTAACGTGGGGAGCCATGCGTAGAAGTGAGGATTCTGCTTGAGGGTCAAACGTCCCTTTGAATCCGGGAACCGGCCGAAGTTCCATAGAATTTCATTCAGACTGGAACTTTTACCGAGCACCTCTGATATTGAAGTCAGATACCATGGGCGAACTTGACATGTCGACACTCACGTTTGACGATGGTAGGACTCTTATCAGGAAGGGACTTGTGAAGATGAAACTCGACTGTCTTCGTCTTTTCCGGCTTTAGCTGAAAATCGGTATCAGACTGTGACGAAGCAAAGGTGTAAGCACCTCTTACATGGACAGCCTCTTCTTTCAGCCTGTTCAGGATCGTCGATGAGGACTTATCATTCACAGTCGCCTCTTCCATCCTTTCTTCGACAGTTTTAACTCGGCCACTATTCGACACTGGCTTCTTGCGGTGAGAATTCCTTTCGTAGTCGCTCAACGTCTTAACGGCCTTTTGGAATTTGGCGTCCGCCTCATTCGATGTCTTCGTTTGTGCCTCAGTTGCGGACTTCAGTGCATCGTCAACGAGGTCTAACACACTACCGAAATATTGTCAGGATAAAGGATAGAATGAATATCATCAAAGGCCATTCATTACCTTCTCAGCTTCGCGTCTGAAGCTGGGGTTTGTTCTTGAACTTGGACAAAAGTTCGGCAAATGGAGACTAGTTCCGTGGCTCGCTTGCGGTATGGCCTGCCAATATTCTTTATATACTTGATAAATGACAACTTGTCGAACTTGGGAGGTTGA
>Ga0210393_10005316_pt1 | contig 10140 bp, 8 predicted proteins | sample IncBWC27OmetaG_FD_160068 | JGI IMG/M metagenome (GOLD analysis project Ga0210393, IMG submission 160068) | Forest soil microbial communities from Barre Woods Harvard Forest LTER site, Petersham, Massachusetts, United States - Inc-BW-C-27-O ...
TCGGTGAGCCTTGACGGGCACTGGCTGTTGCTGGAATGCGGCGTCCGGCTTTCGTAGGCTGGAGACGTTCCATTTCGGCCCAGCTCCCGCGGCCTTTGCCGCCTTGGGTGTTATTGTTGGGCTCATCCTTCAGCGCTTTCCAGGAGCTCATCGAGCCGTGAATCATTTGAGACGTCACCTGCTGATTGGGTTCGCCGCCGTCCTGGCATTTGGGTCAAGTCCGCTGGCCCCGGCTCGGGCCGAGATTTTAGTGGGAGCGGCTAAGCGGGTGATCACGCCCAATCCACTGCTGCCCGTTTCAGGCGGCATCGGTCGACCGCATCCCGTGCACGAAAAGCGGGGCGAACTGATGACCCGGGCGGTCGTCCTGAAAAAGGGAGACGTCACGGTCGCCATCGTGAGCGTCGACAATATCGGTTTTCCTGGTGTGCTGCAGGATCGCGTTCGAGAACGCGCGAGCCGCATCCCGGCCAAGAACATCCTGATCGGTTCGACGCACACGCACAGCGCGCCCGATTGCTACGGCTTCCCGGACCAAAAAGGGGGTCACACGGGCGACCTGCACTATATGGAGTTCGTTTGCGACAAAGCGGCCGAGGCCGTTAATGAAGCACTCGACCATCTAAGCCCTTGCCACCTCAAAATCGCCACCGGCGAAGCCAAGGGAAAGATCGCGTACAACTATTACGCGCCCCAGCTCTACGATCACCGCATGAGCGTGATCCAAGCTCAGTCGGCCGACGGCAAGAACCTCGTGACGCTCGTCAATTACGCCATCCATCCCGAGGTGCTGGGCAACGAAGTCGGATTCTGCAGCCCTGACCTGGTCGGCCCGCTCTGCGATAAGCTCGAAGCCGACGCTGGCGGAATGGCCATTTTCATGAACGGCGCGCAAGGCGGAATGATCACGGCCGACAACCGGCTGCGAGACCAACCCCACAGCTTGATGGACGCCGGGTGGAAGGACTCCCGCACCTGGGAGGAATGTCTGCGGATCGGCCATCTGATGGCCGACGAGGCCCAGCGGATCATCAAGCCCGCATCCGTTCAGGACAATCCGCAACTTGTCTGCGATTCGATGAATGTCGAATTCCCGATCGACAACCCGCTGATGTGGGCGATCACCGTGGGTTCACCGCTCAAATATCCACACAACGATGCCAACCACAGCGTGACCTGCCGTCTCAACCTCATCAATTTGGGCAACGCTCAGATCGTCACTATTCCTGGCGAGGCCTTGCCGAACATCGGCTTTTATCTCAAGCGTAAGATGCGCGGCGAGGACAACAACAACTTGTTGTTTGGCCTCACAAACGATGCCTTCGGATACATCCTGACCAAGGTCGATTTTCACAGTTTCGCGCGGTACGACTACGTCTCTCGCACATCGCTGGGAGAAATGACGGGTGAGATTCTGATCGACAGCATCCTGAAGCTCGTCGCCAAGAACGACCCGCCGAAACATCTCGCGACAAAGTAACGACCGGCAACTGGTCCCGGCGAGCGGCGGGTGTCAGCCCGCCGGTTCTTGGCCGACGATTCCTGATCCAACGAAAGTGCTCCCATGCCACTCGCAAACAACAAACAGCGAAAAACAGGTCTGATCACCGGAGCGGCGAGCGGCCTGGGTCGCGCGATCGCGTTGCGGCTGGCGCACGACGGCTGGAATCTGGCCCTTGCCGACGTTAACGACGAGGCGTGCGAAGAAACGCTACGCCTCGTGCGGCACGCCGGCGGCGACGGCTTTGTCGAGCATCTGGACGTCCGCTACATCGAAGAGTGGCAGGCACTCCGCGATCGGCTTCAGGCCCAATGGTCGCAGCTCGATCTCCTGGTCAACAACGCGGGTGTCGCCGGCTCAGGCCGCGTCGGCGATTACTCGATCGAGAATTGGCATTGGATCGTCGACGTCAACTTGTGGAACGGGATCAACGGCTGCCACACATTCGTTGACTGGCTCAAGGCCAATCCGGCTGGGGCACACATCATTAATACATGCTCGTTGGCGGCCATCGTCTCCGCGCCGACCATGGGTGCCTATAACGTCACCAAGGCCGGGATGCTGGCCCTCTCCGAAACCCTCTATAGCGAACTGTTGCCGTTCAACGTGGGCGTGACGGCCCTCTGCCCGTCCGTCTTTCGCACGAACTTGCTCGACAAGTCCCGCTGGTGTCAGCCGGAAGAACGCAAACTGTTTGAGAAGGGTTTCGCCCAAACGAAGATGACGGCCGAGTTCGTCGCGGACGCCGCGATTCGTGCGATGCAGCGCAAGCAGCTGTACGTGCTGGTCCCGTTCGAGTCGCGGTTCAACTGGTATCTCAAGCGGCTGGCGCCGACCTGGCTGTTACGAAAAGTGTCTCGCATGTTCGAGTCACAATTGCAGGCGGCCGCCAAATGGGAGTCGGCCGGGGCCCCAACCAAGAAAGAGGCCCTGGAGGCCGTCGAGAAGTAGCCGAAATCACCCCAGCTTGAAAGCGGCCTGCGCGCCTGTTATTTTTCGGCTAGTGCTTTTCGATCGCGGCGGTCGGCGATGCTTCTTCTCCGACGTTTTTTGCCGCGAGTTCGCTTGACGAACGTGACAAACCCCCTATGAACGCCGATCCGTTGCGCGCCGGCTCTGGCGGCGAAGAAGACTCCTGGGAAACGCTAGCCGAAGACCTGTTCGGCATCGATCTCGGTGCGAACCCGTCCGCAGACGCGGCGATTTCGTCCGAGGACCTGCTCCTCGACGAGCCGACGCCGGCAGCGCCTTCGTCTCCACCGGCTGCGAAGCCCGCCAGCGAATCCGCGCGTCCGGAGCCCGAGCGAAAGGCGCCGGAACGATCCGGACGTCAGGAATCGCGTGGGCCCCAGCGAGGTCCTTCGCGTCCGCCGCGTGCCGTCCGCACACCGCCTCCGTCCGACGACGATTTCGGGGCTGATCTGGACCTCGAAGCACCCTTCAGGGGCAAGCGCGAACCAGAACCCGAGGCTGCGCCCGAAGAGTTTTCGGAACGAGCCGAATCGTCGGAGCGTGAACCGCATCGCCGACATGAAGAGAGCAGTCGAGACGAGCGGCCTCGCGAAGGACGCCCGCGCGACCAAGCTCCGGCCGGCGAGTCGGAAGAAACCTCTGAGGCGAGTCCATCGGACGAGTCGGACACGTACTGGGACCCGCTCAAGAACTGGCAATGGGGCGAAGAGCGGGAATCGTCACACGAACCGCGCGAATCACGCGGCGGAGGCGGACGTCGGGGCGGACCTCCGCGCGGCGGTGGTGGCGGGCGCGGCGGCCGAAGCGATCGCGGTCCCGCTCGGCGCGAATCTGGCGGCCGTCGGCCTGAGCGCGGCGCGCGATCTGGCGGCGGAGAGCCTCGTCCCGAGGCGTCCGGACAAGAGCAAACCGGCGAAGAAGGGGCTCGTCAAGAACGACCGCCACAGCGCTCGCACGGTCACAGACCCGAAGGTGGACCTCGATCGGGAGGTCGTCGTTCGGGAGGTGGGCATCGATCCGAGGGTGGACCTCGTAGCGAAGGACGTCGCGAGGAGCGGCCCCGGTCGGAAGGTGCGCGAGGCGAGGGGCGTCCGCCCGAACGTGGGGCACAACGGCCTCCGCGATCGGAACCGACCCGCTCGGCTCCGCAAGCGTCGGATGAAGTTGACGACTTTGGAGCCGGGCTGCTCGACACGGGCAGCGCTCCGGCACCCTCCGCGCATGACCGCGGCGAGGGGTATCGTCAGCCGCGCGCCCCTCAGTCTCGTGACGATTGGGATGAACCTGAGATCTCGGCGGAACACGATGGCCGCGATTTTGAGGCCCATCAAGAACGCGCGAACAGCGACGGGGGCGAGGAAGGCGAAGACGCCGAGGTCATGGAGACCGAACGGCCGACGGAGGAAGGTGGACGCCCACCGCGCCGGCGACGTCGAAGACGCCGTTCACGTTCGCGACGAGGACCTGCTGGACCGATGGATCGGGAGAGCCCTGTGAGCGACGAAGGAACGCGTGAAGACAGCGAGTCGGATTTCGGCGACGAGGAGCGTCCCGCCGATGACGAACTCGAAGATTCGTCCGAAGGACCCGCTCTGGACGAGGGGGCTCTTGAAGAAGCGGATGAAGCCACCGACGAAGGCCGCTCTGAAGATTCCGAGCGACCCCGCCGAGGGCGCAGACGCCGTCGACGTCGTCGCCCCGGGGACCGAGGCCCAACCGATCGAGGTCCCAGTGACCGTAGCCCCGCCGACCGTGGCCCGCGCGAAGAGCGGGGCCCGAGTAGACCGGCTGGCCCTCCTCCCCGACCGCATGCCGAAACGGCGGACGACGACCTGGACGAGGACTTGGAGGAAGACGAGGATCTGACTGGCGAGTCCGAACTCGGCGTCGAAGACGAAGGTGAGGACGGGGAAGAATCGCCTCGCGTCTATCGCAATGTTCCCACCTGGGAGGAAGCCATTTCGTTCCTCACTCATAAGCATCCGGAAGGCCGGTCTCGCGATGATTCGGGGCCGCGCGAACCGCGCCGCGACGGTGGACGTCCCCGGTAAATACGAGAGACGAGCCTGCCGCCCAAGAAGCCGCGCTCGACGGGATCGCTGATGCAGCTCCGAACGTGCCGCCTGGTAACGCTGGGCTGCAAGGTCAACCAGTACGAGACCCAACTCGTCAAAGAGGCCTTGGCCCAAAACGGCTACCGCGAGGCCGATGAGGGGGAAACGGCCGACCTGTGCGTCGTCAACACGTGCACGGTGACCGGCACCGGGGACTCCAAGTCGCGCCAAGTCGTCCGCCAACTCGCACGACACAATCCGGGCACTCGCACCATCGTGATGGGCTGCTACGCGACGCGCGATCCGCAGGCAGTCTCGCGGCTGCCCGGCGTGTTCGAGGTCGTCCGCGACAAACGGGAGCTGCCCGACGTGCTGGGCCGGCTGGGCGTGGTCGACATGCCGCGCGGCATCAGCCACTTCGACGGCCGCAAACGGGCTTACGTAAAAGTGCAGGACGGCTGCATCCTGAAGTGTACGTATTGCATCATCCCGCACGTCCGCCCGGGGCTCACCAGCCGCTCGCCCGAAGATATCGAAGAGGAAGTGCGGCGGCTCGTCGGCAACGGCTACCGCGAAATCGTGTTGTGCGGCATTCATGTCGGACATTACGGCGTCGATTCAACTCGAGGTCGCTCGGGCCGACCGCCCTTTCGACTCTGGCACCTGTTTCGTCGCCTCGACCGCATTCCGGGCGACTGGCGAATGCGGCTCTCGAGCGTCGAAGCAGCCGAGATCAACGACGATTTCATCGCGGCGGCGGCCGACTGCGAGCACCTCTGTCCCCAATTCCATCCGGCGCTGCAAAGCGGCTCCGATGCCGTGCTGCGTCGCATGCGGCGTCGCTATTCGGTGGCCCGCTTTTTGGAAAAGATCGAACGGATGCGCGAGCGGCTCGACCGGCCCGCTTTCACGACCGACATGATTGTCGGTTTTCCGGGCGAGACCGACGCCGACTTCGAACTCTCGGTCGAAACCTGTCGGCGCGTTGCGTTCCTCAAGGTACACGTGTTTCCGTTCAGCGCCCGCGCGGGCACGAGGGCTGCGACATTTGCCGACGCGCTCCCGGCGCCTGTTATTCGACACCGGGTCGCGCGACTCAACGAGGTGGAACGCGAACTGGCTCTCGATTGTTATCGCGCTCTCGAAAACGAACCGCTGGAAGTGCTCGTCGAACAGTGCGTACCCGAACGCGCGGGCTTCGTGCGAGGCACCGACCGTCGCTATGCCCCGGTCGAACTGGCGGGAGATGCGAAAGATCTGGGCCGATTTGTTGCCGCAGTGGGCGGGTCTGCCAGCAGAGATTTTCTGTTTGCCCGCCGCATCAGTCATTAACCACGTCCATCAGCCCCTCGTCAATTCGGACCTGAGCTTGCCGTGGGATACCTGATCGCCATCGAAGGGATCGACGGGTCCGGAAAAGGGACTCAAGCGAAGCGGCTGCAGGAGCGACTTACGAGTGAAGGCCTGCGGTCGACACTCTTGTCCTTTCCCCGCTACGACGCGACCTTCTTTGGACGGGCTGTCGGCGAGTATTTGAACGGGGCATTCGGTTCGCTGGCCCAGGTGCATCCGTTCTTTGCCTCCCTGTTGTTTGCAGGTGATCGCTTCGAGTCGCGGGATTTGCTCAGCGAGGCGCTCGCCGCTCACGATGTCGTCGTGCTCGACCGTTATGTCGCCTCGAACATCGCTCACCAGGCTGCTCGGCTCGACGGAGTCGCAAGGGAACGACTCGTCGAGGCGATCGAACATCTCGAGTTTGATGTCTACCAGATGCCACAGCCCGACTTGGTTGTGCTGCTCGATCTGGGCGTTCCCTGCGCGCAACGACTCATCGCCAACAAGCCGACCCGCAACTACACCGAGCGGGCTGCAGACATTCAAGAAGCGGATGCGGATTACCTCACCCGTGTTCGCGCGCTCTATCTCGAGTTGGCGCGTCGCGAACCGAACTGGTCGGTGATTTTCTGCGAGCAGCAAGGGTCGCTGCGATCGATCGACGAAGTCGCGAGCGAAATCGGAACTCTCGTCCAGAGCCGCCGCACGTCCTAGCGCGGACCACGTCGGGTGGGACGAGGCCGCCTTCGGCCGAAGGCCCACCATTTGCAACTGATGGAGATAAGCGACGCAGAATTCATGGTGGGCCAGCGCTCGCCCCGCTCGCTTGTCCCACCCTACGAAATCACACAGCTACGCCGGGCTCGTCGCCGGCGTGCCGACATTGTCAACACGAAGTTTGAGGATTCGTCGCTTGTCGGCATCGAGCACGGTGACGCGTAAGTGCTTCCACGCGACCGTCTCGCGGCGCTTTGGAATCCGGCCCAATTGAGCGTAGACGAAGCCACCGACCGTGTCGTAGTCCTCGTCGTCTGGCAGATCGAAGGCGAATTGCTCATCGAGATCGTCGATCCGCACCCAGGGCTCGACCTCAACCGCGTTCGGCCCGACCTGTCGAATGCCCGTGTCGTCCGCCGTGTCATATTCGTCGACGATCTCTCCGACGATTTCTTCGAGCACGTCCTCCATCGTCACGAGACCGGCGACACCGCTGTACTCATCGATCACGATGGCGATATGAACGCCGCGGCGCTTCATGCTCTCCAGCAGCTTGTCGATACCGATCGTTTCGGGGACGTAAAACGGCTCTTTGACGACGTCCTTGAGTGAGAGCGGCCGGTCGCCATTCTCGGCCGACATGTGCCGTAAAAGTTCCTTCGCATAGAGGATGCCGACGATGTCATCGGGAGAGGTCCCAATCACGGGCATCCGCGAGTGCCCCCCGGCGACCATGACCTGACGCGCCTCCTCGAGTGAAGCTGTGGCCGGGACGCATTCCATTTCAGTGCGGGGCGTCATCACCGACGTCACGGCTTCCTGCTGAGCGGCGATGACGCGCTCGATCATGCGCCGCGCCTGGGGAGCCAAGATGCCCTCGCGCTGCCCCAAGTCGACGACGCTTTCAATTTCTCGCAGCAGCGATTCGGCCGTGTGACCGCTCGGTTCCTTCAATCCCCACAGCCGATGCATGAACGCGTCGATCCGCCGCACACCGGCCACGGCAAGTCGCATCCCGCGCAGCGCAAGCTCGAGCGCGGGCCAGCAGCGGGCAAGAAATCGCTCGCCCGTCACGCGAGCCAGACTCCACGGCAATACGAATAGTCCGAACACGAAGACGGCCGCCAACAAGATCGGCTCGGTGACCACCGCGAGCCAATCGCGAACGCCGTTTAGATGCGTGAGATCCGCCGCGAACCGATCGCCGGCCACAGCCGCTAGAGCCGCGACCGAAAGCAACGTGAGAATTCGCCAGGCGATCAACCCGTCGGTCGCCCGCCGCAGCACGATGGCGAAGCGATCCGGTTGCCCCAACTTCCGGCACGCATCATCCAGCCGGCTTCGCGAAAAGCTCCGCAGGGCCTCGCAAGCGAACGATCCGAACAGCGCGACGACCACGAGAATCGCGACAGCCGTATCCTGCAACCAGGTCACAAGCGGCTCCCGTTTTTCGCGGGTCTCTTTTGGCCGAGCTGACGGCGCGCTCCACCCCGCCGCGCGACGATCCCCAGTTCAGCAAGGATGGCCCGCTCGCGGCTACGCATGATGCGCTTTTCGGGAGGAGTCAGATCGTCGTAGCCACATAGATGCAAGAGACCGTGGACCAGATACAAGGTCAACTCATCTCGGGCGCTCCAACCGAATCGTTGGGCCATTTGGACGGCCATTTCTGCGCTGGCCAGGACTTCCCCATCGATGTGCAGCCCCTGCCCACGGGGTACGGCGCCGTTTGGCTTGGCTCGCACGGGAGCGACGGACTTCGATTCGAACAGAAAGCTCAAAACGTCGGTGTCGTAGTCATGCTGCAAAAAGTCGCGGTTGACTCGACGAACTGTCGCATCGTCGGCTAACACCACACTCAGCGTGGCTCCCGCCACCTTCTCCGCAGTGAGCACCGCGCTGACAATCGCGAGAATCTCACGAGCGGTGAGTCGAACGTGTGATTGGAGATTGCTGATCTCTATGCCGGCTGGCTCCGGCTGGGCGGCCGGCGGTGCGGTTCGTCCTTCAGTCGTTGATTGGCGACGCACTCGCTTCCGACGCGCCGGACTTCTGCGTGCCACTCGAGACCCGTGCGCTTTGCGGGTCATGCCGTTCTCTGTTCCGGATACTTGATCCGCGAGTGGTAGATGCCGATTAGCGATTTGACCAGCGACTCCTCGATGACGTGGATTTCCGAGAGAGTCAGCGAGCACTCATCGAACTGACCATCCAGCAGCCGGTTCATGGCAATGTCATGCACCAGGTTTTCAATTCGCTTGGGCGTCGGATCGCTGAGCGTGCGGCTGGCACTTTCAACCGCGTCGGCCAGCATCAACACGCCAGCCTCGCGAGTTTGGGGCTTGGGACCAGGATAACGAAATGCCGACTCTTCGACCCCCGGCCGGTAGTCGGGCTGCCGATCGGCCTGTCGCGTTGCCTCGCGGTAGAAGTATTCGACCAGCGTGGTGCCGTGATGCTGCTCGATGAAGTCGATCAGCGGTCGGGGCAAGTTGTATTGGGCGGCCAGGTCGACGCCGTCCTTCACGTGGCCGATGATGATCAGTGTGCTCATGGCTGGCGCCAGGCTTTGATGGCGGCTCGTGCTCCCCTCACTCATGTTTTCGACGAAGTAATGCGGCTTGAGCGTCTTACCGACGTCGTGGTAGTACGCCCCCACTCGTACCAATAATCCGTTGGCACCGATCCTTTCCGCAGCAGTCTCGCCGATCGTCGCGACCGAAATGGAATGGTTGTAAGTGCCGGGCGCCAGGCGCACCAACTCGCGCAAGAGCGGGTGCGAGATGTCGCTCATTTCCAAGAGGCTGATATTGGTCACGACGCCGAACGCCTGCTCGATGAACGGCAGGCTCCCCGCGACCAGATAGCCGGCGACCAGGCACCAGCCAGCGGTGCGCGCTCCCCGGATGAAGACATTCTGGTCGTACCAGGGACCGTTCACCGGTTCGCCTGCGAGCAGTTCGAACCCGGCAGAGATCACAAAAGAAGCGGCCGCGGTCAGGAAACCGATTTTGACCAATCGCGAGCGGGACGCGATGCGCCCCAGAGGCGCAACCGCCATCACGGCCACCGCAATGAGCAGAACCAACTCTCCGACGCTGCCCGTCGTCGACGGTGTGAGCACCAGGGCCAGAGAAACGGCGGTCAAAATGGCCAACTCATTTCCGTAGACGATTGCCAGCACCATCACGACAACCGTGATCGGCACAATTTCCGCCCGCCACGGATCAAAGGAGAGCGCATGGGCCAGGACAACGCCCGAAACGCACATCGTCAAATAGACAAAGAGCCGCCCTGAACTCGTAATCATCTGCGGCTCGTTGTGCCGCAAATAGATGCCGATAATCGCGGCCAAGATCAGCAACATGCCGCAAACGGTGATGACTCGCAGCGCCTTGCGAGCAGGAGTCAAGCGCGCTCCCAAGGCTTCGTGCTCGGTCTTCAGTACCGCCAGGCGCTCGTCGTCGATGAAGCTGCGAGCAGGAACGAGAATCGTGTTCCGCGGATACTCGAGCATTACCGGCAGGGTTTTGTCCCGCGCTTCGTGTCGAGCGTTGCGAG
>Ga0210393_10005317_pt1 | contig 10138 bp, 6 predicted proteins | sample IncBWC27OmetaG_FD_160068 | JGI IMG/M metagenome (GOLD analysis project Ga0210393, IMG submission 160068) | Forest soil microbial communities from Barre Woods Harvard Forest LTER site, Petersham, Massachusetts, United States - Inc-BW-C-27-O ...
CGATCGAACTGTTCGAGCGTCGGGCGCAGAAATTCCTTCTGCTCCGCTTCGGTCATGGTCGCGCCTTCGCGCTTCAACTGTTCGAGCTTCACGGTGAGGAGAGTGTTCGCGGCCTGTTCGCCGCCCATCACGGAGATTCGCGCGTTGGGCCAGGTGAAGAGCATTCGCGGCGAGAACGCGCGCCCGCACATCCCGTAATTGCCGGCGCCGTTGGACGCGCCGATGATCACCGTGAATTTCGGCACCTGCGCGTTGGCGACCGCGCTGACCAGCTTGGCGCCGTCCTTGGCGATGCCGCCCTGCTCGTAGCGCTTACCGACGATGAAGCCGGTGATGTTTTGCAGGAACAGCAGCGGGATGCGGCGCGCGCAGCACAGCTCGATGAAGTGGGTCGCCTTCAACGCGGACTCGCTGAACAGCACGCCGTTGTTGGCGATGATGCCGACGGGATGGCCGTAGATTCGCGCGAAGCCGGTGACGAGAGTGGTGCCGTAGCGCGCCTTGAATTCGTGCATCCTGCTGCCGTCAACCAGCCGCGCGATCACTTCGCGCACATCGTAGGGCTTGCGCGTGTCGGCCGGGATGATGCCGTAGAGTTCGGCGGGATCGTAGTGCGGATCTTCGGGCGCCTTCTGATCGGTGGGAGCGGCGGCGCGCGGGCCGAGGTTCTCGAAAATGGCGCGCGCAATTTGCAGCGCATGCTCGTCGTCGTCGGCCAGGTGATCGCTCACGCCGGAGAGGCGCGTATGCACGTCGCCCCCGCCGAGATCCTCGGCGGTGACCTCCTCGCCGGTGGCGGCGCGCACTAGAGGCGGACCGGCGAGGAAAATCGTGCCCTCGCCGCGAACAATGATGTTCTCGTCGCACATCGCGGGCACGTACGCGCCGCCCGCCGTGCAACTGCCCATCACGACCGCGACTTGCGCAATGCCTTGCGCGGACATCCGCGCCTGGTTGTAAAAGATGCGGCCGAAGTTGTGCTCGTCGGGAAAAATTTCGGATTGCATCGGCAGAAACGCGCCGCCCGAATCGACCAGGTAAACGCACGGCAGCAGGTTGTCGATCGCGACCTGTTGCGCGCGAAGATGCTTCTTCACGGTCATCGGAAAATAAGTGCCGCCCTTGACGGTCGCGTCGTTGGCGACGATCACCGTCTCGCGGCCGTGGATGCGACCGATGCCGGTGATGATGCTCGCGGACGGCGAGTCGCCGTCGTACATATTGAAGGCGGCGAGCGGAGACAGCTCGAGGAATGGACTGCCGGGGTCGAGCAGTTTGCGGACGCGGTCGCGCGCGAGCAGCTTGCCGCGTTTGACGTGAAGCTCGCGCGCGTGGGCGGGACCACCCTCGCGAACCCGATCGATTTCGTCGCGCAGGCGCTTGACGAGCGAGTCCATTGCGTCGCGGTTGCGGCGAAACTCGTCGGAGTTGGGGTTGAGCCGGGTTTCAATCCGATCCATTTGAACGTCCTTGGTGAAAGTCCTTGATGCCTGCAAGCCGGAGTTGGGCTAAATTTTAAGATGGACGGCTTTGATACTAGCGATGCGCGAACGCGATCTGAAAGCACTCGAATTCGACAAGGTGATTCACCTCGTCATGGAGCGGTGCGCCTCTGCGCCGGGGCGCGAGGCGACGGCGGAGTTGCGCCCGTCGATTGAAGTCGAGGACGTGCGGCGCAGGCTTGGTGCAACGGCCGAGATGGTCGATCTGCGAGCGCATGCAGGATCGATCCCGATAAGTGAGTTCGTCGATCAGCGTCCATACCTGCTGGCGGCGGCGCGCGCGGGTGCGATCCTCGGCGGCGAAACGTTGGTGAAGGTGCGCGATTTCATCGTCGGCTCGCGGCACGTCGGCGGATTTCTGCGCTCGCGCGTCGAACGATATGCGCAGGTTGCGGCTCTCGTGCATAACCTGCTCGCGCCCAAGGAGTTGGCCGACGCTATGCTTGGCGCGCTGGCGGACGACGGCGCGATTCTCGACGACGCGAGCCCCGAGCTGAAGCGGCTGCGCAGCCGGCTGCGCGATGAGCGCGCGGAGCTCGAGGTGCGCCTGCTGCGATCGCTCAACGCGTCAGGGATGGAGTCGTTCGTCTCGGATTACATTGTGACGATTCGCAATCGGCGGTTCGTGCTGCCGATGAAGCTGAACTACTCGGAGCGGTTCGAGGGAATCGTACAGGACCGGAGCGTGTCGGGCGAGACGCTGTTCGTCGAGCCGATGTGGGCTGTAGAGCTGAACAACCGGCTCATGATGCTCGAGCGCGAAGCGGAGGCGGAAGAAACGCGAATCCTCGCGCGGCTGACCGCGATGGTCGGCGGTTATGCGCCGGAGCTGCAGCTCACGTTCGATGCGATGGTCGCGCTCGACGCGCTCAACGCGCGCGCGCTTTTCGCCGAGCGCTTTCGATGCGTCGAGCCGCAGCTGGTCGACGAGGGAATCGATTTTATCGGCGCGCGGCATCCGTTGCTGATGACCAGCGGCCGCGACGTGATTCCGATCGACGTGAAAATCGGCGCCGGTCAGCGCGGGATCGTCATCTCGGGACCGAACACGGGCGGAAAAACCGTGGCGCTCAAGACGGTCGGGCTGCTTTCGCTGATGGCGCAGGCGGGGATGCTGATTCCGGCGCTGCCCGGCAGCAAGGCTACGGTGTTTCGCAGCGTGTTCGCCGACATCGGCGACGAGCAGTCGATCGAATCCAACCTGTCGAGCTTTTCGGGGCATATCGCGAACCTGTCCGAAATAATCAGGTCGCTGGTCGAGCCGGCGCTCGTTATTCTCGACGAGCCGGGCGCGGGAACTGACCCGGCTGAGGGCGCTGCGCTCGCGATTGGATTGATGAACCACCTCGGCACGCGGCGTTGCATGCTCGCGATCGCGACGCATTCGACGGCGGTGAAGCTGCACGCATACTCGCAAGCGGGGTTCGAGGCGGCCGCGGTGGACTTCGACGCCGAGCACCTGGCGCCACTTTATCGATTGAAGCCGCATACGATTGGGCAGAGCTACGGACTTGCCGTCGCGCGAAGGCTCGGGCTGCCCGAAGAAATAATTCGAACGGCCGAACAGTCGATGGGCGCGGGAACGATCGAGCTGACTGACGCGCTGAAGAGATTGGACGCCGAGCGCGCGAAATTGAATGCGCAAGCCGAAAAATTGCGCGAGCGCGAAGCGAGCCTGGCGCGGGTCGAAGATGAAGCGATCGCGGATGCTGAAAAAACGCGCGAGCGCGCCGAGCTGGAGCGCAAGCGGCTGCGCGCCGAGGTCGCGGAATTGATCGAAGAACTGAGGCGCGACGGCGCTATGCTGATGGACGATCTGAAGACGCGCGCAAAGTCGCGCACCGACTTGAAGGGATTTATCACCAAGGCGGCGGCGAAACTGGAGAGCCTCGCGCCGGCGCCAGAGTCCGCGCCGGAGTCCGACGCGCCGCTCAAGGTGGGCGACAGCGTCGAGGTGGGCGACATTCGCGGCGAGTTGATCGTGCTCGATGCGAGTCGCGCGGTGATAAGCCGCGGCGGTCTGCGAATCGAAGTCGCACCGGATCGCCTGCGCAGGTCGGCGGCGAGCGCGACGGAAAATCGCCCGGCGCAGGCCAAGGCCACGACTGTTACCTACATCGTCGAGGGCTCAGAGGGGACAGAGTTGAACTTGATCGGGATGCGAACGACGGATGCGCTGCGCAAGCTCGAGGAATTTCTCGACACCGCGTTCCTGACGAATCGTTCCGAGGTGCGAATCGTGCACGGAATCGGTTCAGGTGCGCTCAGGAAAGCGGTGGCCGAATACCTGGGCACCTCGCCGTATTGCGCATCGTTTCGCGGGGCGGAACCGCATCATGGCGGCGCAGGCGCAACGATCGTGCAGATGAATTTATAGCTACAGGCGCATCGGCATTACGACGTAGGTGTACTGCTGGTCGGTCTCCGTTCTGATTACGCCGGGGCTGACATCGTCACTCAGGCCGAGCTCGACGGTTGAGTCGTTGCCTTGCGGGATGACGCCGAGCGCCTGCTGTACGTACGACGCGTTGAATCCGATCGCGAATTCTTCGCTCTTGAAATCCACGTCGAGCGACTCGCTCGCTTCGCCGGTCTCGGGACTGGTCGATGAGACCGTCAATGTTCCGGCCGAGAGCGCAAACTTAACGCCGTGATAGCGCTCGCTCGAGAAAATTGCCGCGCGCTTGATTGCGGCGAGCAGCAGGTCGCGCTTCACCGCTATCTTGTACTTCGACTGCTTGGGGATGACGCCACGGTAGTCGGGAAATTCGCCCTCGACCAGGCGCATCGAGACTTCGGTGTTGCCGCGTTTGAGGTATGCGAGTTGGCCTTCGAGGCTGAGCCGCACTTCAGCTTCGCCGCCAACGTCGAGGATTTTGCGCAATTCGGAGAGACCCTTTCGCGGAATGATCGCGCCGGTCTCCATTTTGAATCCGGGCACTTCGCGCTCGATCATTGCGAGCCGATGGCCGTCGGTCGCGACCATGCGGGCCGACCCGGGTGCATTGGATTCCACGAATACGCCGCTCAGGTTGTAGCGAGCTTCGTCGGGACTGACGGCGAAGATCGTTTTGTCGATCATGGCGGCGAGCACTGTTGCAGGTATCGTCAGTTCGGCCTTGAGTTGTTTTTTGGCAGAGCCGGCATCCTTGGTGCTCTGACTGGGCATCGCGGGAAAGCTGCGCGGATCGAGTCCCATCATTTTGAATTTCGCGCGGCCGCATTTCAGCTCGACCCAATCGCCGTCGAGCGAGGTCAGCGCGACTTCTTCGCCTTCGGTTTCGCGGACGATTTCAAAAAGTTTGCGCGCGTTGAGCGTCAGGCTCTTTTCTTTGCCGGAACACGCGACCTGGGTGCGGATTCCGACTTCGAGGTCGGTGGCGCTGAGAGTCAGCGCGGTTCCGTTCGGTTCGATCAGGACGTGGCCAAGGATCGGAACCGTCGTGCGCCGTTCGACGATGCCCTGCACTAGTCCCAAACCGCTAAGCAGCGAAGCGCGCTCGATGGAGAGTCCCATGAATTGTTAACCCGTATTCCTATTCCTGATCTTTAGATCTCTAAAAAAGAATAGCAGTAATAGTAGGAGTTGTGGATTTGTGGATTCATCTTACAACCGCGCGGAAAGAAAAGCCGATCGTGCGATGAAAAGTTGTTGGCGCAAAAACGGCTGACCGACAGGGCCGGAGTGATCAGGGCCGGCCCTGTCGATATCAGTTGCGTTATGCCCACCTCGTCCACATCCTCCCCCACAATCGAAACTCACGCCGCAGCGCGATTCGATTTAAGCTCACGCTCGATCTTTTCGATCGAGATTCGAAACGCCGCATCGCTGGTGACCCGCCGCAAGATCAAGTTGTGCGCATGAATGACCGTTGAATGATCGCGGCCGAAATGATCGCCGATGGTCGGGAACGAAGCGTCGGTCAGCTTGCGGCACAGGTACATCGCTACCTGTCGGCAGAACGCGATGTGCTGTGTGCGCTTCTTCGACTTCAGATCGGCCAGACGGATATGGAAAAAATCCGCAACGATCTTCTGGATCGTGTCGATGTCAGGCTTGGCGTCGGCGTTGCGAATCAGATCCTGCAGCGCCTGCCGCGCGAAATCGACGGTGATAGACGAGTTGTCGAGCGACGCGAGCGCGGCCAGCCGCGTCAGGCATCCTTCGAGCTCGCGCACGTTCGACGAGACACTCTGAGCGATATACATCGCGACCTCGGGCGCCATCCGCAGATTTTCGAGCGCCGCTTTCTTCTGCACGATCGCCACGCGCGTCTCGAGGTCGGGCGGCGCGATATCCGCGATCAAGCCCGACTCGAACCGATTGCGCAGCCGCTCCTCGATTCCCGGAATGTCGCGAGGAATTTTGTCCGAGGTCAGGATGATCTGATGGCGGTCGGCATGCAGCGCGTTGAAGGTATGGAAGAATTCTTCCTGGGTGCGCTCGCGGCCGGCCAGGAACTGCACGTCGTCGAGGATCAGTGTATCGACGCGGCGAAACTTTTCGCGAAACTCGCCCATCTTGTCGCGGCGCAGCGAGTTGATCATGTCGTTCATGAAAATCTCGGCCGGCATGAACAGAACTTTCCGCGGCCGCTCGCCACTCGCCCAGATGTGATGCCCGATAGCGGTCACCAGGTGAGTCTTGCCGAGGCCGACGCCGCCGTAGATGAACAGCGGGTTGTACTTTTCGCCCGGCTGATTTGCGACCGCATGCGCGGCTGCATGTGCGAACTGATTGGCAGAGCCGACCACGAATTCCGCGAAAGTGTAGCGCGGGTTCAGGCTCGGATGCCGATCTCCTCGCGGTGCAACCGCAGTCGCGCGACTCGACGCGACGGTCTTGCCGTTGCCGTTACCGTTAGCATGGCCGTTGCCATTGCCGTTTGCATGACCATTGCTCGGGCGCTGCAACGGAGGCGCGATGCTCGCATTCTCGCCGAGCGTCAGCTTCACCTCGATTTGCCCGCCCGCCTCCTGCGACAGCGCCGTGCGCATCAGGGGCAGGTAACGTTCGTTGATCCAATCGCGAAAAAAACGATTGGGCGCTTCGATCGTGATGGTCGAGCCTTGATGTGCAACAAAGTTGAGCGGCCCGATCCACGTTTCATAGCCGACCTGACCGAGCTCGTCGCGCATGCGATCGGCGGCGCGCTGCCACAATCCATTCATATCGTCTCCCCCTGACCCAAACCGGACGACAACCCAAGTTCCGGAACCAGTCGCGCCGGCATCGAACCGGCGCGAATTACGCACAGTCTTATCCACACCTGTGGATAAGCGGAATTTCCTTCGTCACAGCCAACAATTTGACGGTACAACACGCCGGACTATCAACTTGTCCGGGTTACGATCGGTTCTGTTATGGCTGAAAATTTGATCGAGAATGCGAGCGATGTACACGCGTTTCGAAGCCATAATCCAACGCGCCGCGGCTGAACCTGTTAATGAGAAATGGTTCTTACAAGTACGAAGTGTGCGGCCAAGTGAACGTGATAAACTTATTTCGCGATGAGGACAAGCGCACAAAAAAATTTGTCGCTATTCGCGCGGATTGCAAAGGAAATTTCGCGCGCGAGCGATCTCGCGCCGCGCGCGCGAAATTTTGCGCCGATCGCGAGATCGCGCGCACCCGCATTGGGAGCCATCGCGCGCGATCTTAAATTTTCGGACCGCGACGTGAATTGTGCGCATCTGTCCAACTCGCACTCGATTTTCTTCGCGCGATCGAAAAATATTTTTTGATCGCAGCGGAAACATCAAGGAATTGCGATGACCTCTCGAAAAAAATCAGATGAACTCTACAACCGCGCTAGTGTTAAGATTCCTGGTGCGGTGAATTCTCCGGTGCGCGCGTGGAAGGCGGTCGGCGCCGCACCAATCTTCATCGAAAGTGGCAGTGGTGCAACAGTGATCGATGCAGATGGAAATGCATTTCTCGATTACGTTTGTTCCTATGGCCCAGCGATCCTCGGGCACGCACATCAACAAGTAACTGAAGCAGTAGCAGAGCAGGCGCGACTTGGTTTCGGCTTTGGTGCGCCGACGCGGCTGGAGGTCGAGCTGGCGGAATTTATCTCGTCGACGATCAAATGCGTACAAAAGGTAAGATTGGTTACTTCAGGAACCGAAGCAGGACTCACCGCGCTCCGCCTCGCGCGCGCGGCGACCGGACGTCCAAACATAATCAAGTTTGACGGATGCTATCACGGTCACAGTGACTCGATGCTGGTGCGCGCCGGTTCAGGCGCGATGACTCTCGGTCAACCGGACAGCGGCGGCGTTCCCGCGTCAGTGGCAGCGATGACGATGGTTGCGCGATATAACTCAATTGAGACAGTCGAAGGTTTATTCCGCGCCGCGCCTGAAAAAATCGCTGCCGTGATCATCGAACCGGTCGCCGCTAACATGGGAGTGGTGAATCCTGACGCCGGATCGCTGAAGGCGCTCGCCGAAATCGCGCACGACAACGGCGCTCTGCTGATTTGTGACGAAGTTATATCCGGGTTCCGACTTTGCTTCGGCTCGATCGCCGAGAGCATGGGCATCGCGCCCGACTTGATTATGCTCGGAAAAATAATCGGCGGCGGGATGCCGGTGGGTGCGGTCGGTGGGCCGGCGAAGATCATGGACTTGCTGGCGCCAGTGGGTCCGGTGTACCAGGCGGGCACGTTGTCGGGAAATCCGCTTTCTGTTCGCGCCGGTCTCGAGACGCTCCGCATCCTGAAGGAAAGCAATCCATACGCCATGCTCGACGCGGCAGGTGCACGGCTGGAGGCCGGGCTGCGCGATGCGCTGAAAAAAAATTCTCAGCCGGGGTGCGTCAATCGCGCCGGCTCTCTGCTGACGATGTTCCTCGGTCCGCAGCGTGTGCGCGATGCCGACGAAGCTCGCACATCGGACTCGGCGAAGTTCGCCAAATTTTTCCATGCCATGCTCGAGCGCGGCATCAACATTCCGCCGTCGCAGTTCGAGGCGATGTTCCTGTCGACGGCGCACACCAACGCAGACATCGATCGCACAATCGCGGCAGCTCACGAATCGATGCGCGAAGTGGCGCGAGGGAAATTCTGACGCGATGGCGATGAGCAGCGGCAGGATGATGCGGTTCGCCGCAATCGGCTTCGAGTTCGCGTGGCCGATGATCGCCGGCGCAATCATTGGGCATTACCTGGATCTTTATTTTCACACCGACCCCTGGCTGACGCTGGTGATGTTCCTGCTCGGAGTGTTCGTCGGCTTTTACCGGCTGATCCAGGAACTCGCGCTTTTCCAGCGCGAGAATCGGGAGTCTTGATTGCCGCTCGGCGCCGACTAATCTTTCCCAGACAACGGCTTGCGAGTTATTTACATCGCGGGGTCAATCGAATGTGCCGAAATATCAAAATCCTTTTCAATTTTGAGCCGCCCGTGACCGACGAAGAAATTCGCGCCGCCTCGCTTCAGTTCGTGCGGAAGATCAGCGGCTTCAGCAAACCGTCGAAGGCGAACGAAGGCGCTTTCATGGCAGCGATCGATGAAATAGCAAGCGCGTCGAATCGACTGCTTCGCTCGCTCGAGACGAATGCGCCGTCGAGGAGCCGTGAAGCAGAAGCGGCAAAGGCCAAAGCTCGCGCTGCAGAAAGATTCGGCACCTGATGGGAAATTCGTGGGCAGTGCCGACGATCACGTCGATTCAGCGCACCAACGTCGTGCTGGTCGCCGTCAGCGCCGCGATTCTCGCTTTGTTCGCCTCGACGCGGATGGCGGTGGGATGCATGCTCGGCGGCGCCGTCGTGATGGCGAATCTGTGGATACTCTCTGCCATCGGCGGCCTACTGCTCGCCGCTTCGGGGGCGGGAATCTCAGGCGCAGCGGCCAAGTTGGGAACGCTCGCGATTCCGATGAAGCTGCTGATCGTCGTCGGCCTCGTGTACCTGATTTTCACGCGCGCACACGTTGACGGTATGGGCTTTGGCGTCGGCGTCTTGACTCAGATGGCTGCTATCATTATTGAAACCGGGCGGGCTTCAGTTCGCGGCGCCAGCTAGAATCGCGGCGGCGGAGAGTTTCATTTGCAGCATTCGGTAAATTTCCTCGAACTGATCGGCGGCGGCAGGATTCCCGAGGTGTTGATCGGCACCTGGATCGTGATGGGCATTCTCATCCTGTTCGGATTTATCGCGCGCGCGTCGATTGCCAGCGCCGCAGACCCGGTCGTGCCCGACGAAGGCCTGACGATTCGATCGGCCGCCGAAATGATCGTCGAATGGCTCGACGGTTTCGTCAGCGAAGTGACCGAGATGCACGGCTCGCGCGCGATGGTGCCGTTCTTCGGGTCCATCTTCATGTTCATCCTGTTTGCGAACTTCTTCGGCTTGATTCCGGGGATGGAGCCGCCCACCGGGGATTCCGACCTGACCTTCGGGCTCGGCATCATCTGCTTCGGATATTTCATCTACCAGGGCTTTGCGTCGAAGGGCGTTTGGTATCTCAGGAGTTTTCTCGGCCCGTATCTGCCGCTGGCAGTGCTGATGCTGCCGATCGAGCTGGCCGACAATCTGTTCCGGCCTTTTTCGCTGGGCATTCGTCTTTACGCGAACATGTTTGCCGATCATACCGTGCTCAGCATTTTCACCGGGCTGACTTACCTGGTC